>Ga0222712_10001420_pt1 | contig 29552 bp, 22 predicted proteins | sample C33_657DmetaG_FD_165043 | JGI IMG/M metagenome (GOLD analysis project Ga0222712, IMG submission 165043) | Estuarine water microbial communities from San Francisco Bay, California, United States - C33_657D | ecosystem: Environmental > Aquatic > Marine > Unclassified | place: USA: California... | reverse complement strand
GAGCCGCGCCCTCGCGGCGATGCGGCGATGGATCAAGCGCTGCTGGCCCACTGGAAGCGCAATCGCGCCGAGGGCGGCGCTCCCACAAAAGTGGCAGCCCACAGTACCCCGGCCATTGACCAGGGGCTGTGGGAGCCGCGCCCTCGCGGCGATGCGGCGATGGATCAAGCGCTGCTGGCCCACTGAAAGCGCAATCGCGCCGAGGGCGGCGCTCCCACAAAAGTGGCAGCCCATAGTGCCCCGGCCATTGACCAGGGGCTGTGGGAGCCGCGCCCTCGCGGCGATGCGGCGATGGATCAAGCGCTGCTGGCCCACTGAAAGAGCAATCGCGCCAAGGGCGGCGCTCCCACAAAAGCGGCAGCCCCATAGTGCTCCGTCGATTGACCGGATCGGCTTGCTGGCGGTGGTGGTGCTCCAGCGCTAAGACCCAGATCGCCAGGGCCTGCAAGGCCCGTCATACCAAGTGTTCGTCAGGCCTGCTCAGGCCTGCACCACCGCATGCAGCACCAGGCCACATACATCACGCAGATCCAGGCTCAGGCGCTCGGGGCTGTCGTGCAGCCTGCGCAGTTGCAGGCGTTCGGCCCGCTGCGACAGGTCATGCAGCGAGGAAAACACCAGCGTCAATGCGCTGGGCAGGGCCGAGCCGGTGCCTGAGGATTCCAGAGCAATCCAGGAGGGTCCCAGGCTCAGGCGCCCGCCTCCAGTGGGCTGGGCACCGGCTTGCTGCAGTCGCTCGGCCCAGGCCTGCAGCGCGGACTCTGCGCCGCTGTAGCTCAGGCCGGCCAGGGCCAGTGCGCCGTTGGGGTGTCGCAGCAGCGAGGGCGAGCGCACCAGTTCGGGGGTGACTTGCTCGACCCAGCAAATATAGGAAGGGTCGCTGGCCGTCCAGGGCGCGTCGAAGTAGCGAAAACGGGCCAGGCCCGATCGCTCGGGTGTGGAGACGGGGCGTGCCCAGTCCATGATCGGTCCTGGCTTGAGGCCTGCAACCTGTTGGTGGCAGGCCTGGGCGTCGCCAGCCCCCAGGGCCAGCACATGCAAGCCATAACGCTCGTCGATCGCCGGAGTGAGCTGATGGCCGGCCTGGCGGTCGGTGATCTGCATCAGCTCGATGTAGCCGGTGCCCAGCATGATCGAATGCTGCGAGCTGCCGGCCGATACCTTTTCGCCCTGGGCGTTGGTGCGGGTATGGTCGGCCCGCTCGGTCAGGGTAAAGCCCAGGCCCGCGAACAGGGCGCGGGACGCGGGCAGGTCTTCAACAATGAAGCCCACATGGTCCAGGAAGATGGGCGAGCTTGTTTGGGCTGGGTTTTGCATACTAAATAGACCTGTGGTGAGGGCTTGCACCGATTGAGCGCCGATGCGAGGCTCATAAAATTGTACGCAATCGCTTGTGCGTGCTAGCATTGTTCAGTCCCCTTTCGCATTGCTTTTGGAGCCACACCATGATCCCTGTGTTGAAGTCCCTGGCAGCCCTTGTGGCATTGAGTGCTTCTTTCGCCGCTGTGGCCCAGGCCCCGGTGCGGGGCGGCACCCTGACGGTGGCTTTGCCGACCGAGCCGGCCCACCTCAATTCGGCCATCGACACCACGCAGCAGGTCAAGATCGTCGCGGGCAAGATCTACAGCGGCCTGCTCAAGTACGACCTGAAGATGAACATGCAGCCCGACCTGGCTGAGTCTTGGAGCCTGGCGCCCGATGGCCGCACCATCACCTTCAAGCTGCGCAAGGGCGTCAAGTGGCACGACGGCCGTGACTTCAGCTCGGCCGATGTGGCCTACTCCATCATGAAGGGCTTTGGCCCGAACAACGGCCTGGTGCGCACCACCTTTGCCAATGTGGAATCGGTGCAGACGCCCGACGCCCATACCGCGGTGCTGGTAATGCGCCAACCGGCCGCCGCCCTGATGAACGCGCTGCCGGTGGCCACCGCCACCATCTTGCCGGCGCACATCTACGACAACACCGACATTCGCCGCAACCCGGCCAACACCCGACCCGTGGGCACCGGCCCCTTCATGTTCAGCGAATGGCGCCGGGGCGATGCCATCGTGCTGGTGCGCAACCCCAATTACTTTGAAGCCGGCAAGCCCTACCTGGACCGCATGGTGTTCAAGGTCATCCCCGACACCCAGGCGCGTGGCGCGGCGGTGGAGTCGGGCGCGGTTGACATGGTGTTTCACAGCACGGTGGCTGCCTCCGACGCGCGCCGCCTGGCGGGCCTGAAAAATCTGGAGTTGACCACCGACGGTTACCACTTCGATTCGACCGTCTCGTTTGCAGAATTCAATATGCAGCACCCCATCGTCGGCAAGCGTGAGGTGCGGCAGGCCCTGGCCCATGCGATCGACCGCAAGTTCGTGCTCGACAACGTTTGGATGGGCTTTGGAAAAGTGGCCACCTCCCCAGTGCATTACGGCCTGCGCCAGGCCCACACCGACTCAGTGCCCCAGTACGCCTACGACCTCAAGCGGGCCGAGCAGTTGCTCGACGAGGCCGGCTTCAAGCGCGGTGCCAACGGCATGCGCTTTAAGCTCACCATCGACTTCGTGCCCTTCGGCGACCAGTACCCCAAGGTCGCGCAGTATGTGCGCCAGCAGTTTGTGCAGATCGGCATCGACGCCGATGTGCGCTCCAGCGACTTTGCGACCTGGGTACGCCGCATCTGGACAGGGCGCGACTGGGCTTTGAATCTGTCGGCCCTGACCAACGCATCGGACCCGTCCATCGGCATTCAGCGCGCCTATTCGTCCAGGAACATCGTGCCTGGAACGCCTTTCACGAACGGCACCCATTTCCGCAATGCCGACCTGGACAATTACTTCGAGCAGGCCTCGGTCAACAGCGACCCTGCGATCCGCAAGCGCCACTTTGCGGCGATCCAGCGGATTTTGGCCACCGAACTGCCGGTCATTCCTTTGGTGGCCATCGACCAGTTCACCATCACCAACAAGCGGGTGCGCAACCACGCCACCTTGTCCGACGGTGTCTACGGCGGCTTTGCCGATGTGTGGATGGCGCCCAACTGAGGCTGAGTCTTGATCCTGCCTGGGCCCGCCGTCTGAGAGGGCCGCTGCCGTGAACTTTCTGCGCTATCTGCTGCGCCGCCTGGCCCAGGCCGCGCTGGTGCTGGGCCTGGTGATCGTGCTGCAGTTTTTGCTGCTGCATCTGGCGCCGGGCGACGTGGCCGACGTGATCGCCGGCGAAAGCCAGGCCTCGGACCCGGCATTCGTGCAGCAACTGCGCAGCGAGCTGGGCCTGGACCGGCCTTTGCCCATGCAGTTGCTGCTGCACCTGCAGCGGGTGGTCACGCTGGACTGGGGGCAGGCGCATTCCATGGACGCGCCGGTCTGGCAGCTCATCGCCGAGCGCCTGCCCGGCACCGCCTTGCTGATGGTCAGCGCCTTGCTGCTGGCCATTGTCTTGGGGGTGGCCCTGGGCATTTTGGCGGCCTTGCATGCGCGCCGCGGCCTGGACGGGCTGATTTCTGTGCTGGCCCTGCTGTTTTACGCCACGCCGGGTTTTCTGGTGGGCATCGGCCTGATCCTGATCTTTACCGTGCAACTGCAGTGGCTGCCGATGTCGGGTATGAGTTCGCTCTATGGCGATGCCAGCTGGTGGCAGCGCAGTGTGGACACCGCCCGGCATCTGCTCATGCCCATGGTCAGTCTGTCGCTCTTTTATGTGGCCATCTACACCCGCCTGATGCGCGCGGCCATGCTGGAGGTGCTGCCCATGGACCATGTGCGCACCGCACGCGCCAAAGGGCTGGGCCGCTGGCGTATCGTCTGGCACCATGCCGCACGCAATGCCTTGCTGCCCATCGTCACCATGGCCGGGCTGCAGGTGAGCTCGCTGCTGGGCGGCTCGGTCATCGTCGAGACCATTTTTGGCTGGCCGGGGATCGGTCGGCTCGCTTTTGAGGCGGTGTTCAAGCGCGACGTTCCGCTGGTCATGGGCATCTTGCTGCTCAGCTCGGTGCTGGTGCTGCTGGTCAGCCTCTTGGTCGATCTGATTTACACCCGGCTTGATCCGCGCATACGCCTGCGCTGATGACCATGAACACGCTGCCCCGCCGCCTCCTGAGTTCGCTCACCTTTGTGGTGGGTACCGGCCTGCTGCTGGCCATGCTGGTCATGGCGCTGCTGGGGCCCTGGCTCTATCCGCAAGGGCCCTGGACCGTGGCGGGCGCGCCCATGACCTGGCCGGGTGCCGATGCGGCGCTGCCCCTGGGCACCGATGCGCTGGGGCGCGACATCCTGGCCGGGCTGCTGCACGGGGCGCGCGTCTCGCTGCTCATTGGCGCAGCGGCCACCGCGGTGGCTTTGTGCGTGGGCATTGTGGTGGGTACGCTCACCGGCTACTTTGGCGGCTGGGTCGATGACCTTTTGATGCGCCTGACCGATGCGGTGCAGACCGTGCCGCCCTTTCTTCTGGCCATCGTGGTGGTGCTGATCGTCAACCCCTCGGTGGCCTCCATCGTCGGCGCCATTGCGCTGATCTCCTGGCCCACGGTGGCCCGCCTGGTGCGCGCCGAATTCATGCGCCTGCGCGAGGCAGACTTCGTCAGCGCCTGCCGGCTCATGGGCATGAGGCCTGCGCGCATCATCTTTGTGCAGATGCTGCCCAACGCCATCCCGCCCATCGTGGTGAGCTCGTCCATCATGGTGGCCAGCGCCATCCTGATCGAATCGGGCCTGGCCTTTCTCGGCCTGGGCGACCCGAACGTGATTTCCTGGGGCACCATGGTGGGCCTGGGCCGCTCTGACCTGCGCGCCGGCTGGTATCTGGTGGTCATCCCGGGTCTGGCCATCATGCTCAGCGTGCTGGCGCTCAACCTCCTGGGCGATGGCCTGAACGACGCGCTCAACACGCGCCTGAGTCCATGAGCCCGAGCGCCTTGCTGCAAGTGCAGGACATGCGCCTGGGCCTGGCCGATGGCACGGCCCTGGTCGACGGCGTGAGCTGGAGCCTCGCCGCTGGCCAGACCCTGGCCGTGGTGGGCGAGTCGGGCAGTGGCAAATCCCTCAGCGCCATGGCGCTCATGGGCCTGCTGCCGCCGGCGGTGCGTTGGCTCGGTGGCCAGGCGCATTTTGAGGGGCAGGCGCTGCGCGATCTGTCCGAGCGCGATTACCGCCAGATCCAGGGCCGGCGCATCGGCATGATTTTTCAAGAGCCGATGACCTCGCTCAACCCGGTGATGCGCATCGGCGATCAACTGGTGGAGGTGCTGCGCTGCCACCTGCCCTTGTCGGCCCGCGCCGCGCGCGACCGCGCCGTCGAGCTGCTGGCCAGTGTGCAGATTCCCCAGCCCGAGCAGCGCATCAGCCACTATCCCCATCAGATGTCGGGCGGTCAGCGCCAGCGGGTGATGATTGCCATGGCCCTGGCCTGCGACCCGGCGCTGCTGCTGGCCGACGAGCCGACCACCGCGCTCGATGTGACGGTGCAGGCCGACATCCTGCAGCTGCTGCGCGAGCAACAACAGCGCCGCGCCTTGGGCGTGCTGCTCATCACCCACGATCTGGGCGTGGTCTCCCAGGTGGCCGACCATGTGGTGGTGATGTATGCCGGCCAGGTGATGGAGCAGGGCCCGGTGGCCCAGGTGCTGAGCCAGCCGGCCCACCCCTATACCCAGGGGCTGCTGCGGGCCCGGCCCAGCGGCAAGCTGGCGCGCAGCGAGCGCCTGCACGAGATTGCCGGCATGGTGGCCGCGCCCACGCGCGAGCGCCTGGGCTGCCCCTTTGCAGCGCGCTGCGCCAGCGCCTTGCCCCAGTGCGCCCGTGAGCAGCCACCGGTGGTGAGGCCAGCGCCTGAGCGCCTGGCCGCCTGCTGGCTGGTCAGCCAGGGGGCCGCGCCATGACGATGGCCGCAGCCCTGGAGGCGCAAGATCTGCGCTTTGCCTACCCGGGCACCGAGGGGCGGCTTGCCGTCGACGGCGTGAGCTTGCACATCGCGCCGGGCCAGACCCTGGGCCTGGTGGGCGAGTCGGGCTGCGGCAAGTCCACCGTGGCTCGCCTGGCCTGCGGCCTGCTTGCGCCCAGCCAGGGGCAGGTGCGGGTGTCGGGCCTGGACGCCAGCGTGCGCAGCAGAGCCCACCGGCTGCCCTTGGCGCGGGCGGTGCAGATGGTGTTTCAGGACCCCTATGGCTCGCTCAACCCGCGCCAGCGCATAGGCGCGCAGTTGGCCGAGGCGCTGCGCCTGCATGGGCCTGAAGGCGCATCGCTGGCGGCGCAGGTCGGCCAGTGGCTGGAGCGGGTGGGTTTGCAGCCAGGCGTTGCGGGGCGCTACCCGCATGAGCTATCAGGCGGTCAGCGCCAGCGTGTGGCCATTGCCCGCGCGGTGGCGGTACAGCCGCGCCTGCTGGTCTGTGACGAGCCCGTCTCGGCCCTGGACGTCTCGGTGCAGGCGCAAATTCTCAACCTGCTGCGCGACCTGCAGGCCAGCCTGGGCTTGGCCTGTCTTTTTATCTCCCACGACTTGCGGGTGGTGCGTTACATGGCCGAGCGCATCGCGGTGATGCAGCACGGCCGCATCGTCGAACTGGCCGACACCGACCGCCTCTGGAGCGCGCCCGAGCATCCCTACACCCGCCAACTGCTGGCCAGCCTGCCACCGGATTTGTAGCCGCTTTGGTTCGTACATCGCGTCCGAGCGGCGGCGGTGAAGAAGGTGAGATTCGGCCCTTCAGATCAGTGCGCGGGAAAAGCAGTCGGCCCAAGTCATGGGCCCCGTATAAGCATCCTTGACTATTTTTATTTTGCTGACTATGGTTGCCTGTCGGTGGTCTGCGCCAGTGCCATCCTTAGCCCTTGGCATCCAGGTGCCCTAGCCGCATATTTAAATTGCCCCTAGGCTGGTTTCGGCCTTCTTCTATCCATTTCAATAAGCACAGGAGACCCAACATGAACAACAAACGCACGGCATTTTTAATCTCGGCACTTGCAGCGGCAACCCTGGTGGCATGCGGAGGCCCATCGGCCTTCACACTCTCTGGCGAGGTGATCGATGGCTACATTGAGGGCGCCACCGTCTGCCTGGACGAAAACGGCGATGGCGTTTGCAGCGTCAACGAGCCGCGTGCCGTGACCACCGCAGGCGGCAAATTCAGCCTGTCTGTTCAGGGCAGCACCGACGGCAAATTCTTGGTGGTGGATATTCCGGCCACGGCGAAGGACTCCGACGATGGCGGCAAGACCCTGGCCGATGCTGGCAAGTCTGCCTACGTGATGGCGACCCCGGCTTCGTTGCCTCAGGTGATTACGCCGCTGACAACCTTGATGGTCGGCAAAGTCAAAGCCGATGGCGTCAGCCTGAACGAAGCGCGTGAGCGCGTCCTCGATGAGCTGGGCTTGCCCGCCACCACCGATCTTCACGCCGACCATGTCAAAGCCAGCGACGTGCAGGTTCATGCGATGGCGCGCCAGGTGGCCGCTCGCTTGCAAGAGTCCAAAAAGGCCCCCGATTCCACGGCAACGGATCTGCTGACCAGCCTGGCCAGCAAACTCAAAGACCAGGACAGCGCCTTGGGGCAATTGGTCACCCCCTCACCGAGCAACTTAGTCAATATGCCGTCCGATCTGGCCCAGGTCGCCGACGGCAAGCTGCTGCTTTACAAGATGATCAGCGCTAAAGGCCAGCCCATTGTGGCCAGCGCCATGCTGTTTACGCCCAAAGCTGCCGCCCCCTCTGCTGGACGGCCCTTGGTGGTTCTGGGCGTGGGCACCACCGGTATTGCCGGTAAGTGCGCGCCCAGCAACATCATGCAAGGCTACGCTGTGTTGCCGTATGAATCTTTGGTCAAGCAATTGATCGGTAGCGGCATCGCGGTGGTGATGCCCGACTATGAAGGGCGCGGGCCAGCGAAGGTGACCGGCTTGCCCGACGCGCACCCCTATTTGCATGTGGGCAGTGCGGGCAACTCCATGGTGCTGGCCGCTGTCGCCTCCAAGCGCTTATTGGGCAATGCCCTGTCCGGCGTCTGGGCCGCCTGGGGCCATTCGCAAGGCGGCCATGCCGCCTTGGCGGCGGCCCAGTTTGCCAGCCTGGGTGAGCGCCTGGAGCCTGCCCTGGACTACCGCGGCGCGGTGGCGGTGGCACCCGCATCGCATTTCGTGGAAGCGGTGCAAGGGCTCATTGCCAAGTCTGGTGAGGACATTAAAGCCCAAAAGGTACCGGACGCTTTTGGCACCCTGGGCACGCTGGGCTTTTATGCCTCTTACATCGTCCAGGGCAGTAGCTATACGGCCAGTCCCATCGACCCCACCAAAGTGCTCGGAGCGCAAGTGCAGGCGGCGCATATTTCAGCCAAATCGGATTGCAGCGATGACTATTACCTCAAGATTGAAAAAGCCATCAATGACTTTGCAATGATGGGCGGTCAGCCGCAAAACTTTGGCGCAGTCGATGTCCAGCAAATCACCAGCCCACAAGTCACAGCCGCTTTGCGCAGCCTCGAACCAGGCCGCGTCAAACTCCCCGGCAAGACTTTGCTGGTGCAAGGCTCGGCCGACCAAACAGTCCTGCCTGTGACCACTCAGGCGCTCGAGCAAGTGATGAAAGCCAAGGGGAGCACGGTCAGCCTGACCTTGGTCAACGGTGCTCAAGCCACGCACAGTGGCGTTCTGTCCACCACAGAGGCACAGCAAGCCATGCTCGCCCACCTCACTGCGCTGCTGAGCCCGGCCAAATAATTCGGGATTGCCCGTGGCTTGCTGGGCAGGCGCCAGGTTCGCATAGGCGAACGGCGCCGTTCCGGCGAGATGCGCCGACCGAAACCCAGAAAGAGGTGTGGGGGCTGTCGCAAGAGACTTCAGTGTTCCCTGCGAGCCCCCAACCAGCCTTCCAAACCCCGAGCCCAGCCATCACCCGCGCTGGCCAGTACCTGCACCGGCATGCCCGTATTGCGCACGGCTGCCAGGCCCTGTGGGCCCAGGGGGTCCCACTGCAGCCAGTGTCCGTGGGCCTGTACCCAGTCGGCGCATTGCAAGGCAGCAAAGACCGATTGGGTCAGGCCTTCCGCGTCTAGGTGGGGCTCGGCGCTGCGGATGTTGGCGCGCTGCCGCTCGAACCAAGGATGGAAGAGCTCGCGGTCGCGCAGGCTGTGCCACAGCGCGGTCAGGTGGCTGCCGTCCCAGGCCGGCACGATGGGCTGGGCGTAGGCGCTGCGCCAGCGCTGTCGGGTGTCTGGATCGCAGACCAGCACCTCTTCAAGCTGCAGGCTCTGCGGTTGGCCGGCCTGGACCTTGGCTGCGTGCAGCGCCCAGTGCGCAGCCACGGCGGCACCGTAGCCGCGTCCGCGCAAGGTGAAGCGGCTCAGACCCAGGCTTTGCAGGGCCGCATGTGCTTGCTGCGCTGTCGCTTCGCAGGGCAATACCTCTCCGGGTGAATCGCCGTGGCCGCTCAAGTCGATGGTGATCAACGGCCCGGTGATCGGGCCGAGGCGGGTGCGCTCGCCGGCACCCGAGCCGCCGGCGCTGTGCAGCAGTACCGTGGCCGGGCCGGCCTGATCGAGCTGCCAGCCTTGCACCAGCAGGCCGTTCACGTAGGCGCGCCTTTCGCCTGCGCCGCCCTGCGCCCAAGACGGCGCGTCTTGTGGCTCCGGCGCAGCGCTGCTGCCAGGCAGGTGCGCGATCATCCAGCGTGCCTGCGCCTGCAGCACCTGGGTGCGCGCTCCCGCAGGCAGGGTGTGGACCTGCACAGAGGGCAGGCCAGCAGGCAGCCGCTGCAGGTGGGGCGCGAGTTGGTCGTCGGCGGGTGTGCCCACCCAGCAGGGCTGGTGGATCTCGCGCAGGGCTTGCGTACCGTCCCAGTCGAACACGCCAGGGTAAATATGCAGATGGCTTTCGCGCGAGCGCAGCAATTCCATGATCTGCCAGCTGTGGATCAGAGCGGGCTCGGGGAAGTCCAGCTGCCGGCGGTGCGCCAGATCACGCTGCGACCAGGGAAAGAACATCCAGCCGTCGCGAAAGCGCGACCAGGCCCACATCAGGTGGGTGCCGTCGGGCTGAGGGACGAAGCGGTAGAGCTGGTGCGGCAAGATGCTGCTTTGCTCCTCAGCATTGAACAGAGGCAGGCCGTCCAGGGCCAGGGCCCGCACCCGCTGGGGGTGGCGGCGGGCCAGCTCGGCAGCGATCGCAGCGCCGGTGTGCTGGCCGCAGGCCGACACCTGCTGGATGCCCAGGACATCGAGAAACTGCGCCATGAGGTCGGCCAGCGCCCTCATGCTCCAGTGCGCCTGCGGCAGGGGCTCCGACTGGCCAAAGCCCGGTGTATCGACCGCAATGGCGGTGCAATGGGGGGCGAGCAGCCGCATCAGCGGCTCCAGCGTCTGCGAGGACTGCGGCGTCTGGTGCATGAGCAGCACCGCCGGCCCCTGACCCATGCGGCGGTAGTGCAGCCAGCGACCGCCGATCTGGCAGAAATGGCGGCCGATAGTCCCGCTCTGGCTGGGCAGCTCCTGCATCACCTAAATTCCTTGACCAGATCGTGGTGGTAGTCGCGCAGTGGCTGCCCCTGTTGCAGGCGGGCCACCAGGTCGGGGTTGGCGATGAAGAGGCGGCCAAACGAGATGAGATCAAAGTCGCGGGCCGACAGATGTGCTTGCGCGCTGTCTGGGTTGTGAGCGCCGTTTCCGATCAGCACGCCCGGCCAGTGGCGGCGCAGGAATTGGCTGGGCGTGCCGTCAATTTCTGCGCGGGCCAGGTCCTGCGTGATGCCGGTGTGTACATAGGCCAGCGGAAGGCTGCTCAGGGCCTGCAGCAGCGCGATGTAGGTGTCGTTGTCGCCAGAGGTCCAGCGCATCTCGCCGAAGTCAGGGAAGGGAGACAGCCTGAGCCCCACCCGGTGCGGCCCCCATTCATTCAGGCAGGCCTGCACCACCGCCAGCGCAAAGCGCAGCCGGCCTTGCAGGCTGCCGCCCCATGCGTCGTCGCGCCGGTTGGTGTGCTGGCGCAAGAACTGCTCGATCAAATAGCCGTTGGCACCGTGGATTTCCACCCCATCAAAGCCGGCCGCCCGCGCCCGACTGGCGGCCTGCGCAAACAGATCGATCACGCCCGCAATTTCGCTGGCCTCCAGCGCCCTTGGCATTTCGTTGTAGAGCTCCACCCCGCCCGCCTGCCGGCGCAAGATCGGGTCGAGCACTGCCGAGGGCGCCACAGGCTGCACCCCCGCCCAGTGGCTGTGGGCGATGCGCCCTGTGTGCCACAGCTGCGCAAAGATCCGCCCGCCGCGTGCGTGCACCGCATCGCAGACCCGGGCCCAGCCCGGCACATGGCTGTCTGCAAACAGGCCCGGTGTGTCCAGATAGCCCTGGGCCTCGCGGGTGACCAGCACCGCCTCGGTGATCAGCAGTCCGGCCTCGGCCCGCGCCGCGTAATAGTCGGCCGCCCCCTCAGAGGGGCCGAGGTCCGCCGTGGCCCGATTGCGTGTGCAGGGCGCAAGCACCACCCGGTTGGGCAGCACCAGGCCGCTGCCCAGATCAAGAGGATGGAAGAGGGCGGCGTAGGGGGAGGGCTGGGCGCTCATGCGCGAGATTGTGCAGCAGGCGCTGTGCTGACTTTCCAGTGCTGCGATGGAACGATGTGGGAGCCGCGCCCCCGCGGCGATGCTGCTTTGGATGAGTCACCGGGGCCCCATTGAAGGCCGCATCGCGCCGAGGGCGGCGCTCCCACTCGTTGAGCGCAGGCCACTGGCTCTGTGGGAGCCGCGCCCTCGCGGCGATGCGGCTTTGGATCAGGTACCGGGGCCCCATTGAAGGTCGCATCGCGCCGAGGGCGGCGCTCCCACTCGTTGAGCGCAGGCCACTGGCTCTGTGGGAGCCGCGCCCTCGCGGCGATGCGGCTTTGGATCAGGTACCGGGACCCCATTGAAGGCCGCATCGCGCCGAGGGCTGCGCTCCCACTCGTTGAGCGCAGGCCACTGGCTCTGTGGGAGCCGCGCCCTCGCGGCGATGCGGCTTTGGATCAGGTACCGGGACCCCATTGAAGGCCGCATCGCGCCGAGGGCTGCGCTCCTACAGGGCGGGCTGGCCACAAGGAGTCGGCCGTGCCCGCGCCCAGCCTCTCACCAGTTCGGCGCCCGCTTGTCGATGAAGGCCTGCACGCCTTCCAGGGCGGTGGCGTCCATCATGTTGCAGGCCATGGTCTGGGCGGCGTCGTCGTAGGCGGCGCTCATGCTGGTTTCGAGTTGGCGGTAAAACAGTTGCTTGCCCATGGCCAGGGCCAGGCGGGGTTTGCTCAGGATGCGCTCGACCAGGGTCTGCACCGCTGCATCAAGTTCCTCGGGCTCGGCCACCCGATTGATCAGGCCCAGGCTCTGCGCATGGTCTGCGCTGATGAAGTCGCCGGTGGCCAGCATCTCAAAAGCGGCTTTGCGCGGCAGGTTGCGCGAGAGCGCTACGCTGGGGGTGGAACAAAACAGGCCGAGGTTGACGCCGCTGACCGCAAAGCGGGCGCCGCGGGCGGCCACCGCCAGGTCGCACTGCGCCACCAGCTGGCAGCCGGCGGCAGTCGCCACGCCTTGTACCTTGGCGATCACCGGTACCGCTAGCTTTTGCAGGCTCATCATCATGCGGCCGCACTGCGCAAACAGGCTCTGGTAGTAGGCAAGGCTAGGCTCGGCGCGCATTTGCTTGAGGTCATGGCCGGCGCAAAACGCCTTGCCGGCCGCACCAATGACCACCACCCTTAAGTCAGGCTCCTGCGCCAGCTTGTCGAGCTCGGCTTGCAGCGCAGCGAGCAGCTCTTCGCTCAGCGCATTGAAAGCCTCGGGCCGGTTGAGGGTCAGGGTGCACAGGCCGCGGCCGTCTTCCTGGCGCAGCAGCAGGGGGGCGGTGCTCATGGCCTGCTCCTTATTCGATGGCGCTGCTGGAGCGGGCGCGCTCGCGCAGCTGGAACTTTTGAATCTTGCCGGTCGAGGTCTTGGGGATGTCTTCAAAGCGGATGTCGCGCGGCACTTTGTAGCCGGCCAGCAGGGCTTTGCAATGGGCGATCAGCTCTTGGGCGCTGACCTCGCCGCCGGGCTTGAGCTCGACATAGGCCAGCGGGGTTTCGCCCCATTTGGCGTCGGGCTTGGCCACCACCGCGCAGGCCAGCACCGCCGGGTGGCGATACAGCGCGTCTTCGACTTCCAGCGAGCTGATGTTTTCACCGCCGGAGATGATGATGTCTTTGCTGCGATCCTTGATCTTGACGTAGCGGTCGCTCTCCATCACCGCCAGGTCGCCGGTGTGAAACCAGCCGCCTTCAAAGGCCTTGCGGGTGGCATCGGGGTTCTTGAGGTAGCCCTTCATCACGATGTTGCCGCGAAACATGATCTCGCCCATGGTCTGGCCATCGGCCGGCACCTCTTGCAGGGTCTGCGGGTCCATCACCGTCATGCCTTCCTGCAGCGCGTAGCGCACCCCCTGGCGGCCGTTGAGCCGGGTCTGCTCCGACAGGCTTTGCTCTGCCCAGGCCTTGCGCTGCACCGCCACGGCGGCCGGGCCGTAGACCTCGGTCAGGCCGTAGACGTGGGTGATGGCAAAGCCGATCTTGGCCATGCCTTCAATCATGGCCGCCGGTGGCGCAGCGCCGGCCACCAGGCCGCGCACCTGCTGGTCGATGCCGGCGCGCATGTCCTCGGGGGCGTTGTAGATCAGGCTGTGCACGATGGGTGCGGCGCAGTAGTGGTCAATGCGGTGCTCGCGCATCGCGCCCAGGATGGAGGGCGCATCGACCTTGCGCAGGCAGACCTGGGTGCCGCCGAGCATGGCCACCGTCCACGGAAAGCACCAACCGTTGCAGTGAAACAGCGGCAAGGTCCACAGATAGGTGGGAAAGTGCGGCATGTTCCAAGTGACCGCGTTGGACACCGCGTTAAGGTAGGCGCCGCGGTGGTGGGTGACCACGCCCTTGGGGTCGCCGGTGGTGCCGCTTGTGTAGCTGACCGCGATCGCGTCCCACTCGTTTTGCGGGCCTTCGAGCTTGGCCAGCGGGGCATGGGCGGCCAGCCAGGCCTCGTACTCCTGCGTGCCCAGGCGCTCGCCCGGGCCTTCGTACTGGCTGTCGCAGACGTCAATCACCGTCAGGCTGCGGCCGTGCTCAGACTGGAGCAGGGCCAGGGCTTTGGCCATCACCGGCGAAAACTCGCGGTCGGTGACCAGCACCTTGGCCTCGCAGTGGTTCATCTGCCAGGCAATCAAGGCGGCGTCGAGCCGGGTGTTGAGCGCGTTGAGCACCGCGCCCAGCGCCGGCACCGCATAGTGCAGCTCGATCATCTCAGGGGTGTTGGGCAACATCACGCTGACGGTATCGCCCCGGCCCAGGCCCAGCGCCTGCAAGGCGGCGGCCAAGCGCGCCGAGCGCTCGCGGGTCTGCGCCCAGGTGTAGCGGCGCTGGCCATGAATGACCGCGGGCAGGTCGCCGAACACCTCGGCGCTGCGCTCGACAAAGCTCACCGGCGAGAGCGCGGTGTGGTTGGCGGGGTTGGTGTCCAGTTGCTGGTCGTAAATGCTCATGTCTTGTCTCCTTGTCGGCCGCCGAAGGAGCGTTTGGGCGGGGCCATACCCTGGATGATAAAGACCAGGCGGGGGCCTACAGGAAAACAGGTCTGCGGGCCTGGTTTTTTGAGCTCCACCATTTCGGTGGAAAGCGCTACGCACCCGCTTGGACGCTTGCGGGGCGCGCTGGCTTTCTTGCTGGTCCTTTCAGGGGGCATCCTACGGCCTCCTTGCACCTTGCTACCGCTGCCGCACACTTAGGGCGTCTAAAGTCGTCGCCAGGCTCAAAAATAGTTCTTGAGTTTCCACTTTTGATTCCCTACCATCAGCGGCAGCTACAGCCCAAAAGTCGTCCATGCGCCCCTCGCTGATATTGGAGAAAAATCGAACCGCCGCTCTTGCGGCGGTCCGCCGTTTTCGTGCAGCCAATCTGCGAGTTTTTGGATCGGTGCGACAGGGTACTGATCGTGAGGATAGCGACATTGATCTTTTGGTCGATCCCCTGCCTGGCACCACGCTGTTTGATTTGGGGGGACTGCATGCTGAATTGGAGGCCTTGTTCGGCGTCCGCGTTGATTTGCTGACGCCCGGCGATTTGTCCCCCAAGTTTCGGTCCCAGGTGCTTGAGCAGGCACTGCCCGTCTGAGCGTGAACCGTCTCGCCGACTACCTCGGTCATATACAGCAGGCTGCTTTTGACGCCTGTATCTTTGTAGAAGGTCTGGCCAAGGAGGACTTCCTTGAGGACAAGCGCACTCAGCAGGCTGTCATCATGAGCTTGGTGGTGATCGGCGAGGCCGTCAGCAAGGTAATGCATGAATACGCCGAGTTTGCGCAGGCTCATCCGCAGGTGCCCTGGCGATCCATGCGAGGTATGCGAAATCGAATTGCCCATGGCTATTTTGACATTAACCTCGACGTTGTTTGGGATACGGTTCAATTGGCATTGCCGGACCTGCTGCAGCAACTGCCGGCTGTACAACAGGCCGGTGATCTCTGGTCATAGCTGATCTGCCAGGGCGCTGGGAGCCGTCACTATCGCCTCCGTCTGACAGCCGCTGAGCACGCCCACTCCTGGGCATTGCCTGGTGCCGCCGCTACAAACGTCGGAGATGCCCATCCCCACGCAAGCTCAAACCGCTGGCCTGAGCCAGCAGGAGGCCGAACTCAGGCTGGCCACCGATGGGCCCAATCAGATCGAGCCCAGCCGCAAGCGCTCGCTGGCGCGGCGCATGCTGGGCTTGCTGGCCGAGCCCATGTTTGCGCTATTGCTGGCGGCTGTGCTCATTTATCTGGCCTTGGGCGATTTGGGTGAGGGCCTGACGCTGGCCCTTTTCGTGCTGGCGGTGCTGGGGCTGACCTTGTTCCAGGAGGGGCGGGCCGATCAATCCATTGAGGCCTTGCGTCGGCTGAGCGAGCACCGGGTGCAGGTGATGCGTGGCGGGGTGAGCATCGAGCGCCCGGCGCGCGATATCGTGCGGGGCGACCTGCTGGTGCTCTCCGAAGGCCGGCGGGTGGCCGCTGATGGCCGTTTGCTGCAGGCCGATCATCTGCAGGTCGATGAGTCGCTGTTGACCGGCGAGTCGCTGCCGGTCGAAAAGTCTGTGGATGCACCTCAGTCTGCCAGCGTGTTTGCCGGCACCTATGTGGTTTCGGGCCGGGGCCTGATGGAGGTACTGGCCACCGGGCCGCGCACCCAGGTTGGCCAGATCGGGCGCTCGCTGCAAAGCCTGGATCAACAGGCCACGCCGCTGCAGTTGCAGACCGCCCGCCTCGTGCGTGTGCTGGCGGCACTGGCGCTCCTGCTGTGTACGGCCATGGTGCTGATTGAGGGGTCACGCAGCGGGCAGTGGCTGCCGGCCCTGCTGGTAGGCATCGCAGCGGCCATGGCCATGCTGCCTGAGGAGTACCCGGTGGTGCTGGCGATTTTTCCGGCGCTGGGCGCGCGCCGCCTGGCCCGCCAGGGGGTGCTGACGCGGCGTATCAACGCCATTGAGACCCTGGGTGCGACCACCGTGCTTTGCGCCGACAAGACCGGCACCATCACCCAGAACCGGATGGCAGTGCAGGCTCTTGCAGTGGGTGATGGCGCCCATCCACAGTTGCTGCGTTGCCCGGTCGATGGGGTGTGGTTGGGCAGCGAGGACGAGGCCTTTCAAAGGCTGGCCGAACATGCGATCCTGGCCAGTGCACCCCAGCCTTTTGACCCGATGGAGATGGCTTTTCACCAACTGGGGCGGGGGCTGCTGGAGGGCACCGGCCGGGTGCATGACTGGGAGCTGGTGCAGACCTATCCCTTGAGTCCGCAGCTCAGGGCGATGTCGCATGTTTGGCGGGCCAGCGACGGCCAGGGCCATGTGATTTCGGCCAAAGGCGCGCCCGAGGCGGTCATGGACCTGTGCCACTTCAATGCGGTGCAGCGCGACCAGTGGCATGAGGCGGTCGAGGCCATGGCGGCCGATGGCCTGCGGGTCCTGGCCGTCGCTCAGGGGCGCCACCCGGACACCCAATGGCCGGAGTCTGCACATGCCTTCGACTTTGAATGGCTGGGTCTGATTGGCCTGGCCGACCCGCTCAGGCCCGAGGTGCCCGAGGCGATGGCGCAGTGCCAGCGCGCCGGCATCCGGGTGATCATGATCACCGGCGATCACCCCGCCACCGCGCAGGTGATCGCCCGCCAGGCGGGCTTGCCGGTAGTCCCGGTACTCAGTGGCGATGAGCTCGATGCGCTGAGCGATGCGGCACTCGAGGAGCGGCTGCGCAAGACTTCGGTGTGTGCCCGCATCGCGCCGCAGCAGAAGCTGCGCATCGTGCAGGCCCTGCTGCGCAGTGGCGAGATCGTCACCATGACCGGCGACGGCGTCAACGATGCACCGGCCCTGCGCGCGGCCCATGTGGGCGTGGCCATGGGCGAGCGCGGCACCGATGTGGCCCGCGAGGCGGCCAGCATGGTGCTGGTCGATGACAACTTTGCCTCCATCGTGCGCGGCATTCGGGTCGGGCGGCGCATCTTCGGCAATCTGCGCAAGTCCATGGGCTATATTTTTGCGATCCATATTCCGATCGCGGGCATCGCGGTGCTGCCGGTGCTGCTGGCGCTGCCGCCGGTGCTGCTGCCCCTGCACATCGCCCTGATCGAGCTGATCGTCGATCCGGCCTGTTCGCTCGCCTTCGAGAGCGAGCCCGAGGATGCTGATGTGATGGACCGCGCGCCGCGCGACACCCGGGCGCCGCTGTTTGGCGCCAGCGCGATGCTGGAGGCCACCGGCCAGGGGCTGTTGATGCTCGCTGGTGCTGGCCTGGCCTATTGGGCTTCGACGAGCGCCGCTTGGGCTGCCTTCTTGGGGGACTCTTTGGAGGGCTCTTTGGGGGGCTCTTGGCTTGACGATCCGTCCGAGGAGCGCACCCGCTCCATGGTCTTGATGGCTTTTGTGGTGGGCAATGCTGCGCTGATCTGGATCAGCAAGTCGCGTCGCCCGGCGCTGGGACCGGCGCATAAGGTGGCAGCGATGGTCACTGGTCATCCGGTCGGCACCCCGTCCGATTTCAATTGGACGGCGCTGATCGTGGCCGGCTCGGCACTGGCGGCGGTGGCCCTGGCCATCTACTGGCCCTTGCTGGCCCAGGCGCTGCGCTTGCAGTCGCTGGACGGCGCATCGTTGGCTCTGGCGGTAGCTTGCGGTTTGCCGGGCTTGTTGGTGTGGCTGATGTTGCGGGTATTGCGCCGGTGACAGTCAAAGGTGGGAGCGCCGCCTCGGCGCGATGGATCGTCGATCATGCGCCGCATCGCCGCGAGGGCGCGGCTCCCACACCCTCTTGCACAGGCTTTTGGAGGGTTTTGTGGGAGCGCCGCCTCGGCGCGATGGACTGTCGATCAGGCGCTGCATCGCCGCGAGGGCGCGGCTCTCAAACCCTCTTGCACAGGCTTCTGGCGAGTTTTGTGGGAGCGCCGCCTCGGCGCGATGGACCGTCGATCATGCGCCGCATCGCCGCGAGGGCGCGGCTCCCACACCCTCTTGCACAGGCTTCTGGCGAGTTTTGTGGGAGCGCCGCCTCGGCGCGATGGACCGTCGATCATGCGCCGCATCGCCGCGAGGGCGCGGCTCCCACACCCTCTTGCACAGGTTTATGGCGGATTTTGTGGGAGCGCCGCCCTCGGCGCGATAGACCGTCGATAAGGCGCTGCATCGCCGCGGGGGCGCGGCTCCCACACCCGATCTGAGGCTGCGCTGTTTTTGTGGGAGCTGCGCCCTCGCAGCGATGCGGCCTTAGCCCTGCCGCTGCTGCGCGTAGTCCACATAGAACTGCAGACTGTGCGGGTTGCTCATGGCATCGGGGTTGGCGACCTTTTCAGGCAGAGCGCCCATGAGCAGCTTGCGTACCGGCAGTTCCATTTTCTTTCCTGAGAGCGTGCGCGGAATTTCTGGTGCGGCCAAGATCACATTGGGCACATGGCGCGGCGAGCAGGCTTGTCGGATGCTGGCATTGATGCGATCCATCAAGGCTGCATCGAGTGTGCAGCCCCGAGCCAGCACCACGAACAGGGGCATGAAAGATTCGCGGCCCAGGTATTCCAGATCGACCACCAGACTGTCGAGTACCTCGGGCATGACCTCGACCGCGCGGTAGATTTCAGCGGTGCCCATGCGCACGCCGTGGCGGTTGATGGTGGTGTCCGAACGCCCGTAGATCACCGACTCGCCGGCCTGGTTGAATGCAATCCAGTCGCCGTGGCGCCAGACGCCTGGGTACACATCGAAATAGCTCTCGTGGTAGCGCCGGCCGTCGGGTTCGCCCCAGAAGTACAGCGGCATCGAGGGCATGGGCTCGGTGATGACCAACTCGCCCACCTGGTCGACCACCGTGCGGCCAGCGTCGTCATAGGCGGAGGCGGCCACGCCCAGGGCCGGGCACTGGATGCGGCCCGAATGCAGGGGCTGGGTTTCATTGGGGCCAACGAAGAAGCCAGCCACATCGGTACCGCCGCTGATGGAGGCGATCATCACCTCGGGCCCGAGCTGCTCGGCCAGCCAGTCGTGCGCCTCGGGCGACAGTGGCGAGCCGGTCGAGCCTATCCAGCGCAGCTTCAGATCGCCCCACTGCCGCAATTGGGTGCCGGCCTTCATGCAGTTACCAAAGAAGGCCGCGCCTGCGCCCAAAGCGGTCAGTTCGAGCTCGTGTGACATGCGCCAGAGTTCGCCCAGGTCGGGGTGGCCGGGGTTGCCGTCGTAGATGGCAATCGTCGAGCCCACCAGCAAGCCGGCCACGCAGATGTTCCACATCACCCAGCCGGTGGTGGAAAACCAGCTGTAGCGGTCCTCGGGGCCCAGGCCCAGGTGCAGGCCCAGGGCCTTGAGGTGTTCGAGCACGATGCCGCCTTGCCCGTGTACCAGGGGCTTGGGCATGCCGGTGGTGCCGGAGGAGTACACCACCCACAGCGGGTGCTCAAAGCCCACAGGCTCGAACACCGGTGCAGCGGGCTCGGCCAGCAAGGTCGACCAGGGCTGGGTATGGGGCAGCACCTTGCCGGGGTGAAGATAGTCCAGGCTGATGATGTGCTTGGCGCTGGGCAGGGCCAGGCGCAGTTGCTCGGCCGCCTCGGCGCGCTCGACCGCCTTGTCGCCATAGCGGTAGCCGTCGACCACCAGCAGCAGCTTGGGCTTGATCTGGCCAAAGCGATCGACCACGCTGGGTGTGCCCATATCGGGCGAGCAGCTGGACCAGACCGCACCGATGCTGGCGCAGGCCAGCAGGGCCACTGCTGCTTCGGGCACATTAGGCAGATAGGCGGCCACACAGTCGCCGGGCTGTATGCCCATGCGCTTCATGGCCGCAGCCACCGCGCCGACTTGGGCGCGCAGTTCATTCCAGCTGATCACCTGCTCGGGCCGGGTCTGGGAGCGCGCCACGATGGCCGGCCGATCGCCCTCGTCCAGGTGCCAGCGCAGGGCCTGCTGGGCATAGTTCAGCCGTGCACCTGGGAACCAACCGCTGGCCGGCATGGTTCGCTGCGCCAGCACTTCGGTATAGGGCTGGCTGGCCTGCACATCGAAGTAGCGCCAGATCGACATCCAGAAATCATCCAGGTGATCGACCGACCAGCGCCACAGCGCGGCGTAGTCCTCAAGCTGCAGGCGGTATTCAGCGTTCAGCCACTGCCTGTAGTGGGTCAGGCGGCTGCCTTGGATGCGCTGCGCGGAAGGGGTCCAGAGGGGGGTGCTCATGGTGGTAATGATGCCACCGTTGGGCGAGCAGACCCATCGCTTGGGCGCTCTTAGGTGACTTCAGGCCAGGATGCGCCTGATCAGCGCCTGGCCGGCTTCACGCGTCCCCAGTTCCCCGCCAACGTCGCGGGTCGACTCCTGCGCCGCCAGGCTCTGCTCGACGGCCGCTTCAATGGCCTGCGCCGCTTGCAGGTAGGCACTATTGCCGCTGCGCTGGGCAAACCAGGCCAGCAGCATGGCGGCTGAGAGCACCTGCGAGAGCGGATTGGCGATGTTGCGGCCAGCGATGTCGGGCGCCGAGCCGTGGGCAGCCTGCCCCATGGCGTGCTGGGCGCCGACGTTGAGCGAGCCGCCCAGGCCTAGGCTGCCTGAGAGTTCGGCGGTCAGGTCTGACAGGATGTCGCCAAACATATTGGTGGTGACGATCACGTCGAAACGCTCCGGGCTGCGCACCACATGGGCCATCATCGCGTCGACGATGTATTCGTCGACGCTGACATCGGCAAACTCGCCAGCCACCTTACGGCATTCCTCCAAGAACATCCCGTCCGTGATTTTGAGCACATTGGCCTTGTGCACCAGGGTCAGGCGCTGGCGGCGCTGGCGCGCTAACTCAAAAGCACTGCGGGCGATGCGTTCGCAGCAAAGCCGGGTGATGCGCCGCAGAGAAATGGATACATCGGGCGTGACCAGAATTTCGCTGCTGCCCGACTCCACATTGCGGTCGGCGTAAAAACCTTCGGTGTTTTCGCGCACCACCACCAGGTCGAAGGGCCCGGTCAGGGTGGCCAGGCCCGCATAGGTGCGCGCTGGCCGGATGTTGGCGTAGAGGTCCAGGCTCCTGCGAAAGAACTTGGAGGGATTGATCTCGCCCTTGGCCTCGTCCTTGAAGTCGTAGGTGGACATGGGGCCGAGCATCAGGCCGTCGGCGGCTTTAACCTTCTCCAGCAGAGCTGGGGTGACGGTGGCGCCGTGGCGCTGTAGGCTGTCGTGGCCAGCCACATCGTGCAGCAATTGCAGAGGCAGGCTAAAGAGGCCGGCGGCCGCTTGCAGCACCTCGACCGCCACGGCCATGGTTTCAGGGCCTATGCCGTCGCCGGGGACGACAACGATCTTCATGGCCGGCTCACTGCTCCACCTTGATGTTGGCCTCGCGCACGAGCTTGTCGAACTTGAGCGCTTCTGAGCGCACGTAGTCGGCAAACTCGGCTGGGCTGTTGCGCGGTACCGCCAGGCCGTCGGCCTCGAAACGGGCGCGGATATCGGGCGAGTTCATGATGGCGTTGACCTCGCGGTTGAGCAGGTCGATCACGCTTTGCGGGGTGCCTGCCGGCGCGAACAGGCCGCCCCAGAGCGAATAGCTAAAGCCTGGCAGGCCCGATTCAGCCACTGTGGGCACGTTGGGCAGCGAGGCCATGCGCTGCGGCGTGGTCACGGCCAGCGCTTTGAGCTTGCCGCCCTTGATCTGGCCCATGGCCGCCGATGCGCTGCTGAAAAACACCTGCAGCCGCCCGCCCATCAAGTCGTTCATCAGTGGCCCCACGCCCTTGTAGGGCACATGGGTCATGGTGAGCTTGGAGCCCAGGGTCAGGGCGACTGCCGACAAGTGACCGGGCGTGCCCGCACCGACTGAGCCGTAGCTGAACTCGCCGGGCTTGGCCTGCGCCATCCGGATGAATTCCTGCACCGTGTTGTAGGGCGCATCCACCGCAGCGAGCATGATCAGCGGCGCATTGCCGATCAGCACCGCCGGGGTGAGCTCTTTCATGGGGTCGTAGCCCAGGTCCTTCATGATCACCCGGTTGACCACGATCTCGCCGGTTTGCCCGAGGAAGAGGGTGTAACCGTCGTTCTTGGCTTTGGCGGCAAGGCGTGTGCCCACCGTGCCGGAGACGCCCGGCTTGTTGTCGACCACAAAGCTTTGCTTGAGCGAGGTTTGCAGACGCTCGCTGACCAAACGGGCAAACACATCACCCTGGCCGCCCGGCGCGTAGGCCACGATCACAGAGACCGGCTTGGAGGGGTAGGTATCGGCGGCAGCGTTGAAGGCGCAGGTGGCGGCCAGGGTGGCCAGGCCAAGTGCGAGGCGGCGGTTCAGGTCAGGCATGGTGCGCATCCTTTTAAAGCTCCAAGGGGAAGGCGAAAATTGTATGAAAGCTTATCAATGCCGCTGCCCGGGTGGCAGCAGGCCCAATGCATCAGCCGCTGCGAACCGGCCGGCCGCTCTGCTTAGCGGTAAAAGCTGGCCATCCACTGCCGGAAATTCAAGCGCGCAAGCTGGCCCTGGGCCAGGTGTTCGCGCAGCTCTACCACCGCATCGTGCAGGCCAGGCGCGCGCGACTGCGAGAGCTGCGCGATCTTGGCCAGCACCGGCTCGGTGTCCAGCGGCCGCGCCGGGCTGCCCAGGGCCGCCTCGCACAGCTGCTCGATGCGGCTGCCGTCCTCAAGTTCGAGGCTGACCTTGGCCGGCCGGTCATAGGGCCAGGGCTTGATGTCCGGCAGCTCCGCCAGTTCTATGCGCGGGCGCAGCGCGCTGATGCGCTCGTCCGACAGGCTGGCGTCGAAGAAGTTTTCAGGCTCGTCGGCGCCGTGAACCAAGGTGGCGGCCATGGCATGGGGAATGGAGAACTTGGCCGCCAGCGTGGTTTTGGGCAGGCTGCTGTTGAAGTTCATCGCCATCTTGGAGCAGTACACCGTCAGGCGCTTGACCGCGTCTCCGCCGCGCAATTGCGGGCGCTCTTGCAAGATGGCTTCGAGCGCTTCCATCGCGGCGTGCGAATGGTGGCAGGCGCCATAGAGCTTGTGGTAGCCGTCGGCCACCGTCCATTCGCTGCCCAGGCCGGCCGTCAATTCGCCAGCCAGGGTGATGGGCGCGCCCAGGATGATCTGGAACACATCGCGCGGGCCATCAGGCATACCGCCTATGCCCAGCTCGGCCATGTCGCAGGCAAAGGCACCGAGCCAGGCGCCGGCCGCCGGCCAGGCATTGCGGATCAAGGCGCCCTGGATCGGGTAGCTGTAGGGGCCGGGCGAGACCATGGTGGCGGCGGACGTCAGCGCCGACAAGAAGGTCTCGGGTTGAAAGCGCCGCAGGCTGGCCATGCCCGCTGCGGCGCAGACCGCGTTGTAGGCGCCATGCGGGTGAATGCGCGGCAGTGTGCCGGGCCAGGCGCGGGCAAAGCGGGTTCCCACTTCATAGGCGACGACGGTGGCCAGCATCACTTCTTCGAAGCTGTGATCGTTGGCCTGGCCAGCGGCCAGGATCAGCGGCTGGCTCAGGGCGCCCGGGTGCACGGCGGTGCGGGTGTAGCCGTCGTCGAGCTCGTTCCAGGTGGCGGCCAGGCCGTTGCCCAGCGCGGCATTGATCAGGGACAGGCCGGGCCCGCCCTGGCGCAACAGGGTCGCGGGGCCGCCGCTGCCCTCGGCCATCAGCCGCTCATGGTAGGCCTTGACCTCGGGCTCGTCGGCCGCCGAGACGATGGCCGCGATGTTGTCGCCCAGCACCAGCGCCGCCTTGAGCAGGGCGGGCGTGGGGATGTCGCTGAGCTTGAGGCCGCTGGCCCAGGTGCACAGCTGGCGCATGTGCTGCTCGACCGCTTGCGCATCGCTTCTCGCTGGCGGTGTGTTGTTGTTGCTCATGGGCTGACTTTCTCGCTGGGCAGGGGCAGGGGCGCAGCGCGCAGCGCCTCCCAGACCTTCATCGGGGTAAAGGGCATGTCGACGCCGCGCACGCCCACCGAACCGAGCGCGTCCATCATCGCGCTGGTCACGGCCGCCGGCGCGCCTATGGTGCCCGACTCGCCGCAGCCCTTGACACCCGAGGGGTTGTGGGTGCAGGGCTGGGTTTCGTCGGTGGCGGTGATGAAGTCGGGCAGCAGGTCGGCCCGCGGCATGGCGTAGTCCATGAAGGAGCCGGTCAGCAACTGGCCGGTCTCAGGATCGTAGCTGGCGGCTTCGAACAGCGCCTGGCCTATGCCTTGGGCAATGCCGCCATGGGCCTGGCCCTCGACCACCATCGGGTTGATGACCACGCCGACATCGTCGACCGCTATGTAGGACAGCACCTGGGTGACGCCGGTGGCCGGATCGATCTCGACCTCGCAAGCTTGGGCGCCGTTGGACCAGGTCAGGTTGCTCGGGTCAAAGAAAGCAGTCTCGTGCAGCACCGGCTCCATGCCGACCGGCAGGGTATGGCCGTAGGTGGCAGCGCGGGCCACCTCGGGCCAGCCGAGCTGGCGGCCGTCGGGCGCGACAAAGGCGCACACGCCGTCGGTGACCTTGTGCTCGACGCTTTCGGCGCCGAGCAGGTGGGCCGCAATGGTTTTGGCCTTAGCCAGGATTTTTTCAGCAGCTTTGAGGATAGCTGAGCCTGCGATCACCATCGAGCGCGAGCCGAAGGTGCCGGTGCCATAGGGCACACGGCCGGTATCGCCCTCGACCAGCTCGATGCTGGCCAGCGGCACACCCAGGGTGGAGGCGAGCAGCTGCGGGAAGGTGGTGGCATGGGCTTGGCCGTGGCTGTGCGTGCCGCACATGATGACGATGCTGCCGTCGGCGGCCACCCGCAGATCGGCCGAGTCAAAAAAGCCGGCGCGCGCGCCAAAGGTGCCGGCATAGCGCGAGGGCGCTACGCCTGAGCTTTCCACAAAGTAGCAAATGCCAAAGCCGCGCAGCTTGCCGTTTTGCTCAGACGCCCGCCGCCTCTCGGCAAAGCCGGCATGATCGGCCAGCTTCAAGGCCTGCTCGAACAGGCGTATGAAGTCGCCGCTGTCGTAGGTGGGCCCCAGCGGCGTGCTGTAAGGCATGTCCTGCTTGCTGATGAAGTTCTTGCGGCGCAGCTCAAAGCGGTCCATGCCAGTTTGCACTGCTGCCTCTTCGATCAGGCGCTCCAGCACAAAACAGGCTTCGGGCCGGCCGGCGCCGCGGTAGGCGTCGGTGGGCACGGTGTTGGTGAACATCGCATGGACCTCGGCAAAGATCGCCGGAATCTTGTAGGGGCCTGACATCACCGCGGTGTAGACCGTGGTCGGCACCGCCGCGCCCACGGTGGAGACATAAGCGCCTAGGGCGGCATGCGTCTTGACCCGCACCGCCAAAATGTGGCCTTGCGCGTCCAGCGCCATTTCCGCATGGGTGCTGTGGTCGCGTGCGTGGTAGTCGCTGACAAAGGCTTCGCTGCGGGTCGATACCCATTTGAGCGGCTTGGCCAGCTTGAGGCTGGCCCAGGCCAAAATGGTTTCTTCCGGGTAGAGCTTGCCCTTGGTGCCAAAGCCGCCACCGACGTCGGGCGCGATCACCCGGATCGAGCTCTCGGTGATGCCCAGTTGTTCGGACACCAGCTTGCGGATATGGTGCGGCACCTGGGTGGCCGACCACAGGGTCAGGGCGTGGCCGTCCAGCCCGCGAGAGGCTGAAGGCTGCGTGACCACCGCGCGCGGTTCAAGCGCTGCGCAGATGATGCGGTGGTTGACCAGATTGACCGAGATCTTGTGCGCGGCGCGCTCAAAAGCTGCATCGACCGGCGGCTTTGAGCCCCGGTGAAAGCGCAGTGCGCGGTTGCTCGGCGCTTCATCATGGATCTGCGGCGCATCAGCACTGGCCGCCTGGGCCACGTCGACCACGCAGGGCAGGGCTTCGTAATCGACCTCCACCAGTTCCGCTGCGTCCATGGCCTCATGCAGGCTCTGCGCGATCACCACGGCGACGATCTCGCCGACATGGCGCACCCGGTCTTGGGCCATGGACCAGCGCGGCGGCTCGATCAAGCGGGTGTTGTCGGCACCGGGAATCAGCCACAGCGGCGTCATCTTGCCCACCGCGTCGGCCTTCATGTCCATGCCGGTCAGCACCGCGACGCAGCCTGGCGCCTGCGCGGCCGCTGTGGTGCTTACAGAACGTATGCGTGCATGGGCATGTGGCGAGCGTACGAAGGCGCAGTGCAGCATGCCCTCCAAAAACAGGTCGGCCACATACTGGCCCCGGCCTTCGAGCAGCCGGGGGTCTTCGCGTCGGAGCACGGACTGGCCTATGCCTTCTGGATGCATCTGAGGTTCCTGAAAAGGGGTTGTTACAGGGGTAGACCGGACGACGGTGTCATTTACTTCGTGATATAAGTTTGCCATGGAATGATGAGTTTGCGTGAGGACGAGCCGCTATGGCATCGAAATGCGGCAGGTTGTTCGAGCTCAAGTGACGTCTTTCGTAGTCTTTCGGCGTGTCTCGTTTTTCACTTAACCAAGAGGGTGTTATGCAAAGCTTCAAGAAGTTGTTGACGGTCGGCCTGCTGATGCTGGGTACGACCATTGGTGCCCAGGCACAGGCTCCCGACAAGGTCAAGATGGGCCTGTTTATCTCGTCGTCGGCCATGCCTTATTTCATTGCCAAGGAGCGCGGCTACTTTGCGGCCGAGAACCTGGACGTTGAAGGCATTCCGCTGGCCACCCACCCGCTGATCGTGCAGGGTCTGGTCAAAGGTGATCTGGACACCGCCTCGAACCTGCTGTCCCTGGAAGGCGCCAACATCAACGCCTTGCGCCCCAACACGCTCAAATACTTTTCGATCAATTGCCAGAACAAGAAGTATGAGGTCGAGGCCTATGTGGTGCCGGTCAACAGCCCGGTCAAGTCGCTCAAGGAGCTCAAGGGCAAGCGCATCATGTCGGCCCCTGGCCCCGGCAATCTGTTTGTCGCCAAGGGCGTGCTCAAAGCGGTGGGTCTGGACGAGAAGGACTACCAGATGCAAGAGCAGCAGCTGAGCGTGCACGTGGGCGCGATGCAGTCCAACCAGTTCGATGCGGCCTACACCGTCGAGCCGATTGTGAGCATCATGGTGGCCCAGGGCGCAGCGCGCAAACTCGAAAGCGGCCTGATCGCCACCCACATGCTCGGTCGTGACAACGCCTGCGCAGTGCTGGCCGGCGGCGTGATGAGCAACAAGTTCATGGACGAGCGTCCACAGGTGGCTGAGCGCCTGGCCCGGGCCTGGGCCCGCGCCCTGCGCGATGGCAACAATGACCCCAAGGCGCGTGAGTTGCTGGTCAAGCACATGAACACTTCGGCTGCCCTGGCGCCGACGGTGCCGCTGTCTTACTACAACATGGTCAAGGACCTCAAGCCCGATGAGATCGCCGACTTCCAAAAGTTGGTTGATCAAGCCACTGCCTTCGGTCTGGTCAAGCAGAAGATTGACGTCAAGACCATGCTGAAGTCATACTGAAGCACAGGGCATGGAAGCACGGAGTTTGCTCAGGACTTTTTCGCCGGCCTTCGGGGCCATCGGATTTGTGTTTCTCTGGTGGCTGGTCGCTCAGCTCAAGCTGATCGATCCGGTCCTGCTGCCGTCTCCGCAGGACTCGGTGAAGGCAATTTGGACCGGCTTTGCGCAGGGCAATCTGATGGCTGACCTGCGGGTCACCGTTGTGAGGACCTTGCTGGCCTTCCTGATTGCTACGCTGATCTGTGTGCCGCTGGGGCTGGTGCTCGGTTCGTCGGTGCGGGTGTATCGCTCGCTGGAATTCGTGATCGATTTCTTCCGCTCGACCCCGGCCTCGGCCTTGTTTCCTTTGTTCCTGGTGATCCTGGGCGTGGGCGAGAGCACTAAGGTGGCGGTCGCCGCCTTTGGTGCGGGCCTGCTGATCTTGTTCAACACCGCCTATGGCGTGATGAATGCCCGCAAGGTCAGACAGGCGGCTGCCATGGTCATGGGGGCTTCGCGCACCCGGGTGCTGGTGGGGGTGACCCTGCTGGAGTCGCTGCCGCAGACCTTCATCGGCATGCGCTCGGGCATTTCTTTCGCGCTGGTCATCGTCATCGTGGCCGAGATGTTCATCGGCTCGACCGATGGGCTTGGGCAGCGGGTGATCAATGCGCAGATGATTTTCAACATGCCCGAGATGTATGCCGCGATTTTTACCGCTGGCGTGCTGGGCTACACCATGAACCTGATCTTCATTCTGGTTGAACGCCATTTTGTGCACTGGGGCGGCAAATGAGCGCACGACCTGCTTCTGTTGGCAGCGCGGGCGCATCTGCCGATACCCACATCACGGTGCGTGGCCTGTCCAAAGCCTTTGGCGGACAGCCGCTCTATTCAGGCTTTAACCTGGACTTTCCACGCAGCAAGATCACCTCGATCTTTGGGCCCAACGGCTGCGGCAAGTCGACCCTGATCAACATGATTTCCGGGCTGATCCCGGTCGACGCTGGCGAGGTGCTGTTTGACGGCAAGCGCCTGTCAGAGACGGTGATCGGCTATGTGTTCCAGAACTACCGCGACGCGCTGTTCCCCTGGAAGCGCTCGATTGACAACATCAAATACCCGCTGCAGCTGGCCGGCCAGAGCCCGGCCGATTGCGAGGCGCGCACGCAAGAGCTGATTGCATCGTTTGATGTCCGCTTCGACCTCAACCGTTATCCGTATGAGCTCTCGGGTGGGCAGCAGCAATTGATTTCCATCATGCGGGCGCTGGCGCCGCACCCGGAGGTCTTGTTTCTCGACGAGCCGTTCTCGGCCCTGGACTACGAGATGACGCTGTTCATGCGTGACAAGCTGCAGGCGATATTTGCCAGCACCGGCACCACCATGATCGTGGTCTCCCACGATCTGGAAGAAGCGGTGTATCTCGCCGACGAGGTGCTCATGCTCACCCGGCGCCCGACGCGGGTGGCCGATGTGGTGGCTTTCAATGCGCCACGTCCGCGCTTTCCTAAAACCCTGACCTCGGCTGAGTTCATGGCGGCCAAGGCGCAATGCCTGGACGTGTTTCAGCGCGAAGTGCAGACCAAGGAGCTGGCGCAGTAAGGCGCCCGATTCACATGACACGCAAGATTTAAATGAAGGTAAACGGT
>Ga0222712_10001419_pt1 | contig 29555 bp, 17 predicted proteins | sample C33_657DmetaG_FD_165043 | JGI IMG/M metagenome (GOLD analysis project Ga0222712, IMG submission 165043) | Estuarine water microbial communities from San Francisco Bay, California, United States - C33_657D | ecosystem: Environmental > Aquatic > Marine > Unclassified | place: USA: California... | reverse complement strand
CCGCGTTCGCGAGCGTCGGGACGTTCGCGCGACGAGCGACGACCGCGTTCGTTCGCTCTTCGCTCGAGAACATCGATCGTTCGTCGCTCATCGCGCGCGCGATTATTTCGCAATCGCGATCACCACGAGAGGCACCGCGGTGGTGATCGCGATCGATGAATGAATAATAAATGAATGAATGAATGAATGCGCGTCGCGTGCGATTCGATCGATCGAATCGACGATCGAACGTCGATCGATCGACGTCCAATGCGAGCCTTTCGAGCGCGTGCGCGAATGGACGATCGATGTCGCGTGGGCACGATTGTTGAGTTATGACTCAATAAAGAGACGCACACCGAGAACGGTCGCGATCGTCCGTCGAACGACGCCTCGCGTCGACGCGACGCGCGCGCAGACGTCGACGCGCGGTGAACGAGTGGCGAAACGCGTTCGAGGGTGACGATCGAACGCTTTGGCCTGAGAACAATATCGTTTGAACTTGATCGAGGTAATTCTCGCGCAAAGGATCACCGCGTCGCACGCGAGGACGAGCGTCGGACGAGCGTCGAATTAAGAGACGATCGTCGATTCGTCGGTCGTGGAACGAGAAACCCTGGAATCGGAATCGAATCGTTTGAGGGTATTTATTTTATTTCTTTGCGTCGAAAGTGAAGTCGAGTGATTGAACGCGAACGTGACGAGTGACGAGCGATGACGTACCCAACGCTGAGTCGATCGAGCGCGCTCGCGACGATCGAGTGCACGACGATGTTCTTCTTCGTCGTCGCCGTCGCTTCGGGGTTTCGACGCGACGGCAAGTGGTTGTCGACGCGCGAGTTTTGGGAGTTCGTGAAAGTCCCGAGCGTGCACTGGCTTTCGGCGAAGAATTCGGTGCCTTGGGGGCAAATTGGGTTGTCCTATTTCGCCGGAGGCATGGGGGCGTGGGTGTACTACGGAACGACGGAGATGGGGGCGAATATTCGACTGTCGTGGTGGGGGGTTTTCGGGTACTCGGTCGGGAGCGCGGCGCCGGCGATCATTCTGATTTTCATCGCGCCGATGATTAAAGAGTTCGTTGGCGATAAGAATGGGTATTCCGTCACGGATTTCGCGCTCACGCGATTCGGTCGATCGACGCAAATCGTCGCGGCGTTTGTGAGCGTGATGTACATGTTCATCTCCTTGTGCGCGGAAATTTCCACAATAAGCAACGTCGCGGCGTTGTTCTCTGGGGATTCTGATTACACTCGCAAGGTTGTCCTCGCGTCGGTGACGATGATTACGTTGGCGTACACCATTTTGGCTGGCTTGCCCGCATCCATCATCACCGATCGCTTGCAAGGGGTCATGATTATTTGTTTCACGCTGTTCTTCACCATTCTCATCTTGGCTGATAATCCGGTTTCGTCGTCGGCGGTGCGCGCCGTCTCCAAGTCCACGACGAGTGGATTTGTGGTGATGGTCACCCTGATCTTGGCCGTGATCTCTGCTGAACTCTTCAACGCTGGTCAATGGCAGCGCGTGTACGCAGCCAAATCCACGCGTGATCTCCGCAAGGGTCTCGCGCTCGGCGCCGCCTTGATTTTTACTCTCATGTGGTTCTTCGGTGTCCTCGGCGTTATAGCCTTGGCTAAGTTTCGAGACGAGTTCGCCGATCCGAACAGCGGAATGTATCCGTACTTGTCGTTCTTTTATCTCGCTGAAAATCTCGACAAGGGATGGCACATTATCATATTGATATTTGCCGTGTCCCTGTGCGTAAGCTCGGTGGATTCCATCCAAAACGGTTTGAACTCTGTTTTGTACCGCGATATCATGAATTACGGGTTGCCTGTCAACGCAGTGCGAGTCGTTTGCATCGCGTTGAACATTGGCGCCATCCTCGTTGCCGTGGAAAAGATTGACATCTTGTCTCTCTTCTTGATGGTTGACTTGGTTTGCGCAATCGCCGCTCCCGCGCTTTACTTGGGTCTCATTCGTAAAGACGTGAACGCATTCATCGTCGCCCCGACTGAGGTCGGATCGCTGATGGGTGTCGTCTGCGGTTCAATTGCTGTCATCGTCCAAGGTGCGATCTTGAACCTTAAGGGCGCTTGGACCGATGCCTACGGTGCTGTGTTCTCCACCAAGGATTGCATCGCGCAATACACGTGCTTCGAGCCACTCATCCATCGCGCTTGGGGGCCTTTTGGCAACTTTTGGCTTCCAGATGGCACCGTCGTCGAAGGCGGGGGATTGCAAGCATTTGGTGGTAAACGCACGATGCTTACCTTCTTTCTCGCAATTATCTTTTCCGCGTTCGGCACCATGTTCTTCTCTTGGATCGACATTTACTTCCGAGGTGAACGTGCGCGAAAGCCGTTGATTGCGTTAAAACGCGATCGCACTGGACTCGAAGAAGAGGAAGCCAAAGTAAGCGCAGAGGTATAAACACGTTTCACGCGCAACTTCTCAAGATTTGCAACTCGACTGAGAGCGCAAGACCATAAAATAATCAAACCGCGATAACTGACGCGACGACGATGACGCGACACGAAAACTTTCAAGAAAAGTGTACTTTACTAGTTTAGTTTTTAGCGCATCAATTTACATTAAATTATTCAACAACTCAAAGCGAACACTCGATCTTACCTTCTACGCGTATTGGTTTCGCTTAGAAAACGTATCGACTAGGACATCTCGCGGCTTTTGCCACTCGCGTTCCACCAACCGTTCCACGCTCGACATTACGTGCTCGGCGCTGCACTTCGTCGGATCCATTTGCATGATGGACTCCATGTGTGGTTCCAAGCTCTCATTCGCGGCGAATATATACTTCACAACACTCTTTATCTTGCCAATTTTAAACGTCTCCAGTTCCTGCGCGCCGCTCCCGCGCCTACTGTTCGCTCGCTTATGTTCCGTCTTGAAAACCTCTTCGGCGAACTCGCGTAAGAAATCGATGACGAGAGCGACTTCAAATTCTCGCTCAAACGCGTCCTCGTTGAGCGAGACCACACCGTTTGCGTCGCGCCGTACTGATGCCTTAATACGTCGAAAAATAAGCGGATCTTGCACCGCGCCCCGACCGATCATCACACCGTCGCAATTCGTCAGCTTGAGTAACTGCGCGCATCGAGCCGCGTTCGTAACGTCCCCGTTCCCCAACACTGGAATGTCCAACACCTCCTTTGCAAACGCGATGTGTTCGTAATTCGCCCTTCCCGAGTACCCCTGTTGCCTCGTACGCGCATGTAAGGACACGAATTTCACCCCAGCCTCTTTCGCGGCGAGCAAATTATCTTTCAACAAGCTCGCGTCGTCGAACCCGCTCCGCAATTTCATCGTCACCGGCGTCCCCGCCGCGCCCTCCACCACCGCCTTCAAGCACGCGTACACGAGCTCGGGATCTTTCAGCAGAGAACTCCCCGCCCCTTTTCCTGTGACTATATTCGCCGGGCATCCGCAATTTAAATCCACCCTCGGGGCGTTCAAATCCCTCGCCAGCACTCGAGCCGCTTCGCGTAAAAGCGTCGTCTCCGAACCCATGATTTGCGCCGCGAGCGGTATCCCAAAAAGCTCCGCGCTGTTGAACGACGAACACAAACCGCGGACGATTCGTTCGGGATTTCCCCCGGTCGATACCGCGCCTGCGCGTTCGTCAGTCGCCGTCGTCCTCAATCGCCGTCGCTCGTCGCCGTCGTCGCTCGTCGTCGCTCGTCGTCGCTCCGCCCTCGTACCAGGTACGCGTATGAACTCTTTACACCCTTCATCGAACGCCCCGGCGCCGCGCGCGCTCAAAGCGATGCGAAACCGCGCATCCCCCAGGCCTTCCATCGGGGCGCAGTGCAACGACGGACACCCGCCGCGTCGTCCGCGGGCGAAGAGCTCGTCGTAGTCCGCGGGCGGCGCGCGCGCGCCGGCGCGAACGCGCGAGCGAGAGCGAGGCATCACCGTCATCCGTTGACGTGCGCGCGACGACGGGGGCGATGGGGACGACGTGAGCGCACGTCCCATCGCTACGCGCGAAAACGTCCGCGAAAGCGCGTCGACGGATGAGACACACGAAGAAAACCTGGCGAGAGGTGTTCCAGTGACGGTTCACATTCTATTTTTGTGACGCGCGCGCGATGGTCACACCGCGACGCCGCGAGCGAGGGGGAATGCGAACGAACGCGTTGAATCGCTCATCTGCTCGGGGAAATTATTTTTGAATTTCTGAGTTCGATGTCCACCAAAGTGAGCGCGGCGTACGACGCGCTGCAGGCGTCGGTGACGGTTGGGTTCGCGAACGCGTCGCCGGCGAGCGACGCGAACGCGTCGCCGGCGAGCGCTCGAGTGACGGATGACGGTCGAACGCTTCGAAAGGCGCGCGAGAAAGGTAGCCATGAGTGCGCCGAACGCGTCGCGCGCGAAAAGGAAAGAGAACAAAAAGAAGGAGGGAATGGTGAAGACGTCCCGGCGTGGCGGGCGCCGCGAATCCGCGTCGGCGACGGGGCGTCGGCGTGCGAGTCGGCGTACGCCGCCGCGTGCGTCGCGAGCGCGTCGCCCGTGAGCTCGAGAGTGTTGAAACAATTGAAACAGCGCCGCGCGGACGTTTCTTCGGCGAATCTAGGGCGCGCGGGGGCGATGGCGATCGCCGCGGGCGTCGCGGCGAACGCGGTGACGGAGAGTTTAGACGTATCGCGGAATCGAATCGACGACGAAGGCATACGCGCGCTGTGCGTGGCCGCGACGCGCGCGACGGTGCTGCGGGCGTTGAATTTCAGTGAAAATAAAATGTCCAAGGCGATCGCGCCGGCGTGCGCGGTGGCGTTGAAACGTCTCAAGGCGCTGAATTTCGCGGCGTGCGGCGTGGACGACGCCGCCGCGAGCGCGTTGTTCGCCATCCTGAGAGAGCGTGACTGCGCGCTGGAGAAGCTTAATGTGTCGAAAAACAAGATCACCAATGCTTCTGGACGAGCGATTGGCGATGCTTTGGAAGCGAACTCGACGTTGCGCGTGTTTGATGTCTCGTGGAACGTTGTGGGAGCCGAAGCGTGCGCTGAAATTAGCCGCGGATTAAAAGCCAACGACACTCTAGAGTACTTATCACTGGCGTGGAACGGCTTCGGCGACGAAGGTGGTAAATGCATCGGTGATTCTCTTGGCGTTAATCGGTCGCTGCGTGAGTTGGATTTGTCGAGATGTCGACTCGGCGGCGACGCATGTATGGTGATTAGCGAAGGATTGCGCACCAATGACGTGTTGACGACGCTTCGACTCGATCACAACGCGTGCGGCGAAGACGGTGGGCGACACTTGATGGCGATGTTGATGCACAACGATGTTCTCACGACGCTCACGCTCGAAGGAGCGTCGTTCGTTGACGTACCGATGCGCAAGAGGAGGACGCAAGCGAAACAAGGGGCAACATTTAATCCTCACAATCCCGACGGTCGCTACGCTTTAAATTTGGAAGATACCAGCGATCGCGCGATCGCGTCGCAGCTGTGCCATTTAGAGAGCGAGAACCCTGGTAGCATGACGAGCGCGAAGCTGACGACGTCCGAAAAAGAGAAAAAGAAGGGCGCGCCGGTGAAGACGAAGACGGTGGACGTGCTCGAAGCATTAAAACGAGAGGGCCTTGATGGCGTCGCACGGCGAGGCTCGGTTGAGATTCAGTTCTCTATGAGTGCGGCAGGCTTGGCGCGACAACCGAAACCGATAGAGCCGGAAGACTTGGATAATCTTGTTCGACAGTTGCGAAATAATAGACTGTCGGATTTCGAGCGGTTGTTGCGATTGAAGATGTTTTGCGGGTCGTATTATTTTCTCGTCGCCCACGCCGCAAAGTTGCTTCAAACTTTTGTATTGGAGGGATCTGATCGGTTACAAGCCGCTGCGGTGTGCTACGCGCGGTTACTAGACGCCGAGCACTCCGAGAAAATGTTTACTTCGAGGTTTGAATTCGAAAGACTTCGAAAAATGCTTGGGTCGTACGCGCACTTTCGCGCTGCGAATCCAACTGGTCGGTACGAGCTCAACCTTGCGGTTGACATCGACCGAACTATCGCATCGACGATGGTAGACATCGCGGCGTTCGAAGGGCGTCGACGAACGTGGCGTAATGTGCGATTGAATCGCGCGAAAGGATCGAATTTGATGCGTTCGGGCGTTCCGACGTCGCTCGCGACGTGCATGCCGAATGCCGGCACTCTGGAATTCGACTACGCGAGTAGCATTCGAGTTCCCGAAGACGCGCCAAAGATCGAAGACAACGATTTACATGATATGCTTGTCGAAAAAGGCGTTTTGGTTTCGCAAACGCCAGGCACGGATGTTCCGTGGTGTGCGGTGGATAGCGCCGAAGCCTTGCACGCTCTACGCGAGTGCTCGGTTCGCGTCAATGTCTCGGCGCGGCAGTACGCGCGCGTGTGCAACGCCTTTCGCGTCGGTGCCGACCGTGTCGAGGCCTACGTGACGTTGTTCTCTCGAGTCATCGACGCGACGAACATTCCGCGCGTCATCGGGTCTATGTCGTGCTTCGAGCAAAGTTATTTTGGGTTGCGGGTCGGTTGGCGAAACATTCTCGGCGACGATCCTCAGGCGTTTACGATGCACTACAGATTGGATTTAAGCTGCGACGAACAAGCGTCAGTGGCGAAGCATTTGGTCACGAGCGCCGTTCGCGAGTACAAAGACGGGCAAGTCATTCGAAACGTGACGATTAACGGCCGAAGATTGGCCCGAGATCCCGTGGAGGACGACGCCCTATGGAGTGTGCTCACCGCCGAAAGCTTCACGCCAATTTTAGAGTTTGATTACTTTGGCGCCGACGTTTGGGGCGTCGTCGATCGAGAATTAGGCGTCAAAGACATTCCGAGCGAGAAGTCTGCTCGCGAGGCGACGCTCAAGCGCTTAGCGACGAGATTGGCCTTTATCCGAGCGTCGACGCTCCACGTCGATTGGCTCACGCACGCGACAGACGAAACATCCGCGGCTGCGGCGAGGGACGATCGCGTCCTTCACCGCCGCGCGTGGAGCGACAGCATGCGTGCTATTGTTCGCGCCGAAGTAGCGCACGTGAGCGCGGCGAGCTCGCCTCTTCGCGTGATATTCGATTCTCTGGACGCCGACGGCGGCGGCACCTTGTCCCTTCACGAGTTCCGCGAGGGCGCGGCGAGAATCCTCGGCCGCCCTATCCCACGCGCCGTGATCGAGCCGTACTTCAGCGCCGAGCATTTCGATGGCTTGCGCCACGAAGGCGTGCTCACGTGGGACATCTTCGAGAAGGTTTGCGTGGAGAATTTTACCGCCGGGACCGGGACGTCCGCCAAACGCGTCGCGGACGGCGCTCGAATCGAAACCTGAGTAAATGGCCGGTATGATTACAACCATCCACGCGCGCGTTCTCGCGCTTCATTTCTCTTCACTCACCTTCTACCCCCCATATTCGTTCGTTCTCCCCGCGCGCTCATCTAACCCCAACTCCCGCGCTCGTTCTCGCGCTCATTTCGAGTGTTTCAACCCGGCGCCGAGCTTCGCGCCGCCGGCGAGCTTATCTTTCATCGCTTTCAGCTCGAGCTGTTGCGCCTTGCGCTTCGCCGCGGCTTCGATGTCGTCATCCGTCATGATTTTCTCCGATGTTTTCGCCGCTTTCAGCGGTTTCGCCTTCCCGTTCGCCTTCCCTGGCATCGCGCGCGCGTCAGTGTTCGCAGCTGAGCTGAGCTGCGCTGCGCTCGAGATCGTTCGTCGAGGGACACGTGCTTGAGTCACGACTCAACAAAAACCAACCCGACGACGACCACGCGGTCGTCGCTCGCGCGCGCGTCACACGCGAACGAGCGCGGTCGAGTGTTCATCGCGTCGTGAGACAAGAAGCGATGAACGCACACGCGGTTCGTTCGCTTCCGGCGCACGCGCACACGCGCGGAACAGGGAGACAAACTTCGCATGAGCGACACGCGGGCGGAGGGAGATATCGCGCGAGCGCGAGCGCGAACGCGAAGACGCCGAGTGCGAACGAGCGCGCGCGTGTGCGAGCGCACGCGAATGCGGGGAATGAAGGAATGACGTTTTCGCGATCGCTTACGTGGGGGGGTGGGGAGAAAAAGCACCGAGGGAGGGCGAGTGGAGCGAGCGTGAGCGAACGCGCGAGCGCGGGGGCGAACGCGAGCGCGGATGAGGACGGGGAGGATGAGGACGTCGCCGAGGCTTTGGCTTCGGCGGTGAAACGCATGGACGATGAGAGTGGGATGAAGAAGCGTAATGTGATCGGGCGGTTGCGAGATCGCTTGGTGGAGGGGACGATGATTATGAAAGGAAGGAGACGAAGGAGGGACCCGTACGACGCGTTGCGCGGGACGTTTGATAAACCCAAGTTGCTTCGTTTTTTTCGTCGTCGACCGCTTCAAGTGGCGGGGAGATTAGCGAAACTCGTTCGCGTCGGTCGGCGGTTGATCAGATCGTGGAAGAAGCAGGAGACGCTGCCGGTGGAGAAGAGGACGCGCGGGGCGGAACTACGGGCGGCGTTGACGTCGCTCGGGCCGGTGTTCGTGAAGATTGGCCAGACGTTATCGCAGCGACCGGATTTGATCGGAGAAGAAGCTGCCGATGCGTTGAAGTCACTGCAGAAATCGAACGAGCCGTTCCCGAACGAGCTCGCTTGGCGCACGATTGTGGAAGATTTGGAGTGGGATGGTCCGTTGGCACCGAAGCACGCCTATCCTGGCATCGATCCAACAAAGCCAGCGCTGTTCGCTGAATTTTCCGATGAACCCATCGCCGCGGCGTCGCTCGGGCAAGTCTACAAAGCGCGGACGTGGGAGGGTGAAGATGTTGCGGTTAAAGTGCAAAGACCGATGGTGATGCGACAAGTAGCTTTAGATTGGACATGCTGGTCGTTATCGTTATCCACGCTCAAGCGTTTATGGGGGACAACGACCGAGCTCGATGTCATCGCAGATGAAGTCGGACAAGGCGTGTGGCAAGAGCTGGATTACACGCAAGAAGCCGCGCACATGGAGGAGTTCAGCAAACGTCACAAGTGGATGGGGTTCGTCCGCGCGCCGGCTTGGGTACCCAAGTACACTGGTCCGGCGGGGAGGGCGCGCGTGCTCACGACGGAGTGGATCAACGGCAGACACATCGCCGCGTTGCCGCAAGGAAAGAAAATAATCATGACCCAGATGGCGGTAGAAGCGTGCGTAGCGCAGCTCATTTATACCGGGTTCGTCCACGCCGATCCGCACGAGGGGAACATGATGCTCGATGATAACGACATGTTGGTGTTTTTAGATTTCGGCTTGATGAGCGAAGTCGAGCCGAAGATCATGGAAGGGTTCGCTAAGGGCATTCAGCATATGATTACGGGCAACTGGGAAGGTTTAGTTTTGGTGTTTCAAGAAGTCGGATTCACGCCAGCGGATGGATTCCTGAAGCGCGAGAAGCGCGGCGCCGGGTACGAATCGGCGACATTGGAGGAAATGACGGCGGCGGTGGCGAGCACGCTCTCGACCGAGGAGGGCGGTCAAAGCCGTTTCGGCGCGCTCGCGACTGGATTGGCCAAGCTCAGTGCGAACTATAAGTTTCTCACGCCACCATACATCATCTTACTCATCCGCACGTTTCTCACCCTGGAAGGCATCGCGGAGCAGGCTGATCCAAACTTCAACATTTACACGTCCGCGTTACCGTATGCCATTCGACGCGCCATGGCGCCGTCGACGCCCGAAGGTCAAAAGCTCATGCGGAACGCATTCTTGAGCGACACTGACGAACTGCGATGGGATCGCATCGAAGAGCTCGTGCTCATCGATTCCGTGGATGAAGGCGATACCGCCACCCCCGAAGCTGGAGATGGTGTCTTTGGTGACAGTCAGGCGTTGGTGGCGCAGCGCTCGAAAGAAGTCGTCAGCCGTTTACTAGGCGCCAAGGAAGGCGCAGCGTTGCGTCGCGTGGCGAGCACGGCGAGCACGGCATCCATGGTGGATTACTTATCCAGCGCCAAGGCGGAGCGCCTTCGAAAGCGAAGCGTCAAACTTCTCAGTCGCGCTATTCAAGAATTTTGGACCGCTCGCCGTTTCGTCCACGCCGGTGAGCCGCGTGTGGCGCCGCTTCCCGAATGGCCCGAATCCGAAGAATCCCGTCGCATTCGTGCGCGTCAGGATCGCGCTCAAAAACGGGCCCTTGCGTACATTTTCAGCACGCATATGCGTCGCTTGCTCCGCAACCCACTTTTACTCGTTCGCGCCGCATTATTGGTCACCCATATCGTCGGCTCCGCCGTCCTTTACGCCATCGCCATGACCATCGCCGATTGGCTGTCTTATCTCAATCGGTTCACGCCGTGGGGATTCTTGTATTCCCGTATCGTCTCCGCGAAGCGATCATGATCGCCTTGACTTGTAGTTCAACACATTGCTCGCTCTCGCTCACTCCCACCTGTCGCAGCATTCGAATATCGCTCCTCACAACTCGCGATGCGAACTCCCCCGAAACCGCCGCCTAAAGGGCAAAAGACGATATCAAGCTTTTTCACACTCAACGCCGCTGCGTCATCGTCGTCCGCACCTCTGTCGACGTCGAAAGCCAACAAAGCTACGCCCACGAGCGCCGTCGTCGTTGTCGACGACGAAGACCCCGAAGATGCGCCGCGCGCGCTCGCGACGAAGCGCAAAGCGCCGAGTGACGATGAATGCGAGAAAGAATGCGCGTCGCCAGAGACAAAGCCGCTCGTGGACGTCGACGTCAACGCGGTGTTGGCTGCGATTCCAGAATCAAAGCCAGAGACGCACGCCAAGTTTTTACACAAGCTGAGCCTCGATCGTCGGCGGAGAGATTTAGAGCCCGAAGCGGGCGAGAAGGAGAGTGGCACAACGTCAACGACGTCATTGCAAAAGATGACGCCTCTGGAAGAGTCGGTGAAGAAGTTCAAGGCGAAATATAAAGGCACGCTGCTGATGATTGAAGTCGGGTACAAGTTCCATTTTTATGGCGACGACGCGAGGGACGCGTCTAAATGTTTGGGCATATTTGCGTACCAGTCAAGGAATTACCTGGTAGCGAGCGTACCAGCGGTGCGACTCCACGTATACGTGCGACGATTGGTGCAAGCGGGGTATCGAGTGGGGGTGATTAAGCAAACAGAGACGGCGGCGCTGAAGGCGAGCGGCGAAAGCGAAAGCGGGAATAAATCTGGTTTGTTTGAAAGGAAACTAGTGGGACTCTACACGAAAGCGACGCTCGACGCCGGAGCGAGTCTTGCGGATGCAGCAGATACCGGCGAGAAGGCTTCGGCGGAGATGAGCAGCGGTAAGCTGTCGAATTATCTGTTGTGTGTTGCCGAAGAGCAGTCGTCATTGACGACGACGCGCGTCGGACTTGTCGCTGTTGAGACGAGCACCGGAGATGTGTTTCACGGCGAATTTACCGACACAATGCAACGTGCAGAGCTCGAATCGCGTTTACTGTGCATTTCTCCCGCCGAAATCGTGCTAGTTACGCCCATCAGCGAGCAGACGGAGCGGTTGATTAAAGCCATGTACGGCTCTGGCGCCAACTCCGCGCGCATTGAGTACTTGAATCGCGAGTCTTTTGCCGATGTGACGCTCAGCGGAGCGGCTGCAACCGAGATGACATCGCTCGTGCACACTGCGCTTTGCGCGGGAACGAAGTATCTTCGAGACTTTGGGCAGGCCGATATACTTTCGCTCGATTCGGCGTTTCGCCCGTTAGAAGGTCGGGACGAAATGAAACTTTCTCCAAATGTCTTGCGACAGCTCGAAGTTTTGACATCATCCTCTGGAACTTACAAAGGGAGCTTACTTTGGCTCATGAGCCACACAACGACACCCATGGGTGGACGTCTGCTTCGCCATTGGGTAACTCATCCGCTGCAATCGCGGAAGCAAATCGAAGCTCGCCTTGACGCAGTGAGCGAGTTGCAGACCTTGACGTCATTTGAAGAGGGTTCGACAATGGATCACAACAAAAGTAGTACTAGTACCACAAGTTTCAACGGCTTGAAAATGCAGCTCAAGAATTTACCGGATATCGAGCGATATTTGGCTAGAATTTTCCATGGCACGGCAACACCAGCTGAATTCGTTGGTGCATTGACGTCCCTCGTCAAATTTAGCGAAGCTTGTGCGGACATGCGACAAGGTCAAGGGGTGGAGATCAAATCGAAGCTACTCGAAGATAACATTGAAGCCGTGACGGATTCGCTGCTGCGTGCGCTTTCGGATGAGTTATTGAGCGCATTAAATTTGGGAATTGCGCTGTCGGACAGACCATCAAAAACAAAAATCGGTCTCTTCAAGGATGATCCCGAAAGGTTCCCGGAATTATTCGCCGCAACGGAAGCTGTTGAAGCAGCGAAGAAAGGCATGGATGACTTGCTCCCGGCGTTACGCAAGAAATTGAACCTGCCAAAACTGTGCTACACCTCTGTGGGTGGCGTCGGCGGCGGCGAGTGGCTGATTGAAGTACCCACTGATAAATCTTGTCCCTCGACTTGGATTAAAGTGAGCTCAAACAAAAGCAAAAAAGTGATCCGATATCACCCGCCTGAAGTTACAGCTGCTGCGGCGGCGTTGGAGAGAGAACAAGAGCGGCACATGATTGCCGCCGACGCGGCGTGGAAGGAGTTTTTGTCCACATTCCGAGAAAATTATTTGACGTTCAAAACGGCGACGACAGCGATTGCAACTATCGACGCACTTCATGCTCTCGCCGTCTTGTCGAGAAACGATGGATACGTTCGACCGACTTTTGTAGACGACTCGATGCCTCCCGTGCTTCAAATCGTCGACGGGCGTCATCCAGTTTTGGACGCACATCTTCTCGAAAGCTTCGTTCCGAACGGCATCAATCTCGATTCTCAGCGCACTCGCGCGCTCGTGATTACAGGCCCAAATATGGGCGGTAAAAGCTGTTACATTCGTCAAATTGCGTTGTTGTGCATCATGGCGCAAATCGGTAGCTTTGTACCTGCAAAGAGCGCTCGATTATCTGTGCTCGATGCGGTCTACACCCGCATGGGTGCGAGCGATAACTTGGCCATGGGCTCTTCAACATTCCTTGAGGAGATGTCCGAGGCGTCTGCAGTACTCGAAACGTGTACGCCGAGATCTCTCGTGATTATGGATGAGCTCGGTCGAGGGACGTCGACGCACGACGGCGTCGCGATTGCTGCCGCGACGCTCGAACATTTGGTACGCAATGCCGCATGCTTCACGCTTTTTGTCACGCATTACCCTTCGGTGGCGCGCGACGTTCAAGCAAATTACCCATCGCACTGCTCGTCGTCGTTCACTTCCTACGTCGAGCTCCCTGGTTCGTCCGAAGAGGTGCCGAGAATTCAGTTCCTGTACAAGTTGACTCCGGGCGTCGCTCATCGTTCATTTGGATTAAACGTCGCTCGCATGGCGTGCTTGCCAAACAAGGTGATACAGACCGCAGGCGTGAAGGCATCAGAGCTCGAAGTACAAACCGCGCGACGTACTTTGATCCATCACAAGGTTGATGAATCGAGCGCCGATTCGACGACTGCGAAAGCCAAATCTGTCCTCAGCGCCATCGCGTCTGGCGACGTTCACGCCGTGCGAAGCGCGCAGAAACACTAGACTGAAGCTCGAACGCCTGGAGTACCAACGCACGCGCACCTCACGCCTCGCGTCGACCTCGAAGTCATTAGCAAACATTCGATGTATTATTACAGTGAAGCGCCACGACCGCCGGATCCGCTAACGCGGCGACTTTAAACAATTTCCGAAGCAGCGTCTTCTCCGTCTCCTTCGCTTTCTCCACCGACGCCCCTCCGTGCGACGCCGCGCGCGTTTCCATTTGTCCGTCCTCACCTCTCGCACGCGCTCGCGCGCGCTGAATATTCTCCATCGCGCGCTCGCGCGCTCGCGCGCTCGGTCTCGCGTTTCCCGCGCCTCGCCTCGCCGCCGCCGCTTTCGCGCGTTCGCCACTCGCCTCCATCGAACCGCTCGTTATCGCGCGCGTTCTCTCAAAAGCATCATTCGCGTCATCATTCATTTTGTTTCCACCCGTTTCACCGGCGTCGACACCGAATGTGAACCAATCATCATCATCATCATCATCATCATCGTCATCACCCGCGCGCGCCTCTCGCTCGCCCTCCCTTTGGTCCTCACCCTCGCCTCGTCGCGCGTTCGTCGAACCGCGAATCATCTCCCTGAGAACGACGCGAATATCGTTCGTCATCGATCGCGAAAAGCGACGAGAAGTGGAATGATGACGACCCGAGCTCGCGCGTTTCCACCTCAGTTCATCGTCATCGACTCGTCACTTCCACTCCCTCGGTCGTCGACGTTCGTCGCGGCGAGACATTCATCGCGACGCGAATTCGCGATCGCGATGTCGCGTGCGATCGCGATGCGCGCTCGAGCGTCGAATGCGCGACCGCTCGTCGCGCGTCGCGAACTCGGCGCGCGCGTCGGCTTCGGCGCGCGCGCGCGCGCGACGTCGACGTCGCGAAGAAGTGCGACTACACGAAGAAGTGCGCTCGTGGAAGAATCGAACGGCGGGGACGACGACGAAAACGCACGCGCGAGCGACGATGGCGATGGCGGGGGCGACGACGACGACGGGGCGTACGCGGATGACGTCGCGTACCCCGACTTCGTCCCGGAGTTCTTAAGGTTTAATAAAGAAGACCTGGCGACGATCGCGATCACGTTCGCGGTGTCCATCGGGTTCAGGCATTTCATCGCGGAACCGAGGTATATCCCGTCGCTGTCGATGTACCCGGTGTTCGACGTCGGCGACCGGCTCATCGCGGAGAAGCTGACGTATAGGTTTGAGCGCGAGCCCGAGGCCGGGGACGTGGTGATTTTTAACCCACCGAAGACGCCGAAGACGAAGAACGTGAGCGATGAGGTGTTTATTAAGCGCGTCGTCGCCGTCGCGGGAGACGTGGTGCAGGTGAAGAATGGTGAGTTGTTCGTCAACGGAACGTCGCGAGGGAAGGAGCTGAAGCTCGAGCCGATGCAGTACGCGTACGGGCCATTCACCGTGCCAGAGAAGAACTTGTTCGTCATGGGAGATAATCGAAACAATTCGTTCGATTCGCACGTGTGGGGCCCGCTGCCGATCGACCGCGTCATCGGGCGCGCGACGGTGAAGTACTGGCCGCCGAGCAAAATCGGAGGCTTACCGTCGTACCAAGCGGTGAGCGTCATGAGCGCCCCTCCCGTGCGCGCGACCGCGTCTTAGCTATTCATTCTTTGAACCCATTGATTCATTAGTCATTCATTACCTTACCTTGGCTCGTTTTCCTTCATCGTTTTTCCCGACGCGCGTCTCACCTCCTTGGCCGCACACTCGGCCGCGCTTCATGCTCGCCACACGCGTCTCCTTTTCCCTCCGAAGCGCTTCTTCGAAGCGCTTCACCGATGATCGCGCTCGCATTTCTCGCGTCGCCTTTGCGCGAGCGCTCGAGCGCTCGCCAAAGGGATCGGCCGCGCGTCCCTACGCGCGCGGCTCGGCGTCGCCGACGCCGCGAGCGACATCAGACGACGAGCGCGCGCGCGCGAGCGACGATGATGAACCAATATGGGCCCGCAGAGACGAGGCACGCAAAGCCGCGAAAGAAGCTGGCGGCGTGCCGTGGCCTTTGTACTTGCTCGGGAGCGTAATCGTCTTGATCGCGGCGACGGGGAGCGCGTTCGAGTACGCGTACAAGAATCCAATCTTTGGCGTGGTGAGCGCGGACAGCGCGCTGTACGCCCCGATTCTGGGTTGGTTCGTGATCACTGGATTTCCCTTGGCGGGATGGTTTTGGAAGAAAGGGATAGATGGCGCGAACGAGGCGAGCGAGGCACAGGATAAAATTGATGGATATTGAGGATCGAGCGCGTAGCGCGTAGCGCTTAGACGCTTAGAGACGACGAGGGGGAGGAATAAAGTAGAGTTGAAACTATGATTTCGTAGGTATAAAAAATATTTTTGTACTCGCGCGGGCTCTACTAGCGCTTTTTACCGACGATGACTAGGAGGGAGATAATGATGAAGCAAAAAGTCGCGAACCAGCGCTGGAAGGCATCGACGCGCGGATCACCCGCGTGTGGATTCACCCCGAGCGATTCGCGCACGTGTTCCAAATTCCAAGCGTAAGCAAAGTACCCACCGAATAAGAACCACAGTAGTAAGCGCGTGGTCGTCGGAAGGGTGTCGTCATTCACTTCGGCGAGGTGCATTTTTTCTCTCTCTTCGGCGATGATTTTATCGCACACTTCTTCGAGCGCCTCGATAGCACGCAAAGTCTCTTCTCCGTTCGGATCCGTTTTAGGTTGAACTTTGAGAACGAGCTCACTTGCAAAGTGTTTGAATCCAGTGGCGAATTCGAACATGTTGTTACACTTGAGCATGATTCGCGCGCTCAAGCCTCGGCGAATCTTCACCACGCCGCGGAAGACATTTTCATTGCCGTAGCACTCCGCCAAAGTCGCAATCGCCATGACTTGCGGAATGGCGCAGAAACGGAAGATAGATGGTTCCTTGATGCGCGCCATGTAATTCATGCAGTCTAAAGAATGGTGCAACGCGTTGGTGATCAACTCGTTCATACAATTCACCGCCGCCGCGCGGTTCTTCTCGTATTGCAGATCATCCAACGACTTGGCATACTTGCTCCAAACGCATCTAGGCCAGAACATGCGCGGCGCCGGGAGTTCTTGAATGTCTTCCAAGTAATCGCGAATAATGTTCGTCTTTTGCAAGAACAAACCCATGGCGTTGGAAAGCTTTTCTTCGCCGATGAACTCCGTGGATTCCATCTTCGACGTCCCCCACAAATTTGACAACCCGATCCCGACTAACCCCGCGACGTAGTGGCAGTACTCATCAAAATCTTCCATGGTGATGACCTCTTTTTCGATAAACTTGGCCATGCCCGCACCCATGCGCTTGGTGATGTCCGCGATGGTTGTCCGATACGGCTTTTTCAATTTTAAAAACACCGCCGTCACCTTGGGATAGTTGGCCATCAAATCCTTGTAATGCTTCTCCCCGCATACCGCCGAATAATTCGGGTCGTAAATATACTGATAAAACTCCAACAACTGAGGAATCTTCTCCTCGACCGGGATCGCCATGTCGTCTTCGATCGTATCCAGCGCGCGCAATACCAAATAAAACACGCACACCGCGTCCCGCAATTCCTCATCCAATTGTTGAATCACAATCGCGAACGATCGCGACACTTTATTCAAAACGTCATAGCAGTACGCCAAATTCCTCTCTTTCGGCAATCTCTTCGCTCGATCCGCCATTCGCTTCACTTTAAGCAGCGGCACCACATCCCCGGGGTGTCGCAGCACTAAGGAAATCATCCCCATGATGAACGATTCGTCCTCTGGCACGTTGCGTTCGCCTATCTATCGCTGTCGCGTCGCGCGTTCGTCCTCAATCGATCGCGTTCGCGCGCGATCGTTTCGCACGCCGTTCGCGTGCGTTCGCGAACTGCCGCGACGCGCGCGTTCGCACACTGCCGCGACGCGCGCGACCCTCGATCGATCGATCGATCGCGATCGACGCGCGATCGATCGATCGATCGATCGATCGCGCGCGCGATCGAATCGAAACCGCCATCGATCGATCGATCGATCGATCGATGAGGGAGAGATTCTCCCCGACCCATCGCCATCGGGCGTGACGTCACGACCCTCGCGAACGACGCGCGCGCCGGTCGCGCGCGGTCGTGCGTGCGCACGAAGGACGAGTGCGGACTCGTCAAAACGCCAACCTTATCCTCGCCCACGCGCGTGGAGATATTTCCCAACGACGTCGCGTGACGTCGTCGTCGTCGCTTGGTGCGTTGACGACTCACGACTCGTCGTCGACAGACCACGCGCCTCGGACGACGACGTCCGGCGTCCTCGATCGAGTGTGGTATGTTTGAGAATCACACAAAGTGACGAGTCAACGACCGAGGGTTTGACGTTGGGCGAGAAACGGCCGATACTACGCCCGCCCCGTGCGCGGTCGCCACGCGACGTCGACGCGCTGTCATCGACGATCGTCATTCATCGATCGCTCGATCGCACGCGCGTCGTGCGTGAGTTTAGCCTTCGAGCGAGCGCGTTTCCTCGTTCGGCGTCGATCGTTGAACGAACGCCTGGTCGTCGTCGAGAGGCGTCGAGAGGCGTCGAACGCGTCAGCGGGGAAGAAGCGAGGGAAGATCATCATGATGACGATGACGTCGAAAACGTGCGCGTTCGCGCGCGCGCGCGAGATCGTCGTTCCGGTGCGTACGCGATGTGCCTTTGCGTGGACGTTCGTGACGATGTTTAAGTGAAATCTCGCGATGCGAAGTAAAGAGGGCGTGGAATGAAATCGCGGATGTGCGACGACGTCGAGCGAGAGAATGGATGGGAGGGCGCGCGCGCGCGGGCGATCGGAGGATAAGCGCGCGCGCGAGCCGAGCGTCGCGCGAGCGAACGCGTTCGTCGGCGACGGCGATGACGCCGACGCGATGAGGTTTGCGTGGTGTTCGTGATGACGATTGTGCGTCATCGGTCACGAGGCGACAGAAAGGGACGATGAAGAGAGGTGTGACGAGGACTGACGGAGGCGAACGCGAACGAGCGCAGGCGGGTAAGGCTGGGCGAGCGCGAGGACGAGGGGCGGCGCCGACGCGCGCCATCGCCACGGGTCCGCGTGGTCCGTTGAAGAAGAAAGGGGAGAAGAGTGAGGAGGATATGATCGAGAGCATGACGAGTGGGGGGTCCAAAGGGTTGTTCACGAGCGTGAATCCGGAAGTTCGCCGGATCGTTCCGGAGGCCAAAGGGCGCGTCGTCGTCAAGGTCGTGTACGTCGTGTTGGAGTCGCAGTATCAATCTGCGCTCTCTGCCGCGGTGAATAAGATCAACGAGACAAACGACAAGGTTTGCGTAGAAGTTGTGGGTTACTTGCTCGAGGAGTTGCGTAACAAGGATAACTTGGCGATGCTTAAGAAGGATGTGGAGGCGGCGAACATTTTCATCGGGTCGTTGATCTTCATCGAAGAGCTCGCGGAGAAGATTGTTGAGATCGTCACCCCGTGCCGCGACAACTTGGACGCGTGCTTGATCTTCCCTTCAATGCCGCAAGTGATGCGGTTGAACAAGCTCGGAACGTTCTCCATGGCGCAGCTTGGTCAATCCAAGTCTGCCATCGCATCCTTCATGCGCAAGAAGAAGGAGTCGGGCGGTTTCGAAGAAGGGATGTTGAAGCTCGTGCGTACTTTGCCCAAGGTTTTGAAGTACTTGCCCTCGGACAAGGCGGCTGATGCACGCAACTTCATGAACTCTTTGCAGTACTGGCTCGGCGGTTCCACTGACAACTTGGAGAACTTCTTGTTGATGATCTCCAAGGAGTACGTGCCGGCGCTCAAGAACATCGATATGACCATCGCCGAACCAGAGGTTTTCCCAGACATTGGCATCTGGCACCCTACCGCGCCGGCCATGTATGAAGACTTGAAGGAATACCTCAACTGGTATGACACTCGCAAGGACATCAAATTCAAGCGAGATGCCCCTGTCGTCGGTCTCATTCTCCAGCGCTCGCACTTGGTCACCGGCGATGAAGGCCACTACTCCGGTATGGTTTCTGAGCTCGAAGCCAAGGGCGCGAAGGTTGTTCCGATCTTCGCTGGTGGTCTCGACTTTTCCAACCCGATTGAACGATTCTTCTTCGATCCGATCACGAAGGGTGCGTACGTCGACACCGTGTTATCTTTGACTGGTTTCGCCCTCGTCGGCGGTCCAGCGCGCCAAGATCACCCGAAGGCGATCGAGTCTTTGAAGAAGCTCAACGTGCCATACATGGTCACCGTTCCGCTTTCTTTCCAAACCACGGAAGAGTGGAAAGATTCTACCCTTGGCTTGCACCCGGTGCAAGTCGCGTTGCAAGTCGCGCTTCCCGAGCTCGATGGTGGTCTCGAGCCGATGATTTTCTCGGGCCGCGATTCCAAGTCTGGCAAGTCGCACTCGCTTCAAGACCGCGCGTCGCAAATCGCTGACCGCGCTATCAAGTGGTCGGCTTTGCGCAAGAAGACGGCGGCGAGCAAGAAGCTTGCGATCACCGTGTTCTCTTTCCCTCCGGACAAGGGTAACGTCGGTACTGCCGCGTACTTGAACGTCTTTGGTTCCATCTACCGCGTTCTTCAAGGCTTGCGCCGTGAAGGCTACAACGTTGGCGTGCTTCCTTCGTCTGAAGAAGAGCTCATCAACTCTGTGTTGAACGATAAAGAAGCGCAATACGCCTCGCCGGACATGAACGTTGCTTACCGCATGCCGGTCAAGGAGTACCAGCAACTCTGCAAGTACTCTGAAGATTTGCATGAAAACTGGGGCCCGCCGCCAGGCAAGTTGAACACCGATGGTCAAAATTTGCTCGTGTACGGTAAGCAGTTCGGTAACGTCTTCATCGGCGTTCAACCGACGTTTGGCTATGAGGGCGATCCGATGCGTTTGTTGTTCTCCAAGTCTGCGTCTCCTCACCACGGCTTTGCAGCGTACTACACGTTCCTCGAACACGTCTTCCGCGCCGACGCTGTGCTGCACTTTGGTACCCACGGTTCTCTCGAGTTCATGCCGGGTAAACAAGTCGGTATGTCTGGCAACTGCTACCCGGATCTCTTGATTGGCAACATCCCCAACATCTACTACTATGCGGCGAACAACCCATCTGAGGCGACCATCGCGAAGCGTCGTTCGTACGCGAACACGATTTCGTACTTGACGCCGCCGGCAGAAAACGCTGGTTTGTACAAGGGGTTGAAGGAATTGAAGGAGTTGATTGCATCATACCAAACTCTCAAGGATTCTGGCCGCGGCCCGTCGATCGTGAACACCATTATCTCTACGGCAATCACCTGCAACTTGGATAAGGACATCAAGGAAATCCCGACCGATTTGGAAGCAGACGCCGCCAACTTTGACCAAGACACTCGTGATTTGATTGTGGGCAAGGTGTACCAAAAGCTCATGGAAATCGAATCGCGCCTGTTACCTTGCGGTCTCCACGTCGTTGGCTGCCCGCCGTCTGCTGAAGAGGCGATTGCGACGCTCGTCAACATCGCGTCAATTGACCGCGAAGATGAGAATATCACGGCGCTTCCGGGCATCCTCGCCAAGGCTGTCGGCCGTGACATCGAAAACATCTACCGCAAGAACGATGCTGGTGTCCTCGAAGATGTGCAACTCTTGCAAGATATCACCGAAGCGTGCCGCGCCTGCGTTCGCGGTTTCGTTAACCGAGCCTCGGACCCGTCTGGCCGCGTTGCTGCCGGCGCTCTCGGCGCTGTCGGCGCGCTCTTTGGCTCCGCCGCCATCGCGCTTCCGTGGGGTGATTCATTGAAGGGTACTAAGTTCGAATCTGCCGATGTGGAACAGATGCGCACTTTGTTCACGTATTTGCGCTTCTGCCTCGAGCAAATTGTCAAGGATAATGAACTCGGCGCGCTCGTCGAAGCGCTTGAAGGCCAGTACGTGCTCCCGGGCCCGGGTGGTGACCCGATCCGTAACCCGAAGGTTTTGCCCACTGGTAAGAACATTCACGCTCTTGACCCGCAAGCGATCCCAACTGGTGCGGCTGTTGCCTCTGCGAAGGTTGTTGTTGACCGTTTGATTGAACGCGAACGCGTTGAGAACAATGGCCGATATCCGGAATCCATTGCCCTCGTGCTGTGGGGTACGGACAACATCAAGACGTACGGTGAATCTTTGGCGCAAGTCATGTTGATGGTTGGTGTCAAGCCGGCGCCCGATGCCCTCGGCCGCGTCAACAAGCTCGAACTCATTCCTTTGGAAGAGCTCAAGCGCCCGCGCATCGATGTCGTTGTCAACTGCTCTGGTGTTTTCCGTGACTTGTTTGTCAACCAAATGAACTTGTTGGATCGCGCCGTCAAGCTCGCCGCCGAACAAGACGAACCGGATGACATGAACTACGTCCGCAAGCACGCCAAGGAGCAAGCCGCCGAACTCGGCTTGTCCATCCGCGAAGCCGCGACGCGCATCTTCTCCAATGCGTCCGGAAGCTATTCTTCCAACGTCAACCTCGCCGTTGAGAACTCTTCTTGGAACGATGAAAAGCAACTTCAAGACATGTACTTGAACCGTAAGTCTTTCGCGTTCAACTCTGATGCGCCGGGCGCTGGTATGGAAACGAAGAAGGCTCTTTTCGAGTCTGCTTTATCCAAGGTGGATGTGACGTTCCAAAATCTTGATTCGTCTGAAATTTCCTTGACGGATGTTTCTCACTACTTCGACTCCGATCCAACCAAATTGGTACAAGGCGTCCGTAAAGATGGTAAGATGCCAGCCTCTTACATCGCGGATACCACCACGGCGAACGCTCAAGTGCGCTCGCTTTCTGAGACTATGCGTTTGGACTCGCGAACCAAGCTTCTCAACCCGAAGTGGTACGAAGGCATGATGGCGTCGGGCTACGAAGGTACCCGTGAAATTCAAAAGCGTTTGAACAACACCCTCGGATGGTCTGCGACGTCTGGTCAAGTCGACAACTGGGTGTACGAAGATGCCAACACCACGTTCATGGCTGATCCTGAGATGCAAAAGCGTTTGATGGAATCCAACCCGAACTCGTTCAGAAAGATGGTCGCCAACTTCCTCGAAGCGAACGGCAGAGGCTATTGGGAAACGAGCGAAGAAAACATTGAGCGTTTGCGTAACCTGTACATGGAAGTCGAAGATCGTATCGAGGGTGTTGTTGGCGCCGACGAGCCGGCGGCCAAAAAGCCGGCGGCCAAAACCCGCGATGAATGAGCGCGCGCGCGCTGGGAGGACGAACGGGACCGTCGGGATCTAGGGCGAACCGACGGGAGAGACTGAAGGCAACCGCCAGGAGAGACCGAAGGAGGAAACTGAAGGCAAGAGATCAAAGGAGGAAACCAACAGTCAAAATTATATCAGACGCTTTGCGAACGACAGCGGATTTCGCGAGGTGAGATGAGTCAAGGTTAGTTACTTTGCTCATGCGGTGATTCTTAATCACCTTTTCATTACATCATTTACTATTTGCCTGAAATATGCATGCACGAAAACATCGTACAACTCTCCGCGGCTCCACTTGACGTAAAACGTTCGATTCCCGACTGGGCGCCTTGGCGCTCCGCCGTCCTACGATCGTCGCCACTACTCGTCGCGCCCTCCACTCGCGCGACGTTCGCACATCAAACGCTCCTGATCACGCGCGCGCTTCGCTCGCGCGTTCGGTGCTCTCGCGCCCCGTCATTCGGTGCGGCGTCACTCGAAGTGTCGATTGGACTTCTCAAAGGGGAACAAACTCCCGCGCGAGCGACGGCGTCGCATGCCTTTCTCCCCGATCACCGGCGCCAGTCGCGCTAACGTCGCGCAAATACGAACGCATGCGAATGATTCATCGCGCAAAGGCGAATCGAATCGACCACGAGGTGCGTCACGGGAACGACAGATTTGAAATCTCTCTCTCGCGCGAGGACGCCGAGAGACGCGAGCGCTGACGAGCGGTCGCGCGTTCGCGTCTCAGGTGACGATGACGGTTTAAAGAGCGAGGACGACGACGATGAGTTGATTGTGAAATCACGACGACGCGTGGTGCGCAAGAAGGCATTGGTTTCTGATGACGATGATGACGATTCAGAAACAGAAGGTGATGACGACGACGACGAGGCGTCGCAGCCGAGCCGCGTCGGCGGACGCCGAACCGCTCGGGCTTTGGAGAGCTCAGATGACGATTGCGATGATACCGAAGAAGAGGAGGAAGATAGTACGGATGATGAAGATGATGACGATGACGACGACAGTGATGATATCGCGACGCCGGTGCGAGAATCTGTAGGCGAATCGCCGGCGCCGAAAGCAGCCGAAGTTCGGGCGCCCGCGCCAGCTCCGAAATTCACTGCCGTCGTCAAACCGTTCGTCGAGCGCGAACCTAACGTACCCGTGCCGAGAGATATCGGCGGCGACTCTGATAAAATGAACAAACCGTTGCGATTAAAAGGCAAGCCTGGCGGGCCAAAATTTGAGCTGCACGCGTCGCTCGCGGATCGTTTGTATGACCATCAAATCGACGGCGTGCGCTGGATGTGGAGTTTACATCTCAACAAGCGCGGAGGTATTCTAGCGGATGACATGGGTATGGGGAAGACGTTAACCACGGCGGCGTTCGTAACTGGTTTGCTGAAGAGCGGTGCGGCAAAGCGCGTGCTCGTGCTCGCCGACAATTCCATCGTCCCGCAATGGGCCAAAGAGTTCGAAACGTGCGGATTGACGCTCGGATCGACGATGTTCAAGTATGTCGGGAGTATGACGCAAGGAGAGCGCGATCGTAATCTCAAGGCGTGCGTCGAGGGACGAGGGGTGTTGTTGACGTCGTATGCCATGGCGGCGCGATACTCGGCGATGCTCGGTGCCCCTACGAACGACGATGAGGCAGAGGCTATGGCGACCAAGGAAGGTCGCGGCGCGGCGCCGGCTAACTTTACGGGCAAATTTCGTTGGGACTGGATCATCGCGGACGAAGGGCACAAGCTCAAGACCGCGAGCACGCAAGTGTCACAAAAGGTTCGACAGTTACCTGTCGATTTGCGCTTAATCGTCACCGGTACACCAATGGGCACCGACCTCGGCGATCTTTGGGCGCTGTACGATCTCACCTGCCCGGGATTGCTCGGTAGCGAGAACGAATTTCGTCGACAGTTTCTGCACAAGATTAATGCTGGCCAAAGCGCGGCGGCGACGCAAAAGCAAATATCTGAAGCCAAGGAACTCGGCGCTCGCCTTCGACAAATGACAGCGCCGTACTATCTTCGACGAGACAAAAGTTTGTTCAAGAGCAACAAGAACGCAGACGCAGAAAAGACGAATGTGACGACGCAAAAGCCTCTAACGACGACAACAAGTCCGCTGACGATGGTTGAGGCTCCATTGAGCCGAAAGGATAAATCGCACATTCCGACGGCGCTCGGGCAGAAAAACGATTTAATAGCTTGGATTCCACTCGAAAAGACTCAGCGCGAGCTGTACGCGAAGTTCTGCGAGTCGAAACCCGTGCGAGACGTCATGAATAAGACTGGGAGCGCGATTGCGTGCATGAATACTTTGAAGAAGATTTGCGACCACCCGTCGTTGTGCGTCGGCGGCGCTGTCAAAGTTGAGGATGATGACGCCCTCAGCGACGCTGTCGATGACGACGCTCATAAAAGCTGCGCCGGAGAAGCCGCAGCGGCTGTGTCGGCGGCGGTTCGCGAGTGTGGATTTGATGCCGACGCGCTCGCATCGGGCGCTCCGTCGTGCTCGGCAAAAATGAAATTTTTAATGTCCATGCTCGAGCGATTCAAGTCTCAAGGACATCGAGCATTAATCTTTAGTCAATCACAGTTGACGTTGGATGTCATCGAAAAGAACGTCAAGGCGGCAAATTTGCGGTTTTTGCGCATTGACGGCAAGGTGACCGCGGACGAGCGTCATCGTCGGGTGACGCAGTTTCAATCGCAGGACGACGTCCCGGTCATGTTGCTCACCGCCCGCGTCGGTGGCATGGGATTGACGCTCACTGCGGCGACTCGTGTGATCATTTACGATCCGGCGTGGAACCCTTCGATGGATAATCAGTCCGTCGATCGTGCTCACCGCATCGGCCAACATCGCGACGTCGTGTGCTACCGCTTAATTACGTGTGGTTCCATCGAGGAAAAAGTCTATCGCAAAAACGTTTTCAAGGGCGGGTTGTCCAAGTCTGTAGCGGAAGGCAGTGGCGGCGGTAGTAGTTATTTTGGCTCAGACGACGCGAGCACCTTTGACATCGATCCCGCGGCGTTCAGCGCGAGCGCAACGATGAAAGAGCTCAACACTTTGCACGCCGCCGATCGAAAGTGGACAGATGATTTGCGCGGCGAACTCGCTTACGTTCAGTCTTTACCGTTCGTTTGCGGCGTAAGCGATCACGATTTATTGTTCAGCAAAGATATCTCCACCAGCGGGGCGGGGAAATCGGGATCGGGAGGTGAAGCAAAAAAGGCTTCGGCTCCGGCTGAGAACACGCCAAAAAAGGTGATTAGCGGCGCGGCGTGGAAGAATGTGAACAACGGTTGGGGCGGTGATGGCGGCATCTTGGGCGTGAATCTTCTCGCCGCGCTGTCGCCTGCGCCGAAACCGTCGAAAATCAAGGCGCTCGACGCTTCGCCCGAGGCGCTCTCTGGCGAAGCCAAGCTTCGCGCCAAGCTCAAAGAGCATCAATCGAACATCGACACGCAAAACAATATATTGAGCATGCCCCACGTCGCGAACTCGCTTCCGGACAAGGGTCAGAAAATTCGCGAAGGCATCGCCGCGCTCAAAGCCGAAATGGAAGTCATTCAGGCCGAGATCACCGCCAAGTACTCATCGGAGGAATCCTCGGCGAGTCGCCGACGCGACGTCGGCGGCGAAAACGCGCTCGAGACGTCGCCGCTCGAAACCGCGGTATCGCTCGCAAAATCTATCGACGAGTTGACTTTATGAAACTCGAATCCATTATGAAATCCGAATTCATTCATCTATTGTTGTAATCAATACACCCGCGCGAAACATACCGACGCGTATGAAACATAAAATCTCCGCCGAGCGTCCGCCCTTCCCTCCGCCTCTTCGCGCTTCCTTCCTTCCTTCGCGCGCGCGCACCGCTCACCCCCCCCTTCCTGTGACCTCCACCATCGTCCATCATCACCCTTGGCGTTCCACGCGCGCGCGAAGCGCATCTCTGATCGCTCGGTCGAACCCGCGACACCCCTCCGTCGCCGCCGCGCACGCCCGCTCGCACGCCTCCGCGTTCATTCGCCCTTTGATCGCCGTCGCCACGATTTCATCCCTCGCCGACGCGTAGGACACGAACACCACACCGTCGCTCACGTCGACCTCCTCATTCGTTGGGTCGACGACGAACGCGTCGCGCACCAACGCGCACGCGCACGCCGACGCGACGTCGCGCGACTCCGTCCCGCTCGACGCGAGCGCCGCGCTCGCCGCCAACGCGCACGCCACGTCCTCGCTCCCGCGCGCGCTCAACACGGTGATGAACACGGAGAGTTGAGATTTGGGAAATCTGTCGAGCATGACCGTCGAGTCGACGCACGCGCGGACGGCGAGCGCGCACGCGCGCGCTCGCGGGTCGCGGGCGTCGCGCCGCGAGCTCGCGCTCGCGCTCGAGCTCGCGCCGAGCGGGACGGAGTCGTCGCGCGATGCGAACGGGGCGAACGCGACGTCGACGTCGACTTTGCCTCGAACATACATGTCGTCGCTCGCGCGAGTCGCTCGACGCGGGCCGTACACCGCGCACGTGACTTTCGTGGAGCCGAGCTCGACGTACGCCGAGCCGGAGGCGGCGCGAACGACGTCGAGGGCGACGACTAATTCGCGGGTTTGTTCGTTCGTTCGTCCGTCGAGTCGTAATGCGTTCATGAAAGGAGCGAGGGAAAGATGGAGACGCGCGCGAACGCGCGGGGGAGGAGGAGTGAAGTGACGTCGGCGACGTCGCGGAGGCGTCGAGAGAAGGAAAATTTACACGCGCGGCGGCGAACCGACGCTCAAATGACAAAACATTCGATGGAATCAACGAGTGCGCTTGAGACGGCGCACGGCGACGTCATCGTCGTCGTCGTCGTCGTTGCGATGGATTCGGCGAGTGAAATCGCTCGATCGACCGGGGAATTCGCTCGCGCGTCGATGGTCGACGTAGGCGGCTTCGGCGTCGTCGACGGCGTCGGTCAAATTGCGCTCGAAACGCTCGCGCGCGCGACGAGTGAATTCGTCGCTCCAATTGTCGTCATCTTCGATCTTCAGTGACGCCGACCGCGACGGGGGCTTGGATAGATTCGAACCCGAGGAAAAGTTGAAGCTCGAAGTCGCCGCGCCGCGGCGTCGCTCGCGATGATTCGCTTCGCTCGAGCCGCGCGCGTTCACGCTCTTAATGTGCGTCTCAAGCGATGCGCCGCCCATGGCGATGAGGGTCTCGGTCGAGATATAGCCGTGCTTGGGCTTGGGGAGCGTGCGCGGAAGCAAGCGCTCGGTGGGTTCAAACTTGCGAATGACGTCGTCTCTCGCCTCGATTTCTGCCTCCGCCTCGATTTCGCCGTTGTCTCTCTCGCCAGTTTGTTTATACGCCGCCCGCGACTTCCACTCGCTCGGCCCGTACGGTCTATCGCCATCGTTCATTCGCGCTGAACCCTTCTTTTGCCCAACGTTTCGCTGTTGGTCCATGCTTTCGCGTCTGAAATCCGCCGGCGTTCGATGCGTCCCCCACGCGTTTGGGTCTCCCTTGGATTCTTCCTCGCGTCCGCCCCATCGTCCGGGTAATCTCGGATCCACCACGGGCACTTCCGGCGTCCAATCGCTGAAGGAAAAACTCTTGCTCACTCGCGCCTGTGGTCCATCGCGCTCGAACGCGCCGTTACCGTCCGCGACGACTCGACGTCTCGCGTCCGCGGTCGCCCGCCGCCAGTCCTCCTCCTCCTCCTCCGCGACGTCCTCGTACGCCACCTTCGCTCGTCTTCGCGCGAGCGCCCTCGACATCGTCCTCGAGCGCGACGGACCAAAAATTCGTCGCGCATGAGCGAAAACAAACCCAAAGCCGCTCATCGCGCACGACGCCAACGCGAAAACTAACCCGCCCGCGCCCGCGACCGCGACCCCGAGCGCCGCGTTCGCGCCGCTCGAGCTCAACCAACCCGCTCGCGCGCTCGCCACCGCCCAAAGCGCTAAACCGCCGGTGAATGGTAAACCAACGCGTAAAATCTCGAACGCGCGAAGAAAACTTCTCGCGAACGCTCGCGCGACGACGTCGTCGTCGTCCTCATCCTCATCATCATCCGCGACCGTTCGCGTTCGCGTTCGCGACTCGCGCGCGCGCTCTCTCGCCCCATCCCTCTCGCGCCCTCGTCTCACTCTCGTATTCGTCCACGCCACCTCGGAGTCGTTCATATATCTTTCATTCTCGAACTCGACGTCGTCCTCGCTCACGCGCGCGCGCGCGCGCGCGTGTCCAACGACCTCGCTCGCTCGCGCGCCCGTCGTTTTGGTTCCCCTCGCTCGCGCGCGCGCCCGAGTCGTCCCTCGACCTCGCGCGTGCGAACGCGCGTACGAACGCGCGAGCATCACTCCTCGTGTGACGTCCAATCACTCGTTCGTCCTTCCGTGCGTTCGTGAACGCGAACGCGACGCGAATCCGTCGCGATGTGACGACCACATTCATCCATCATCATCATCATCATGGTCGTTGACTGGTGGAATACGAACCGTCACATCGGAGTTTTTCTGAGCCGAGCTCGCGACTCCTTCGCGCGCGCGAGCTCGATCGCGCGTTCGATGTCGTTCGATACAAATAAAACGCGCGTGCGCTCGAGTACGACACGTACGACAAAAACGGCCGTCGAGCGCGCGCGCCAGCGGCGCGTCATCGCGATGTCAATCACATTGCATCCACGGTGAGGACGTCGAGCTGAGCTCGTGAGCTCGATCGCGTTTTCGCTCGAGGTCGACGCGGTTTCGAACGGCATAGACGACTCGCGCGCGCGCGCGCACGCGAGCGCGAGCGCGTTGTGAGAGCACGTCAAGCGCTTT
>Ga0222712_10001418_pt1 | contig 29585 bp, 57 predicted proteins | sample C33_657DmetaG_FD_165043 | JGI IMG/M metagenome (GOLD analysis project Ga0222712, IMG submission 165043) | Estuarine water microbial communities from San Francisco Bay, California, United States - C33_657D | ecosystem: Environmental > Aquatic > Marine > Unclassified | place: USA: California... | reverse complement strand
TTAGACGACAGAAAATGATAAAAGAAGTTATCGGGGAAATTGAAGAACAATTTGATACTGAGATGAAGTTCATCAATATTGCTCAAAACTTTGATAAGGACGGGAACTAATGACATCAGCAAAAGACGCACTAGCAGCAATGGGTATCGGTTTAGAAGAAGCAGTTCAAGCCGACACAAGACTTAAAGAAAGACAAGTTCGTGATCCGCGAATCTGTCTATGTGGTCATGCCATCAATAAGCACATCAACGAAAACGGAATCGTTCTCTGTACACCAAGCCGAATGGTTTGCCCTTGTAAGTCTGTACGAGCCGTTATTGAAGTTGAGGACACTCGTAAGTTCCTACGCAAGACAACAGGACCCGGAGTAGAGCATGCTCTAGTTCGTGGAATCGCTGCACTTGCTGATATGGGTAAAGAAGCAAAGTGGATTGACCCTATCAAGTGCGACCGATGCCAAGCCACCGAAGGACGAATCGTTCCTTGCCCGATCACCGAAGGAAAGCAAGTTGCCTACAAAGCAACTGGTCGTGACGCTCTCCTTTGTGAAAAATGTATGGAGGAAATCTAATGACCCAGCCAATGGAATCAATCAACTCAAAGCTCCGACAACTTACGTTGGAAAGAACCATCACACCTGAGTCCATGCTCAAGGTTTCACAAACCGTTCAAGAAGGAATCTCTGAGTGGACTGAATTGGTTACTGCTCAGATTACTTCCATGATTTCTGAATGGGAAGCCTCTATGGGTGAAGATGACAAGACTTTCTATAGTCTGGGATTGCGTCGTGCCATTGACATCATCTCTGGTAATACCGCCTACTCCCAACTGCCCATCCTTGAGACCGAAGAATACTTACCTTCAGAAGAAGAATGAGTCCGTACAACCTCAAGGGTGAACTTGTAAATCGATGCAACAGCCATCAGAACAAAATGATTTACAAGAACCCAGCGACCATGCTCAGCGTCATCCTCAAAACGGAGCAAGAGCAGGGAGTCAAGTTAACTTGGTTTAGGTGCGAAGTCCACAACGGATACCACCTGACCAAATGGAAAAACAAGAAGGATTGACAATGGACTTCAGATTTAAAAAGAGCAGGGAAGAGCTACGTCGTCTTTTAGACTTGAGAAAATCTTCCGCATCTAGCCCTGCCAAAAATAAAAAGCGATATTCCAGAAAATCCAAACACACTGGAAAAGATACCAACTGGGACTAACTCAGAAGCACTTTTCTGTTCAGATATTGAACGGGTCGTCCAATCCTCGCAATGTTTTAAATACCCTTATTTCCTCGTATTTTTGACTTGCAACCGATTTAGTTGTTTATGAAAGGTGTTCGACTCTCTCAATTTTCCCCGGAAAAAGTTTTGAAAATGTCGTAACCTTCTGGTAGTGGGTAAAAAAGTATCCACCCTCTTAGAAGGACATAAACCAATGAACAAAGCAATGATTGAGTCATACCTCCGCAACCTTGCGGGTCAGGTTATCGGCGCAGTAATGATTGTTATGCAGACCTCAGGAGTGTCATCCCCTCTTGACTTCTCCACAAGCGAATGGCTCCTTGTAGCCAACGCACTCTGGGCTTCCCTTGTACCTGTGGCACTTCGCTACATCAACAAGCAAGACCCAGCTTTCGGGCGTGTCGCTGAGGTAGCAGCAGCCGAAGTAACCAAGAAGTTATCCACAACCGCGAGCGCAGCAAAGAAGCCAGCGGCGAAGAAAGCAGCTCCAAAGAAGTAGAAGTTGTTGGGTTCTGGCCTGGAGATCTGGGCCAGACTCAATAAATTTTTACCCCCCTTGGAAACGGACATAGGAGAAAAATGCCAACACCCAAAATGACGGTTACGCAACACGCCGACAAAGAACTTGCCCTTAAGGCAGAAATCGAAGAATTCATCCGCCAGCTTCGGGACAGCGAGTACCGCACCAAGCGGGAGAAGGAAGCCATCTCATTTGACCTTCAGGCCAAACGTGCGGAACTTCGTGAACATATTGCGATCCCACTTTCTGATCTAGATAGAGGGTAAAAATTTTGACTGAGCTCATCAGCTTCGAGCCTGAAAAGGAAGAAGAAGATACGGAGCCAGCGTTAGATACACCAATTGATATGAGGCCAGACCTCACTGCTATCGGATTGATTGAATTAGAACGCGGCGTCGTAGAAGACTCTTACGAGAACAGGCAAGTCCTTCGCGGTGCCCACATGAACTGGGATGCTGTCTATTCCCAGACGGGTGCACCAACGGGACTCATCGCGGCTCGCTCCCAAGAACAAACTAAGGAACGGCGTGTCCTCTCACTAGTTGAGAAGAAACCGCTGATGACGGACCCACTTAACAATAACTCTGATTACTTGACGGGCCTCGACCTGATTGTGGACGAATCGGCGTGCCGTATCACCCCACCGTGGGTAGTCGCTGCCACCCGCGTCTATCTAAAAGAGCAGGAAGATGGCGGCCCGAAAACTCAACGGCGTGCCCCAGCTGTTCTCCCACATCGCTGCAGAATCGTGAAGTCGGATGGGATCCGCTGCATGCTGTGGTCATCGGGACGGATTAAAGATGACGGCTTGTGCCGAGTCCATCTCAAGACGCAACGGAAGCCCGGCGAAGATGTTGAACGGGCGAGACGCAAGTTGATGCAGTCTGCCCCTTACGCGGTAGATGTACTTGAAGAACTTATGGAGACCGCCATCTCTGAACCCGTCAGGTTAAAAGCCTCAACGGAAATCCTTGACCGAGCAGGAGTACGAGGCGGCATGGATATCGGCGTGGATGTAGAAGTAACGGATGCTCGTACCCCAGCACAGATTGTTGCGGAGCGGCTTGCCCGTTTGTCCCAAGGAGCAATCATTGTTGCTGGACGTCTGGGATCTACAACTTCCATACAAGATGCGGATGTTACCGACGTAGCTCCAGAAGACCCTAAAATTTTTACCCCCCTACCCGCAGCGGCTGAAGAACCAGAAGTTGTTGAATCCCAAGAAATCTCAGCGGAGGAGCTCGAAGAGCTATGACCACATTAGAACAACTTCAGGATATGGCGGCCAGACATGCGGCCCGCTTGGAAGAAGATATTAAAGATTGCCGTACCCGCGATGAACATATCCGCGTAACGGCGAGAGCAAACGAAGCGGTGGAGATTCTCAACACCATCATAGCGGCGAGCGCTGCAGAAATTAAGTTAATAACTAGTTAGGATATTCATATCCTATCTAGTAATTAACGGCTTGTCAAATAACGAGGGGTAAAAATGGAACGGGTCTTATCGGATTGTTTCTGGTGCGGCGAGTCATACGAACGCGGCGTGTACGAACGGTGTCCCAATTGCGCAACGGGTCTTGCACCAGGTGCAGCGATCGGTGACATCCAAATAACTTTCGCTGCAAACAGCGGCCCGCTACGTTCGGGCCCGATCAACGGCGAGGTCTCAATAACTTCCCCTACTCAACGGTAGCTTAAAGCTTCAGAGAAGCGGCGTGCCCGTACAGACTTAATTCTAAGTCTGTCCTATTAAACGGCCTGTGGATAACGGCCTGCCTGTGGATAACTAACGGAGGGGCTGCAGCTCCAGATCCCACATCGGAATAACTTTAAGACCGCCTGGCCCTGGATGGATCCGATCAGCGGCGAGGGATTCCAAACCTGAGTCGGACCGACTCAACCTTAAATTAATAACGGCATGCGTTACTAACGGGACGCGTTATTAACGGGACGCGTTATTAACGGCGAGCGTTACTAAACGGTGGTTCAGGTGGTGGTGCTGGTGGTGGTAATAACGGTGGCGGTGGAGGCGGAGGTTTACCGTTACACATCCCAATAACTTATACAGGCCTGGTCGAGCTGCAGCTGTCGATCAGCTCAACGGGGTAAAAATTTAGCGGCCTGAGCGTAGACTCTATGATGAACCGCTATGCCAGATGAACCGCTGCACGTTCTGGTTCAACACATCCCAATAACTTTTTAACGGCAAGCTGAAGATCTCTGATCCAACCGCAGCGGCGAGGATTCAAGGGGGTAAAAATTTTGATGCCATCCCAGTCCCAGCTTCCAGAGTTATTGGGAAGTGCAGCAACGGATCAAGCTGATCGAGCTGATCGAGACATCCAAATAACTTTGACAGCAGCGGCCCGCACGTTGAACAACCTGTGAAGCGATTTGGAGGGGCCACGTCGGCAAGAACCAGAAGTTGTCTGTAGTTGTGGATAGCTGTCGAACGGATCCAATCCAAAACCTAAAACCGCTAATTTACGCGGAGTTGCAATCAAGCAATAATAATGCTAGCCTAGCGGCTCCGCCGCTAGGTGAACTTGCCAACAACTTATTAACTTTGAAAAGACCACGTTGCGTGCCTCCAAAGATTTAATCCAACTGAGTTGTATTATGCAGCGGCTTGTTCTATGATGAAAATTCATCACAACTTAGGTAGGTAAAAATGTTAGGTGTAATAACTTCTTTTTCAGCAGGTCTATTAGTCGGCTTGATGCTGTTAGCTTTTTTTGCTAAACGGCAAGTCGGTAAGGCTGTACCAGTTTTCTTTGACGAGAGACAGTACAAACGAATTCAAAAAGATTTAGATAGAAGTTTTGAAAAGATGAAAGCAAGTTGGGGCTCGGAATAATTTATTCATAGATAGTTGACAAAGTAGGATTCGTCCTCTATGATAGAACCAACAACGACGAAAGGATAACGGCGTGAAAACAACAACCGAGATAATTGAAAAGAGCGATCTCAAAGAGTATCTACGAGATGCCAAGGGAATTGCATTCGATACCTGCCACAAGATTTATGTCTTGATGGACGAGGAGCAGATGGTTCTAATGCGGCAATACGGATACGACCCACTAATCACTTCAGGCGAGATGTCACCTGAGGATATGTATGAACGGATAACGGAGTGGTTCGACGACTCTTGCGAATTGCGTTTCATTCAAGCGGTTCACACGGACCCTAAAGACCCTAACGCGGGGTTCATCAGTATTGTCGGTCAGTTTGACGACGAGGAAGATGAGGAGGAGTACTAATGATAAAGACCGTAATAGATACAAAACCTTCCTGCGACTTCGGTTGCGGCAAGACCGCTGAGTATGACGGCGTGACAAAAATGGGACCTTGGGCATATATGTGCCAAAGTTGTTTTGATGTCAACGGCCTGGGCGAGCTCGGGCTCGGCAAGGGTCAACGGCTTGTTGTGAAGGAGGCGTGATGTCAACTATCAACCAAAACCTCAACGGATACATAAACGGCACGAGAGTTCCAGTATGTGTGGAGTGCGGCAAGGACCTGACACCCGATGAACTTGGGTACGGTCACGATTGCGAGGGGGAGTAAAAATGGCACGGATTGTCCACTTCGTAGTAGCGGTTGACTTAGATAAGAAAACCACTTTCATAGATGATGACACTTTCACGGCGAGGTTTGCCGACGGTGCGCTCTATGATGAAGAAAAGGAAGAGTGGCGTGCAGAAGATTACGACACGGAATATCTTCCAGCTTTAAAAATACTCAACACGGTTCCACTCTCAAAGGAGTAAAAATGACAACAACAGGATTTAGCGTCTTAGACAAAGCAACGGGTAAAAAATTAGCAACACTTCCGCTGACCATCCCTATCGGCTCGACCGTAGAGGGATTCCAAGCAGCAGGTTACGAAGTTATTTGGACTTGGGAGGAGGGCCCGATCAGTGTCTAAAGAAACTTACTATTCAAAAGAGGCGAGCGTGCTCGTGGGTAAAAAAGTTGTAGCGGTTCGTCCCCTTGCAAAAGAGGAACTGGACAACTACGCGTGGGATGACCACAACTCAGAGAAAGCAATAGCGATTATCTTTGATGACGGCACGGTCATAATCCCTCTACAAGATGATGAGGCAAACGGGCCCGGTGTTTTGGATGTTGCGGAACTAGAGAAGGTATGATAGTCTTTCTGTCAAACGACGGAAGGAAAATGAATGACAAAGGAAATAGAACTCAGCACCACCTCTAGGGAAAACTTTGAGGAATGGGTTGGCGAGCCTCTTACTGATGAACAGTGGGCGGAAGTTGTAAGCGAAGTCGAGGGAAGAACCGAAAATTATTTGGACGGCTTGCTTTCTGAATTGGTGCAAGACCACAAAGAAAAAGTCGGCATCTTTGACGAGGCTGAATAATGTTCGGCGCATACGCCGTTATGAAACACGACTCAAGAGCAGATGCTTGGTTTGATTCGGATAAACGATTCGCAACTGAAGCAGAAGGCGTTGAGTGGATAAACGGAGAAGAAGGCGATTTGTTCGCTGAGTCCTTTGGTGACGAGTCTAAGTCAGATGAGTATGAAGGTTATTGGCTTGATGATGTTCTGGTTGTAGAGGTAAAAAAATACAGAGTTCGTGCAACTAAGCGTCTTCACCTTGAGTGTGTCATTGAGGCGACTAGCCAAGAAGAGGCAGAGAGAATTGCCGACTATGAACTTATTACTGACGACTTCACAGAAGAGAACACAGACTTCACTTTAGAGACTGTTGTAGAGATTGTTTGCTGTTCCCACGACGCCCACGAAAATTATTGCGATTGTTGTATGGGTAGTTGCGATACCTGTTCCAAGGTAGTATGATGAAGTTATCTCGAAAGAGATAATCAACAAAACGACGAAAGGAAAACAAATGCCAAACTGGGTATTTACAAGTATGACTGTTACAGGTAAAGAAGAAGACCTAAAGAAGTTTATGGATAAGGCTGGAAAGTCTTATCAAACTTTTCACAAAGGCGACTTCGTTGAGAAGGAAGATGGAACTAAGTCTTACGACTCAGAGATTGTAAAAGAGAGTCTTCACGAAGCACCGATTTCTTTTATGAACTTCGCAACTCCTGCTGACCTTGATGCTTACTATGGCGCAAGCGACTACAAGCCTGAAGGCTATGACGAGATGAGTATGGAAGAGCGTATGGCTCACGCTATGAAGTTCACAAGCGACGGCTGGTATGACTGGAATGTTCGCAACTGGGGAACTAAGTGGGACGCCTGTAATCCTGAGATTACAAATGACGACACAACTTCAGGTTCTATCGGCTACCGATTTGATACGGCTTGGTCACCTGCTGAAGGTGCGTTCCGTCAAATGGTTGAGCAACACCCTGAACTTGAGTTTGAGTTTTACAATGAAGAAGAGCAAGGCTGGGGCGTTGAGTATGTTGGCGAGAACGGCGAGTTGTCTATGACTAAAGAGTGGGACATTCCCTCTTCACATCAAGACTACTTAGACCTCGGCTGGGACTGTCGGGCTTGCGAATACTTCTCGGACTCAGGCGACCCTGACGACCTTCACGACGATTGCCCCGACAACAAGAAGGCAACGGAAGAAGCAGTCCAACAGATGGAAGACATCTCCGAACTAATCGGCTAGAACTTTACGGCGTGGAGTGGGGGAGGCGAGAGCCTCCCCTTCTTTACGGCGAGCGCAGGGTAAAAATAAACGAAACGGAGGAACGGCGTGACTGTAGAAGAACGGCTTGCTGACTTGGTGATAGAGAAGTGGGGTGCAGATAACGGCGTGAAGTATCTGTCGTCTGTGATAACCACCCTCACAACGGCTAGTCAGATGCAAGTGCTAATAAAGCAGATGGAAGACCAGTTAGACTAACGGCAAGACAAACGGCAAGAGGAGAGGATTCAACCGTGGGTAAAAAGAAAACGGCAAGCGTTGAGAAGACGGAGCTGATCGAAGCAGCAACCGTAGAAGTTGTTCGCACCTTGAGCTACTTTGCTGAAGATGGGAACTACGGAAGTGCAAGCGGACTCACCATTATGGAGACTACGCATTGGAACGAACTGGATTGGGAAATCCTTGAAGGAGCATCAGACGGTGTACGCCCTGAAGTTGCACGAGTCCTTACGGAGTCGTATGAGCCAAATGCAGATGAAGCAGCCCTTCGTGCAAAACTTGCCAGTCTTGGTGTAGACCTGACAGAATACGAAGCAGGGTAAAAAGTTTATAGTCTTCGCGGGGTTTCTTCGTCGTTTCCCCGCGAACCCGACCTGAGCCAAGTCGTGATAAAACTGGCTCACTTTTCTTTTCTCTTCCCCTGTTTTTACCCTCGCTGCCAAGATGGCTAGTAGGGAAGTCAAAGTTATTGCGATGTCTTGCATTATGCAAAATCCTGTCACACCCCTGTGCTATGGCGACACGCCAAAAAGATTTTTCAGATTTCTTTCTTTTGGTGTTGCATTTGTCAGATAGGTGGTGTAATGTTTCAGTAATGCCAAAAGGCAGGAAACGACGAAAGGACACCCTATGGGAGACAGAGCAGTAGCAGGGTTTAGAGATAAGCCCTCATCACCAACAATTTTCATTTACCAACATTGGGTAGGTGGAGACCAGAGCGAGGTTCTCGCATCTGCATTAGAGGCAGCACGACCACGATGGGGAGACGACTCTTATGCAACTCGCATTTGTATCTCTCAACTCATTGGTGACCAATGGAGCAACGAAACAGGTTATGGTATTTATGTAGGTGGCACTACACACGGGGCTGACTACAATCAAATCTTGATTGTTGATTGGTCTCGCAAGATGGTTATGGTTTGTGAAAACGATAACTCAGACAATGTAGTTGGAGAGATTTCATTTGATGAGTTCATCGCCAACCCACAGGTGCAAGTTGCCAACGCTTCACTTGACCTCAATGCTCAAAAAGAGTCAGAGTTCCTCGCTAAGTATCCTGACCTAGCAAAACTCTAAAAAGAATTATGGGGGAAGGCTTGACAAAGTGTTGAGCCTTCCTCTATGATAAAACCACTAGCCCAAATGACGAAAGGACACCCAATGCTAGATGTAACAAAAGAAGTGCAAGGCGTAGCCCTCTACGCAGAGTTCAGAAAACCCGGAGCGATGATGCAGATTTTCATTACTCCTGATGGTTTCTCTACTGATGGAAAAGAAGTTCCTGCTTCTCTCTATCGCAGAGTTGTAACTCCAACCACGCCAAAGAAACAATGGCGCAACTCAAACCTAACTTGGAAGTCAATCTCCGAACTCAATGGAGACTCACTACCAAATGACAAGCGCGAGACTTTCACAGAAAGCAGATTGACTTTTGCTACTCAACTCTTTGATGGTATTCGTTCAGGTGGTTGGGTTCTTACAAAAGAAACACTACACATAGAAATCTCTAACAAAGATTTAGATGATGTTCGCGCAAGTAAAACACCTAATAAATTACTTTATCGTATCAACCAAACAAGAGATGCTCTCGGCTTTCCTGCCGAAGTAGCGTAACTAGAAAACACAGGGAGAAAAAAAATGACGACAGAAACAATGAAAGAAAAATACTCAGACATTGGCGCAGGCTTTTGGGAAAGCGTCATAGATGTTTTGAGTCAAGGAGTCAATAGCGACTCTTCACTAACACTCAATGCAAAAGTAGCACCTTCAGGTCGCTATGTTGCTCGCGCAAGTGGAGCAGCGAGAGCGCCACGAAAGTCAAAGGTTGCAGAGAGCGCAGTAAATGTGGAAGGTATGGAAGGCGAAGAGGCTTATGTTCGCCCCAATGGTGCTAACTATTTCTCACGCAAGTGGGGTATGCACTCAGATGTTCTAACGCTACGCAAAGCGCGTGAAGCAACTGCAACTGTGTTCGCAGGTAAAGAGGGTTCTCCAATGTTCGCTCTTCTCTATGGCGCTCCGGGGTGTGGAAAAACTGCACTCGTAGAGGCTGCTTTTGACGACATCTTTACACTTATGGGAACAGGAGATACAGAAGTCGCAGATTTAGTTGGTGGCTATGTGCAAAATCTCTCAGGTGGTTTTGAGTGGATAGATGGAGATTTAGTAAAGGCTGCCGAAACAGGTAGCGTTTATTTCATTGACGAAATTGGTTTGATTGACCCTAAGGTTCTTTCAGTTGTTTATGGTTTGATGGACGGACGCAGAGAACTTTCTGTAACTGCAAACCCTGAGCGTGGAGTTGTAAAGGCTCACCCAAACTTTTTCGTAGTCGCTGCGACAAACCCAAATGCTCCGGGAGTTCGTCTCTCTGAAGCATTGTTATCTCGCTTCACTATTCACGCAGAAATGACAACTGATTGGTCGCTCGCTCGCAAGATGGGTGTTCCTGTTCCGTTGGTAACTGCTGCACAAAATCTTGCTAAGAAGCAAGTTGCAAGAGAAGTTTCTTGGTCTCCACAAATGCGCGAACTCTTAGCGTTTCGCGACATCGCGGAAACTTTCGGAACTCCTTTCGCAATCTCAAATCTTCTCGCTGCTTCACCTGAGTTAGACAGACCAATGGTGTCTGATGTTCTAACTCGCGTTTATGGAGACGAGTGCAAGCCTGCCAAGATTTAGTTACTCCCTGTGGCTAAGTCTTGGTTGGAAAAGGCAGGGTGGGCGCTTCATTGGGTGTCGCGCCCCCCTGCTACCCCAAAAGGGTTTGTAGGAAAAAGAAGCTAAAAACACGCAGAAACAAATAAGTCATAGAAGTTGCATCTCACCCAAAGATGCTCTATGATAGAACTATCTCTAGGACACAGAGACAAACGACAAATGGAAGGAAAGACAAATGGCTCATCTAAGTAATAGCGCAACTCGCGCAGAGAAAACTCCTGCCGAGTGGCTAGGAGTTGGTAAGGCAGTTGGAGAACTTGCTAACAAGTGGAGTGGTCGTTACGACCTAGTTGGTTATGTAGGAACAAATGCAGGACACGGCGCACCTGCTTGCTACAACCCATCACTTGCAGAAATAGAAGTTGATACTGCGATTGCTTTTGGCAAGATGGTTTCACCTGCGATGGTTGGAGACCTTACTGACAGGAAGCAACAATACGATTTCCCTAAGGCGACAGGTGCAATTATGCACGAAGCCTTCCACGCAAAGTTTTCTCAATGGGATTTAGAGAAGGCATACAAGGCGCTCGCAAAAGATGAACACGAAGCATTGGTGCTACTAGAAGAGTCTCGCATTGAGGCACAAGGATTACGCGAGATGCCTGATGCACTTGTGTTCCTACGCGCTTGCGCTATGGACTTGGTAATTAGCGATAGCAAAGAAAAGTTTGCTAGTTCATCTAATACAAAGAGTGCAGCGTTTCTAGTTGCCACAGTTCACGCTCGCGTTGATGCAGGAGTGCTAGACCCATACGAAGTTTCAGACTTGATGGATTTAGTTCAGGATTACCTAAGTGCAGAAGTTGTTGCGAAGTTGCGCGAGATTGCTCGCAAAGTTCAGGCACACACTCTTCACTCAAATGCAGAACCTCTTTATGAATTGGCAAAAGAGTGGGCGAAGTTAGTTCGCGAAGTTGCCGAAGAAAAGGGAGACACACCTGAAGAAGGTTCAGGAGAAGGTGTTTCTTCAGAGTTCTTAGAAGAGATAATGGAAGCATTGGAAGAAGCAGGTGTAAGAGTTTCTATTGCTAATAGCGATGAACTTGCAGACCAGCAGACAGATGAAGAGTGGAAAGAAGAAGTCAAGTCAAAGCAAGACTCTGCAAAAGAACAGAGCGACAATAAAGAAGTTGCATCGCAAGTTTTTGCAAAGAACACTTCCGAGTCAGGTGGAAAAACATCTTCTCGTCTTACTGAAACTCGTAAGCCAACTGCACAAGAAAGAATTGCTGCCGTAACTGTTGCTCAACAATTAGAGAAGGCAAAGTATCGCGAGCGCGATGAAATGGAAATTACTAGCGTTACTCCTCCCGGAAGATTACGCACTCGCGCATTAGTGCAAGGTGCTGCTCTCAAAGAGCGTGGAGTTCGCCAACAAACTGAAGCGTGGCGCAGAACAGTTCGTAAGCACACAGACGACCCAACACTTACAGTTGGAGTGATGGTAGACATCTCAGGCTCTATGGGTTCTGCGATGCAACCAATGGCGACAACTGCGTGGGTTATGTCTGAAGCAACTCGCAGAGTGCAGGGCAAATGCGCGATGGTTTATTACGGCTCAGATGTTTTCCCTACTCTCAAAGCAGGGCAACACTTAGAAGATGTCAAAGTTTATTCTGCAAACGACCACACCGAAAAGTTTGACAAGGCTTTTCGCGCACTTGATGGTGGACTAAATCTACTGAACGGAACAGGGGCAAGGCTTCTCGTAATCGTGTCAGATGGTCAATACACCCACGAAGAAGTGCAGAAGGCTCGCAAGTGGGTTACGCGATGCACCGAAGCAGGAGTGGCGATTTTGTGGCTTCCTTTTGATGGGGGGCACTATGCTAGGGAGATAGCAAAACACGGCAACGCGATTGTTGTTAGTGATTTGCTAGACCCTACGGCAGCAGCCTCACAAATAGGGAGTGCAGCAGCAGGGGTGCTGACAAATGTGGGAAGGCGCGTAGCCTGACCTCAATAGAGTTCTCGGAGCAGGAGCGTCCTTCCAGCGCGTGTCCACCTGCCGAGAGAGCAACAGTAGCGAGAAGCCCTCATCATCTCCCCCGATGGTGGGGGCTCTCGTGAAATCAAAATCGGCAAGGGTAAAAATGACGGCAAGAAGAAAGGGTAAAAAATGACGAAGCTTTTGGGAACGGACGACTACGAAGTCAAGTGGGCAACGGGTTATCCATTACACGGCACGCAAACCGATGCTGCGTTCTATCGCGATGATGAGAGTTACATCTGCTCGGTGAGTAGAAACGGCTTCAGCGTAGACATCTACTGCGATGGAGATATGAAGATTGTGAACCGAACTAACGGAGATGTTTATAGATGCGGTTCTGATCTGATCGCTGCGGGATTTGACGAGGGTAAAAAAATTGGCGACCTATCGGAGTCAGGAGATTTACATTGGGATATGAACCCCTGGTTTGATATGTATGTCAATGGCGAGCATCTCGACAATATCCATCACGACATACTTGAAGCGATTGAAGCGGCGAAGGCTTGGCTTGACGAAGAGATTGAGAACGCAAAACAAATAGAAGATGCTGGCGTGGAAATGCTTGACCTTCTTGCATAGAGTTGCTATGATGGTATTCCAAACGACGGAAGGATAAAAATGAAGAAATACAATGTGATTGTTACTGCGGAGATACATACTGCCTTTGAGGCAGAGACGGCAGAACAGGCGATTGCTATGGCAGATGCGTGGGTTGGCGATGAATACGGCGACCTGAAACACAAAGCAAACTACAAAGCGTTGGAAATCAAATGAAGATGGAACGCAAGTATGTAGTAAGACGGCGAGTTGTTTTGTCTATCGCGGTGATTGCTTTGGCTTTTGCTATCGGCACGATAACTGCAAACCTTTGGTGGACAGGCAACGGCTACTGCTGGGGGGATATGTTTGAGTGTATGAAGGCTGGCGAGTAATGCACACTTGTCAAATACTTTTAGTAGAAGCGGAGAGCCACGAAGAGGCTTTGAGCAAGGTTGCCTCAATCATTACTCACGGCGAAGAACGGTATCCGAGTTGGTCAGATTGGCACGACACAAGTCCGTATGCAGGACGGTGGGATAACTTCTTCGGCAAGGGTAAAAATGTATTGCGTTACACGGAGAACCAAACGCTTGCGGAGCAGAAGCTCCAAGATTGGATTGGCGGCAGGAAAGCGGAGATGCTGCGCCACTTGGAAGAGGTAAAAACTTTAGACTTGGCAGCGCAAGTAGATGCTTACAACACGGAGAAGAACCAACCTTTTGACGGCGACGGTATGAAGTTGTATTACCTGAAAAAGTTGGCGAGCCTTTTGCAAGATGATTGGACTATGGACACAGGCGTCTACGACTTGGAGCAACACACGGGCAACCTGCAATACTTCCGTGAACGGCTCGCCGTTGCACCTGAGATGCAATACCTAGTCCCCGTAGACTTCCACTTTTAGACACGGCTAGAAGATGCTTGACTTGCCTGCACTTCTGAGTTAGATTGTAAATAACAAACGACGGAAGGATAAAAATGACTCAGAGATACGACATAAAGCCTGATTATGAAAGCACAGGTTGGTGGGTTGTTGATACGGCAAACCGCTATTGCCAAATAGAACTTCACCCAACTCGCGAAAGCGCGTTGCGGAAAGCAATTCAGATGGACAGACCCAAGAAGGTAAAAAGATGATAAAACCAAATCCACTTCGTGAATATGACGAGTTGCAGTTAGGCGACTTTGTTGGTGATACTCAGCGTATGGTTTTGATGCGAACTAAACTGAGTGAAAGAGTTGTTGGAGATTGTTATGCCTCTTGGGTAGTTATTGGGGTAAAAATTACCGAGTATCACTCTTATGTCGTGTGGACAGTTATTGCGACCTCAAAAGGTTTTGTTGCCGAGAGAGGCGATTACTTCTCCGAGTTGGCAGATGCCCGAAAGCGATACCAAGAGCGAGGGGGGATAGTTACCCACCCTTCAGTTTCAGGGGGTGTGAGATGACCTCAGGTTGGTGGGATTGGTATGGATACCCTGCCCCAAAAGATGTGACTAAGGACACAAAAGAAAAGTTGTAAATGGAGTTGCATTTGTCAGGAAGGTCGTGTAATGTAGTTCTTGTTGGTGAGCAAGCCTCTCCAACCACTACCCACAAAGGGTGCGTAGTGCAAAAGACAGAAAGACAGAGGTTACCAAATGGCAACAGCCAAAGTAATCAGCAAGGTCGTAACTGAGGTTGCGATGGAGCGTCAAGCAGTAACGCTTGACAAAGACACACAAGCAATAATCACAGAGTTTGTCGCAACACGCGATATGCTCACTTCTTTGGAAAAGACAAAGAAGGCGCTAGAAGCCAAAATCCGTGAGGCACTTGGCGAAGCAGAAGCAGGTGTTGTTGATGGTGTGGTGCGTATTGAGGTCAGTCAGCGCAAGCGAACTGGCGTAGATACAAAGGCACTAGCAGAAGCCTTCCCTGAGGCTTATGAAGCCACACAAACTCTTACCGAGTATTCGGTGCTTGTCGTCAAATAACGACAAAGAGTTTCGGAGAAGCCCCTCACCGAAAGGTGGGGGGTTTTTCTTTGCCCAAAATTATTCCGAAGTTGGCGAAGGTGATCGGAAAAAAATGCGGGGTAAAAATTTGAGTTGCCGAGAAGAATTCCCCGGCCAGCTCCCGGCCCGTCCCGATACTTCCAAATAACTTTGTAAAGATTGTTCGGTAAATGCTTGCAAATTGCAGGAAGGTTAGGTATGATTACTTTGTTCATAACGACGAAAGGACACAAATGGACACAATGGAAAAGCAAGTAGTGGAGTTAGAAAATAACTGCACTTGCACAAATGAAGATGGAAGTTACTCAGCCGATTGTTTCGGTTGCTATGACGATGCAAAAAACAACCTGAAGTATTTGCTGAAGGGTTGGGCAGATGCCAATAACTTTGATGCGGATAAGCAAGTTGTTCGTATTCACGGCCGGGCGATGACTTGGCTACGAAGTGAAGGCTATGCGGTTGTTGAGTTTGACTCAATACTTGATGCCCTCACACTAAATGGCGACTTCCGACTTACCTTCACGCTAGAAGGCTCAGCACTTAGCGTGCGGAGAGGCTCACACGATGAGCCTACGGGCGCATACTTCACACTCAGCGTGATGGAGCGTCCTGAAGAATAAGTAATCCCGCTCAGTAAAAGTTGGAAAGGCTCCCGTGTCGCAAGATGCGGGAGTTTTTCTTTTGTTGGGAAAGGCTGCGGCAAAGCTGCGGGGGTAAAAATTTGGCACTTTGATGGCTGCGGCTGCCGACGCCGGGCACGCATCGGGCTGCCGTCGGTAACTTCGCAATAATTTCCTCAGGATTCTTCGGAGAAGAATTTGCTAAAAGCCTTATGCCAGTTCACAGTGCGAGTAAAGTCGGTAAACTCCCCAATAACTTTTGGACCTGGTGCAGGTATTTGCAGAAAGATTGCGCTCGCAAAAAGCTGAAGACTGGCAAAATTTTTACCCCGCCGATCGCCAGGGCCCTGGAACTTCGCAATAACTTTCCTTCTTTAATTTTCTGCTGATTTTTTCTGGTGACTGCTTGTTTTGTGAGGGGCGTTCAGTTTTCACCACGGGGGGGACAAAACTTCTCAATAACTTTTTGACTTACGCTTGCTTTTAGTGCAGGAAGGTGCTATGCTTATCTCAACGACGAAAGGACACCCAATGACAAACTTATACAACCAAGACATCATAGAGTGTGAAGGCGAACTTTACGAAGACGCTACCGCACTTATCGCATACGCTACAGAGAACTATAAAGGCTTCATCATAGATAGTGATGCAGAACTTGTAGAGGTTCGCTATGAAGATGGAAACCTAGTCATAGAATACAAAACAGTTGATGACTACGATGCAGATGACAACCCAATCATCAAGACTGTAAAAGACGAGTTTGAGATAACCCCAAAATACTTGATGGTCAAAGTTCCATCATTTTTCTAAATGCTTGACAAAGTGCATAAAGATGATAGATTACTACTAAGACAAAACGACACAGGGAGAAATAAATGTCTAAGAAAAACCTAGAACTAAGCGAAACAGAACTAGAGATAAACACACTTGCTACGGCATTGTTTATGAAGTTTATGGAAAGCGAAATAGAGCGCCATAAAAATCATAAAGATTACTCAATGGATAAGTTGTTTGCCTTTATGGAAATGTATGTTCGTGCAGGAGATATTTGGGTGCGGTTGCAGAAGTTGCAAGGCGCTACACAAGATGAGATTGCTCAATACCTATCAGAGCAGGAAGTGTAGAGATGTTGCCGAGATACCTTTACCACGCTACTGCGGTTTGTAATCAGGAAGGCATTGAGCGAGAGGGATTACTCTCAGCGTTCGGTGAAGTCTATGCAAGTGAAAGTGAAAATGATTGCTTAGCGTTTATGGGCTTCAGGTTGATGTCACACTTCCATATGGGTAAAAAAGGCGAAGAGCCAGTATTCGTAAAGCACGACAGATTAGTTGTGTTTCAGATTGACACGAAGGTTACCGATAAATCTAAATGGGAAGTGGGAACAGACCACAGTCCAGCTTTTTTTGGTAACGCAACCTCTTGGGTTCATCGTGGTTCCATAGCAAGAGAAGCCCTTGTTCGGGTTATTGAGTTTGCACCTAAACAAGAACTTGCGGATTGGAAGACTGGGCTAGAGGTAAAAATCCAATGAAAACTATTATCTTTACAGAGAAGTTCAGTATCTACGTTGGACTAAATGATGCGGTTGGCATTTTTAGTTTGTATCAAACTTTTCTTTCTGAAGAAGAGTTTCTTCACTTGCGGTTAGAAGCCGTAGAGTTTTTTCTTGCCGAGTCAAGAAGTTTGTCGTATCACGATAAATCACTAGACAACACAGACTTGCGTATGGAGTTTATAGATGGCGCTATTTACGGCTATCTTGATGAAGCGTTTGATAGTCGTAGAGAAATAGAAACACCGATGCTGAAGACAGATGCCGATGATATTTTGCTTGCAGATGCGTGGCGAAGTGGGATAAAAATTGGAAATAAGAAGTGGCAAAATCTAAATCAAGACGAAGATAATAGGAGGTTAGACCGTGAAAGTTAGAGACCTTGTAAATCAGTTGCAGATGAACTACCTCCCTGATGACGAAGTTATTGTTGCCTACTGGGACAAAGATATGGTGGAGAGTTACGGCGCTCCGAAGATGACAGATGACGCTTGGTCAGAAGTTATTACTCGGTATGAAGATGGAGAGTGGCACTTCCAAAGTAGTGCGGCTGAAGACTTCGCTCATCTTGCAGAAAGAGTTGTTGTGGAGTTGGTAGACGAAGAAGAAGAAGAAGCAGAGGGTAAAAATGTCGGTGACTGAAGAACCAATACACGGTTATGAGATGTGCGATGCGTGCGGGACAGCAGTTCCGTGCACACAGCAGGAAAGAGTTCCTGATGATGGTTTGCGTTTAGACTTTCTAAACTCAGGCTATTACGGCGGTTTTACAGATAACTATCCACCAAGAGAAGGTCTTGATTGGATAATGTGTCACGATTGCGTTGTGAAGTTCCTAGAAACTTTTCCGATGCTTGCTAGTAATGTCACAGGTGGACAACACCCTGCGGATAAAAACAAAAAGCCTTGTTGCAAATGGGCGTGGGCGTTTGATGGAGATGATGTTCTCTCGGTAGATGCCGATGGTAACTGGACAGTAAAAGAGAAGAGGGTAGCCGTATGAGTGAAGCAGTTGATTTGATACCTCTAACAAAGAGCGTGATGTTTGTTGGGGACTACTTCTCAATGATTACAACAGTTGTTCTCAACGAAGAGATGCGTCAAGAGGGCGAAGATGACGAGGATTTGGCTATTAGATTGGCTGGAGTTCTTATTCAGGAGTTCTACGGCTGGGACGTAGTTGCGGTCTCAAACGAGATTGGTTTAGTAGAAGACGAGTAGAACGTGCGCTGCGGGAGAAATAGGGGTAAAAATCCTGAGTTATTCTAGAAGCTCCGCGCAGCGCTGAGAATACTCGCGTAGTGCGATGAGGCGGCTCTACCTTCCGCCGCATCTCTCCTCCTACTCCCTGAGGGGGAGAGGTGTTGCCTGAGGAGCACTTTTAGGCTCGCTCAGCCCCTCTAAAGACGGAAACTGATACGGTTAGCCTCCTTATAGAACCAAGCAATCAGTAGTAAAGTTCTTGTATGTTGATACCCGGAATAGTTGATAAAGAGTTCCACCAAAATGGCTCTGCCGCGCCTTTTGTCGCCGCCATCATTGACGACCCAAATGACGGAGAAACCAAACTTGTTATTATGTTTGAGGAGTTAGGGCACATTGCGGTGTTGTCGTTAGACAGACTGATTGACTCTGAAGATATTTCGGTGAAGAACAATTCCCATCACGCTGATCGTCACGAAGACCTTCTTCGAGATCTGCTGTGGGAAGACTAAGGGTAAAAATTTTAGCCTGGTAACCAGGCCCATCGCTGCGTGAACAAGGGAGATAGAACGCAATGACTACGATTGCTGCGATACAAGGGGAAGGCTGGGCTGTTGTTGCCTATGATTCCCGCGTCTGCGAAGACAATCGTTCCTTTATCCTGCCAAAAGATGCTGGAAAAGTTGTTCGTAATGGTCAATACATTTTAGGTGCGGCCGGGGATATGCGTGCCGTGAACCTTTTGGCGCACACACTCAAACCACCTCTACCTGCTTCTACCGATGTTGGCATCAAACTGGATAAGTTCATCTCCTCTAAGTTCATACCTGCTCTCAAAGAGTGCTTTGACCAAGCCCAATACGGAGAAAAAGGTGAGCAAGACTCCAATGTCCTTGTAATTATTCACGGAACCATCTATGAAATTGGCTCTGGCTACGATTGGTGTCACGAAGAAAGAGGCTTTCACGCTCTGGGAACTGGGGCTGACTACGCTTTAGGTGCGATGTATCAAGCTTCAGAGGGTAAAAAAAGAACGATGTCCCACGCACGCAGCAGCGCAAAGAACGCGGTCGCCATCGCTTGCCGTCTTGACCCCAACTCAGGTGAGCCTGTTTATCTCTTGACCCAGAGTTTCTGAGTAGATTTCCTCCAGGCTGGATAGCACTTCCAAATAACTTTCCAAAGATTTTCTTGCAAAGACTTGCATCTTCCTGCACTTCCTGTTATAGTTGTCCTAACGACGAAAGGACAGCAAGATGTATGGATTACCAGACAGCGCCATCTATGGCACTTACAAGCGTGCAAGGAGAAGTATGAAGTCTGCAAAGCGTGTTAGTCGTGATGACAACACAACTTTTATTTATAAGCCAAAGGCAACAGACAAGGCAGAGAGCGACTCAGAGTTTATTTCGGTTGCGGTTCTTCTTCCTATTATGGCGTTAGGAAAGTTATTTGACTTCATTGGTTTCCTTGCCGAGCGCATTGGCAATCGTGCCGAGCGTTGGGATAGGAAGATGCGAGCCAAGCGTGCCCGACAAATGCTTGACGCAAAAAAGAAAGTTTCATAACCTACTTGCAAAATGCAGGAAGGTCTGATAGACTTACATAAGTAAGACAAACGACGAAAGGACACGAAATGATAAATGCAGTTGAGAGATGGTTAGGCGTAAGCCTCACTAAGCGAGGACGCTATGTAGTTGGGACAATCTTGTTCCTGCTATTCCTTGCGGTGTTTGCGTTCGCAGACCACATCACGACACCTGAAGCGTGCCGAGTTCCAGTAGAAGAGATGAGTTCTTTCTGCAAGAACTTGCTCTACCCATAAGCGACGAAAGGACAGGGTAAAAATGTCAAAGCATAAAGGTGGACGAACGCTCCCCCAAAAAGTATGGACGCCGTTCCAAGAAGCAGTCCCATACGCACACGGGAAGGAAGCAAAAGACTCACTACGGGAACACGAAACCCTTTGGGCTAACTCGTTCTATGTAGTTCATAAGTTTCTGTTTGAGGCAACTGAAGAAGGTGCAATCCACCTGAGCATCAGACATCAAAACAGAAAAGCAATAAGAGATTGGCGACACTTCCAACGCATCAAGAACGAACTTGTTGGTGCGGAAAGAGAAGCCATAGAAATCTTCCCACCCGAAAGCCAACTTGTTGATACGGCTAATCAGTATCACTTGTTTGTCTTGCCTGTGGGAGCAACCTCTCCGTTCACTTGGAACGCTGGTCGTAGAGTGACTAGCGACCCCGACGACGAAGAGACCCGTAATTGGATAGCGTCTTTAGGTGGCAACCCTGACACAATCACGGGAGCAGTCCAAAGACCCATAGAAGAAGGATACGAAAGGTAAAAATGAAGAGTGCAAACATCGCACAGCAGGCATCGGAACTTTATGACAAAGGTTTCGCCATAGAAGCAGTAGCAAAGGAACTTGGAGTCGCATACCGAACTGCACGCAAGGCGATTTATTCGCAGGGCACAGTCGTTAGAGACCCATCAACCCGTTTGGTTGGAAGAACCCGACCTGACAAGAAAAGGAACACAGATGCCTAAGAACATTGTTTGGACTTCAGTAATCTCTGCGCTCGCTTGCGTCGCATCAGTAATCGCTGCGGTCACTTACTACCCAAACCTCGTAATGTCGTTTGGCTTTATTGCAATAACTTCTGCACTTCTGAGTGCAAGAGAGAAATAACAACTACTAATGAAAGACGAAAGGACGCCAAATGTGGCTATTTAGTGAAACAGGTTTTATGTCTGCGGTCGTAGACCTGAAGGACAAGAACAAAATGATTGTTCGTGGTCGTGACAAAAAGAGTTTAGAAGCTTTAGCGAAGTTCGCTAGGGTAAAAATTCTTGATACTCCCGAACGCGATTACCCCCATCGAGTCTTCGTAAGCAAGAAGAAGTATGCGGAGTGGGTAATGAAGACCATTGAGGAGATGGAATACAACAACTACAAGTCTCGTATGTATCAGACTCGTGGTGCTGAGTTCACTCACTCGCTCTCAGAGGTTTGGTCAGTTATGCATCAGGTTGAGGAGGGCTACACCAAGCCAACCTATGCGGGCATCACACCTCCTCGCACTACTTGGGACGACTCTTACTACGATGAGTATCCAAGTCTCTTCACAAAGAAATCAGGTAAATGACTTGACTTCTCTGCAAATGTCAGGTAGATTGGTCTAAAGCCAACAGGGAGGCAAATCAAATGACACTAACGACATCAACATACGCACCAGCATCAGAGAAGCAAATCAAGTTTCTTGATGACTTGGTAAAAAATCGGGAAGTCCCGAGAGAGATGGTCTCTGCATACCTTGCGGAGAAAGAAACTCTTGACATCAAGAAGGCATCAAGCCTGATTGGACTTTTCTTGGGATACCCAAAAGTGGTTGTCCAGCCAACCTTGCCATCACCAGCCTTCGCTGAATTGGTAAAAAAGGCAGAACCTAACCTCTATGGGGAACTTATTGGGGCACTTCAGGGGATACCTAAAAGCAAGTATGCAATCCCTGTTTCCGAGTTGATGACTGACCTTCTGAAGGAAAAAGTGCACGGAGATTTAGTCTTCGTTGAGGTCAAGGAATATATGCAAAAGACCTACATCAAGAAGTTGTATGGTTCAGTTGGAGCGTTCACTCGTGTCCGACCAGCCGTTGAGGACGCCCTTGTGTTTGTGAACATAATCAAGGCTGACCCATACAAATACACCAAGTTGTTTGCTGAACATTACCAATGCTGTGGTAAATGCGGTGCTGAACTCACAGACCCTAAGAGTCGTGAGTTGATGCTTGGCCCGGAGTGCAGGAAGGCGTTCATACTCCCATAACCTTTTGTTGGGTAAATCCCCCCTCTAGGGTAGTCTTAGGGGGGTGGATTTCCCTGCAAATGTGCTAGGCTGGAGGTAATGACGTATTAGACAAAACGATGAGGGCTATCTAACGCCCTTCGGTGCAGTTTCAATAGCACCTGTCCCTATCCCCTAACAAAGGAGTAACAATGCGTATTTCTAAACGCGAAGCAGAAACAGTAGTGTTCGGTTTGTCAATGGCTTTCGTGCTATTGAGCGCCAGCGCTGCGGTCGCACAAGCAGTTGGAAAAGACGATAGCCAATCCAATGTAGTAGCAGTAGCAGATACATCAACAACGACATCAACGACAGTAAAGAAGAACGTAGTGATCCCTGATCGCGTCGATAAAGGGGTAAAAATCTACTCACTCACGGCAGCTTCAGTCACTACAAATCCTCCAGCCCCATCAGTTCTTGCAAAGTATGCGGAACGTCGAGCGCCATTGGAGCCTGAGGAACTCAAAGAACTTCTCAAAGCAGTTGGATTCAAGGGAGAAGCCTTGAAACTTGCTTGGGGTATTGCGATGCGAGAGTCTCGTGGAGGTCCTACCTCACACAACGGGAACTCAGATACAGGAGATAACTCCTATGGATTATTCCAAATCAATATGATTGGTGGTCTCGGAGCAGACCGCCGTGAAAAATACGGTCTCACAACGAACGAAGAACTATTCAACCCAGTAGCCAATGCGCGGATTGCCTTCCTAATGTCAGGTGGAGGAGAAGATTTCGGCGCTTGGGGGGTAGGCAAGAACGCCTATAATGGTGGAAAAGTTGGTGACCTTTATTCGTGGGTTGCTAAGTTCCCATCAAAATAGGAAGGAAACCTATATGTCAGAAGAATTCAAGCCAGCCGAACCTATTGTTCCAAAAGTAGATGCGGTTGTTGTTGTCCCAGAACCAGAAGTTGTTGTGAAGCAAGAAGCTGTAGCTGTAGCTGCAGCAGCTCCTGAAGCTAAAAGGGGTAAAAATTCCGATCAGTCGAACGTAGCTGCCAAAGGTTCTGGTGTTTATGTCCAGATGGCTGCGCTTGTTTGCTGCGGAAGCGCTCGCAATTCACGCTCTGTCATCTCAGTTCAGAAGCGTCTGATGGAACTTGGTTACTCCTCTGCAGGAGATGAGAAGAGTGGTTACTTCGGTGAGAACACTTGCTCTGCTCTACAAGAGTTCCAAAAAGACAAGCGAATAGAATCAAAAGATTGTGCTGATTTAGCAACGATTGAGGCTTTATTTAGTGGCACGGCAGTAGAAATCCTGCCTTAGTTCTTTCATATCAACGCCCAGTCTCTCATCTATTATTGAGGGGCTGGGCGTTGTTGCGTCCCGTAGCAACGTCATTAGTGCGGACTATGGAAGGACGGCACAAAATGGCAGCAAATACAGAAAAGACCAAAATGGTTCTATCAAGAATTATGGCGGTGTTCGCAGCATCTGGGTTGTCTGTGATTGGGGCTGGCGCTATTGCTGGCGTAGAACTCACACAAGCAATCTTGATGGCTGGCATAGGTGGCGTGGCGACCGTAGTTGAGGGGTTGAGTCGCGCTTATCTACAAGATGGGAAACTCACTGCGGCAGAGATAGATGATGTCTTTGCGGCTGTAGATAAGAAAAGGGCACCTAGTAAGGGTGCAGCATCTAAGTAGTTAGACCTGTGAACAGGAAGACCCAGGGGGAATTTTTACCCTCTGGGTCTCCTCTTTCTAAAGTCCTTCTATCGAACAGCGAACTACTTCCACATAAATACCTTTAGCGTTCTTCTCGTTTGAGAACCAACCTATGAAGACTCGTCCGTCTTTCTCATCGTCATAGTATGCGCCTCGTATATCTAGCCCACACTTATTGCACCTGTCTAGATATTCTTTCTTGTGCGGTTCACTATTGTGGCTGTTGTTAGGAATATGTCTCTTTAGCATCTCTGCTACTTCTGCATCTAGGGGTTCTGTCTTTGTTGTTGTCACAGTGTCAATATCCCAACAACGGTGCAGACAACAACTGCAAGCAATGCGGGCCAGGGGCCGTCAGTAGTTAGGTTCTCTTCTAGCCAATCTACGATACTTCCAAAAAAATATGAGATGTCATCTAGTCTGTTTCCAAAAAAGTCACTTATCATTTCGTCGTTTCCTTTGTTCTGTTTGCTACTCCCTGTAGCAATAAGTGAACTATGCCAACCTTCCTGCACTTTGTCAAGTCCTCTACGGCGTGTCGTAGAAAAGAAAAAACCCCCCTGCCTAAGCAAGGGGGGCTCTTTCTGTCCCGTGACTAAATAAGTGTAATGCTAGGTTCTACGAACTTCTGCACCTTTACGGTGACTGCCTTGATGATGTCTACCTGCTCCTGTGTGAGTCCAATAGTCTCACCCTCTGAGTCTGTCCCACCTGTGAGAACTATGTCCCCGACTAGGTAGTCCGTGTGTGCTCCGAATACTTCGTCCCACATAAATTGTGCGTATGGGTTGTGCGGTAGTGAGTTGAGTTTGCCTTCCTCGTTGCACCACATTGAGAGGTCTGAGGCTAGGTCTATCGCCTGCACCCACCCACCTACTGCGGTTTGTAGTGTTTGTAGACTGTCTGAGGATAGGTCTAACTCTGTGACCTCTCCCGTAGTCTTTACCTGTAAGGCTGTCTTTGTTGTCATTGGGTGTCCTTTGTCTTGTTGTTACTTGCTTACGGTGTAAGTCTATAGACCTCTCTGCACTTTGTCAAGTGTTTAGAGAAAGTTTTTTGTTATTTATTTTGGGTGGCGTAGTTCTAACTTTTTACGCTTGGTAAAGGTGTATTTGCTTTTTTCAGCTTTTTCCATCATCTCATACCATTGTTTAGAGTTATTACTCCATAGCCATTTGATGAACTTGTGAAGCCTCCCGACTGCATAAGTCCTGTAGAGAAAGAAATCAGGCGCCCATACGGGGACGCTTTTAGTCTCCTCATCATAGACATAGTAAAGGGTCTTGCCTGCATACTGTCCGTATTTGTAGGTGTGCTTTCGGATTGAGTAGCGAACTTGGTTGCGGTGATAGGTGTCCCCCCATTGAGCGGACTCTCCACTAGTGAGAGGTGCAACCTTTCTCGGTATTTGTTTGAGTGTCTTTGTCATCGTGGTTCTGCTTTCGTCGTTTGTTTTATGGTGTTTCTATAGGACTTCTGCTCTACGGTGTAGAGCCTAGCAACCTTCCTGCACTTTGTCAAGTCCTACAGAAAGATTTTTTTCAGCTTTTTTGCGGTTAGGCAGACTGCCTACTGCTATCACCTCTACAACCTCTACCCCTAACTTCTTGGCTAGACCTTCTGCGTCTGCCTGTCTTGCGGTGCTGTAGGTGTATTTTTTACCTGTCTTTGGGTTAGTCACTTGATACATCTTGGGTGTCCTTTGTTTGTTGCGGTGTGTGTTGCGGTGACACTAGAAAGCCCCTCAGGTCAGGGGGTGACCTAAGGGGCTCTACTTCTTGCGGTGCTTAGTTCTTGATAATGCTTGCCCAAGATGCTTGGACTGCGGTTGCCTGCTCTTCGCTAAGGCAAGGGATATCAAAGATAAAACTATCTGAACTGTCGCCTGTTGGACTTGATACCCACAACTGAACTGTGGAACCTATACGGACTGCCGCGACTGGCATACCCTTTGTAGTGGTGGTGGTTGCTTGATTGCTCATTAGATTTTCTCCCTGTGTGCGGTGTTAGCGTTATTGCTAACAAAAGAAACTATAGCAACCTTCCTGCACTTTGTCAAGTATTTATAAAAGATTTTTTAGATTATTTTCTAGCCCAATACCCATAAGGGTTAGAGGGTTATAGATATCTCAGGGCATAGCCCCCAGCCCCCCAGCCAGCCCAAGACCCCCCCTATAGATAGATGATGACCTAGCCCCCAGCCAGCCCAGCCCAAGACCTAGCACCTAGCACCTAGCCCAAGACCTAGCCCAGCCTAAGACCTAGCCCCAGCCAGCCCAGCACAAGAGACCAAGACCCAAGACCTAAGACCAAGACCAAGACCCAACACCAAGCCCAGCCCAAGCACTTAGCACTAAATAGACCTAGCACTTCCTAACAACTTGATGACCTTGACCTGGTGACCAGGCTTGACCACTTCCTAACAACTTGATGACCTTGACAATAAAACAAACACCTTGACCAACAATGACCACACATAATGATGACTTGACCACACATAGTGATGACCTTGATGACCTTTGATGACTTTGACAAACATAAAAGCAATCACAAAAGCCAAAACCAAAAGCAAAAAATAAAAGCAAGATAAAAGCAAAAAAAAGCCCGGAACGATTTGGCGCAGTGTCAAATATAAGCGGGGCCAGCTCGCAGCCCAAAGTCAAATAATGTAAATGTTCATCTTTTCGCCCCTTCCGTACAAAGAGATAGCCCTTCCTTTCTCCCGTACGACACTTCAAAACTCCTGTACTATAAGTAAATGGATCAGACGCCGCTACTGCCTTCAGATGAAGTGACATTCATCAGCTCTTTGCCGCGTCCAGAGGCAGAATCGCGTCTCCGAGTCCTCTGGGAAGCAGGATGGTCCCTTCAGGCGCTGGGTAATTCCCTACAGCCACAAAGACCTAAGACCACAATCCATTTCTGGGTAAAAAGAGCGCAAATAGTGGAGCAATTTAGGGATATCCCTTCTCCACCCCCAAAATCCCTAACCACTTCGGTTCCTACCAAGTCTGCTCCCCGTCTAAGGTCCATTTCTCCGGGCGTCCCTCCCGATATGAAACCTAGATTAAAAGAACTTAGTGCTCTAGCCCAAAGGTATAGAGCTAAGACAGCCCCAGACAGTCCTCTGGCTTTAGCTAACGACGAGCTGACGGCTGTAGCAAAGACTTTGAGAAGCATGGGTGTACCGACTGCGGCTATTGCCGAGGCTGCAGGGGTTTCCTACCGAGCAATGGCGAGAAGGTTGAGTAAGTGAGACAGTACGAAACACAGTCTGGTATTTATACAGAAGAAGAATTAGCCGTTGTGGTTTGGATTAATCCAAAAGCAATAAAGTCTCGACAGTCCAGAGCTCTTGAGACGATGACTTCCGAGAACTCTCGTTTCCCAATGGCGTTCCCAATCCGCAGTCTCACAAAGAATCGCTCTTGGAAAAACGCCCAGTTGGCTAAAACAAAAGAAGATGTCTTTTCTTTCATACCTTCAAGTGAGCGTTCTAGACCAGTACTTATTCCGTTAGGAGTAGCAAAAGAAGCTTTGGGGTGGAATGACTTCTACATCCCTTCTGAATATACGGAGAAGTAGTGAAAAAGATAGTTGACGTATTTCCTGCTGTTATAAAACTCGCTCCTCCAGGCTCCCTTTCCGACATCACCATGTTAAAAACAACTGGAGATGCTCCACAAGGGACAAGGAAGTTGGATAGATGTCGGGCTGTTGTACTTCAAAACACTTTATTGATCGCTGAAGACTCCCCCGAGGGGCCTAGAATTGTTTTCCGTGAGCAGGTAGAGTTAATGGTGCAAGACAAGAAGCTGACTCACATTTTGACCGTTTCAGGCAAGATTATTGCGTTTATGAAGGACGACAACTGCGGTTGTGGGTCCAGATTGCGTAGTTGGAACCCATATGGGGGCTTTATTACTTCAGGAGAGGACCCTAGTTGAGTATTTTGGAGTTCATTGTCTTAGGTCTAGCGACCTACCGAGTGACACGGCTTATCACGAGAGACACGATTCTCAATACACCAAGAAATTGGATATGGAAGAAGTTCCCTCCAGAGACTTCTAAGTTCGGATATCTCTTCACTTGCGAGTGGTGCACCTCAATTTGGGTGGCATCAGCCTTCGGAATATCTACTATCATTACATCAGTAACTATTGCTGTAGCAACGGTGTTCGCACTGTCTGCAGTAGCAGGGCTGTTAACTGCGTATGAGGATAAATAATCTCATGCTCCGTAACCAAATTGACGAAGGGTATCTCAAGTGAGCGTATTCAAAAAAGTAGAGCCAGTTGAAGAAGTACCAGCTGCAGCTCCTAAGCGCCCAACCCGTCGTCGCGCATCCACAAAGCGCTCAACACAAGTAGTACAAATTCCGCAGAGACCTGCTCCATCTTCTTTCGCTAATATTTTTACCAGCGGAACTCCAGCAATGTCTGCTGCATATAACATTCCTCGTTCTCTCACTGCTGCTGCTGTTCAAGTAAAGGTAAATGACAAAGCAGAATTTGAGCAATTTAAAACTCGTCGTCATGCATCTTCATCAGCATGGCAAGCAGAAGCTTGGGAATACTACGACGCTATCGGTGAAATCAAATATGCATTCAACTTAGTTGCATCAGTTGTTTCACGAATTAGAATTTATGCTGCAGCAGTTGATGATCCATCACAGGCTCCAGTATCTGTAAATGAATCTCGTGTTGTTGAAGGAAATCTTTCAGCAGCAGCAGAACGTGCGTTAGAAAGGTTAAACTCAGCATATGGCGGTCAAGCAGGTTTACTCAAAGATGCTGCTCTTAATCTTTCCGTCTCAGGCGAATGTTATTTGGTTCAGATGCCTGCTCGTCCAGGAAGTGGTCTTCCTGAGTCTTGGGATATTCGTTCTGTTGACGAAGTAGTTACTGACCCTAAGGGTGGTTTTAGTGTTATCGGTCGTAGAGAACAAGCAGCTGGACAAGGTGCAGCGTTTGGTATTTCTCGACTTGGTAGCAAAGCATTTGTAGGACGCATCTGGCGTTCACATCCACGTTTCTCTGACGAAGCAGATTCATCACTTCGTGCATTACTTGATCTTTGTGCCGAACTCCTACTACTGAATAGGACATTCCGTGCTACTGCTCGTTCTCGCCTCAATGCTGGTGCTCTTTATCTTCCAGACGGTCTTTCGGTTGCGGCGCAAGCGGACCCAGACTATCCCTACGATTCTGAAGATGGTATCGGCGCAGGCTTTACTGCCGAAGAAGCAGAAGACGAATTCGAAGAACAATTAATTGATGCGATGACAACTCCGATTCGCGATGAAGAATCAGCGAGCGCAGTTGTTCCTCTTATCATTCGTGGTCCTGCAGAACTTGGCGACAAGATTAAGCAGTTTAAGTTTGAGCGTTCATTCGACCCTGCACTTGCAGAGCGTTCTGACCGTGTTCTAGAACGAATCCTTCAAGGACTAGATGTTCCAAAGGATGTTGTAACAGGTCTAGCAAATGTTAAATATTCAAACGCACTTCAAATTGATGAAGCACTTTACAAGGCACACATTGAGCCAATGATGCTTCTCATCTGTGACGCACTCACAGTTGTTTACTTGCGTCCGTATCTTATTGCTAACGGTTATCCAGAAGCTGAAGTAAACAAGATTGTTGTTTGGTATGACCCATCAGCAGTTTCAACACGCAATGACCGTGCTGCAGATGCAGATGCTGGTTATGACCGTATGGCTGTTTCTGGTGATACATGGCGTCGTGCTCACGGCTTCTCAGACCAAGATGCACCTACTCCAAACGAGTTGGCTCTTCGTATG
>Ga0222712_10001417_pt1 | contig 29590 bp, 21 predicted proteins | sample C33_657DmetaG_FD_165043 | JGI IMG/M metagenome (GOLD analysis project Ga0222712, IMG submission 165043) | Estuarine water microbial communities from San Francisco Bay, California, United States - C33_657D | ecosystem: Environmental > Aquatic > Marine > Unclassified | place: USA: California... | reverse complement strand
TATCAAAAATATTATACAAACATGTATCAAGGCAGATAAATATGAAAGGAATCATTTTAGCCGGAGGTTCTGGCACTCGACTTCATCCATTAACATTAGCTGTAAGTAAGCAATTAATGCCTATTTATGACAAACCGATGATTTATTATCCGCTATCGATTTTGATGCTTGCGGGTATAAAAGAGATTTTAATCATTTCCACGCCGCATGATTTGCCCAATTTTGAGAAATTATTAGGGGATGGAAGTAGTTTAGGATGTCGTTTTGAATATGCAGCCCAACCAGAACCCAATGGGCTCGCACAAGCATTTGTGATCGGCGAAGAGTTTATAGGCGCGGATAAAGTAGCTTTGGTTTTAGGTGATAACATTTTTTATGGCTCTGGTTTAAGTAAATTATTGCAGGCCAACAATGATCCTGAAGGTGGAGTTGTTTACGCTTATTCCGTGAATGACCCAGAAAGATACGGTGTAGTTGAGTTTAATGCAGAGAACAAAGTAATCTCCATAGAAGAAAAGCCCACTAACCCTAAGTCGAATTATGCGGTCCCTGGACTTTATTTTTATGACAATGATGTCGTAGAAATTGCCAAAAACATTGCTCCTTCCCCACGTGGTGAATATGAAATAACCGATGTCAATAAAGAATATTTAAAGCGTGGAAAGCTGTCTGTAGGTATCTTAAACCGAGGAACTGCTTGGCTAGATACGGGAACTTTTGCCTCATTAATGCAGGCAGGCCAGTTTGTTCAAGTGATTGAAGAAAGACAAGGGATGAAAATCGGTTGTATCGAGGAAGTCGCTTATCGAATGGGCTACATCAACGCAGACCAATTACGATCCATTGCAAAACCACTTGTTAAAAGTGGGTATGGACAATATTTACTCAATATTTTATCCTAGGAAAAACCCAGCCATTAAAGCCATCATAAATAGTACGATGGATGGCAAACGCGTCGATTGGGATAAAATAAACGTGATTAAAATAACTCCCAAAGCAATAAAATCGCCTTGGATAATAATGGGGTTCATAAAGGCGTAAACCGCTACCCCCGTTAAACCCACCGAAGCAGCCTGAATTCCTGCCAAAGAAGCTCTGATAAATCGATATTGTTTGAGTTGACTCCAAATTCGAAAAACAAAAAATATCATAAAAGTACCCGGCAAAAACACCCCTAAAGCCCCAATGGCACTGCCGGTTAATTGGCCCATGGTCCCATAATCCTTCATTAATAATACACCCAAATAAGACGTTAGGGCAAAAACGGGTCCTGGCAATGATTGAGATAAAGCCATCCCCGTTAAAAAATCATCTGAAGAAATCAGGTGCTTAAATTCCACAAATTCGGTAAAAAGAACGGGGGCTAACACTTGGCCGCCGCCAAAAACCAAACTCCCATTTCGGTAAAAGTTTTCAAAAATGCGGATTGGGAAATAATCTGTAAAGTGACCTAGCAAGGCCAAAAGCACGAGAAATCCCCAGTACAGGTGGAAATTAGCCCAAGGAATGACCATCTTATGTTTGTTCTGCCTTGGAAATAATTTATAATTGAAAGATGAAATAACGCCACCTAGCACAATAACCAAAGGAAAAATAAAGGGATTAGGGAATAATATGCCAATGAAAATGGTGATCAATAAAATCAAGACATATAGAGGTCCATTGATGACTTTTTTTGCCATGACCCAGCCCGACTGAAGAATTAGCCCCACACCGACCGGTAGTACAAAATGTAAAATAGCTTTATTTTGAAGATAGGTCATCCCAAAGGCAGCCAATGTCATGATGAAAATAGCCGGACTAATCCACATCAGCGTGGTTAAATAAGCTAAACTAGTTCCTCCTCGTTTTAAACCAATCGCAGTTAAGACCTGAGTTGAAGTAGGTCCTGGGAGAACCGAACATAAAGCATGTATTTCAAAAAGCTCTTCTTCCGATAAATATTGCTTTTTTTTGACCAAACGCTCTAAATAAAGCGCCATATGAACTTGTTGGCCGCCAAAAGACGTTGAAGCCATAATTAAAACATCCCATAAAAACGCTAGATGCTTAGGCTTGTTCATGATCTACTTTGTCTTGAGACCTAATTCAATCAAGCGTTCATTCAAGAAATCTCCAGCAGACATATCCACATATAATTTTGGAAATTCGTCAGAAACACAAGAATCCAAACACTTCAAATCCATTTCGGATCTTGGGTGCATAAAAAATGGAATGGAAAAGCGAGAATTTCCCATCTTATCGCGAGGTGGATTGACCACTCGGTGAATCGTAGATTTAAGTTTGTGGTTGGTTAATCGGTCCAACATATCCCCCACATTCACTACTAATTGATCTGGTAGAGCCGTAATAGCTATCCATTTCCCATCCATTCTTAAAACTTCTAACCCTTCAGCAGAAGCCCCCATTAACAAGGTAATCAAATTGATATCGCCATGAGCTGCTGCGCGAACAGCACCATCCGGCAATGAATCTGGATTTTCAATGGGGAAATAATGAATGGCTCTTAATATAGAATTTCCATTGACCACTCGTGGCTCAAAATAATCCTCAGGTAATTCTAAATAAAGCGCAATAGCCTGAAGCAAAGATTTTCCTGCTGATTCTAAGGTTTGAAAAGCTTCAACAGTATGTTTTTCAAATTCAGGAAATTCGTTTGGAAACACATTAGCAGGATATTCATCCCAAACAGAGTCACCATCCTCTTTAAATGGTTGACCTACATGGTAGAATTCCTTTAAATCAGGTACGTTGAAACCCTTTGCTGTTTCCTTCCCCTTGCCCACATATCCACGCTGTCCGAATATACCTGGAATTTCATACGCTTTCTTTTTCTCATCCGTTGACTTAAAAAACGTTTCAACGTGCTGATAAAGAGAATTTGTAAATGGTTCAGACAATCCATGTCCTTTGATGGCAACAAAACCAATGGTATTAAAAGCTTGCCCTAAATCTTCGACAAATTTGGCTTTACGTGTGGGATCAGAAGATCTAAAATCAGCTAAATCTAAGGACGGGATTTCATCTAAAAGCATATTATTTTTTTATTTTATCAAATTGTTGGGACACAAAATCCCAATTTACTACGTTCCAAAATGCATTTATATAGTCGGCACGCTTGTTTTGATACTTTAAATAATAAGCATGTTCCCAAACGTCTAAAGCCAAAATAGGGCTTCCTTTCACATCGGCAATATCCATCAATGGATTGTCTTGATTGGCCGTCGACGAGATGACTAATTTCCCATTGCTCCATAATAACCAGGCCCAACCCGAACCAAAGCGAGTGGTAGCAGCTTTATTAAACTCAACTTTCATATTTTCAAGACTACCAAAATCTTTATTGATTTGCGCTAATAAAGATGCACTTGCTTGCAATCCTTTTGCAGGGCTCAACGTTTGCCAGAAAAAACTATGGTTCCAGTGTCCTCCCCCATTATTTCGAATGACAGCAGGTTGTTTGCTTATCTGACCCAGCAATTCCTCTAAAGACAAAGAAGATGCAGGCGAACCTATTACAGCCTTATTTAAATTATCCACATAGGCTTTGTGATGGCGATCATGGTGAATTTCCATCGTCATTCGGTCTATATGAGGTTCTAAAGCCTCGAAAGCATAAGGAAGAGAGGGTAAGTTAAAGGGAGCATTTTCAATAAAAACCCCCTGAATATCTTTCATTTTGAAACTTGAAATTAAAAAACCACCACCTAAAAAAGCGAGTGAACTTTGCAAAAATTTGATACGTTTCATTTGTTTTGTTTTATACTATTCGTAAACAATTCGGCCTACTATACTTCTGCCGAGGGTAATTTCATCTGTATACTCGAGGTCTCCTCCAATTGGAATGCCACGTGCTATGGTCGATATTTTAATGGAAAAATCTGCTAATTTTTTTGTTAAATAAAACGCGGTCGTATCCCCTTCCATCGTTGGGCTTAATCCTAAAATCACTTCTTTAACATCACCTGAGGCCACTCGAGCCACCAACGACTCAATCGTCAAATCCGAGGGAGATATCCCCGATAAAGGAGATATAATACCGCCAAGGACATGGTAAAGTCCTGTGTATTGACCTGTATTTTCGATAGCTAAAACATCTCTTAAATCTTCCACCACCATCAAAATAGATTCATCACGCTTATTGCTAGCACAAATTCCACATAGATCACCATCCGAAATCATGTGGCATTTAGGGCAATAGCGCGTTTCGGTACGTAATTGGACTACTGCATGGGCCAACTGCAATGATTGTGATTCTGGGCGTTTTAAAAGGTGTAAAGCTAACCGTAAAGCTGATTTTTTACCTATCCCAGGTAATTTAGAAATTTCCTCTACAGCCTGTTCAATGATTCGCGAAGGATAGGTATGCATCATATTAGTTTTGAAAAGATTCAATTTCTGCGGATATGCCTCTGCGGCAAATCTCATTTCTCATAGACACTAAATCGTCAAATTCGCCTGATTTTACGCCACATTTACCTTTGAAGTGAATCATCAAGGTACATTGCTCCGCTTGTTCTGCCGTATGATCACACACTTCAATCAATGTTAAAATCACATATTCAAACGAATTGACCTCATCATTATATACGACCAGTTGATGCGCGGGCACAACTTCCTCCTCCACTTGAACCGAAATTTCTTCCTGCCATTTCTCTTGATTGCCAAAAGAAAAATGAAATTGAGAAACGTTATCTACGGAGAATTCCATATTTTTGATTCAATTAATTAGCCCTATTACAAATTTAAAAAAAAATCCTTTTAATCACCTATGTCTGTCCAATTAGCCGGTGGAATTCTAGCCATCTATTTTGCGTTACTTTTGGTCATCTCGTATTATACGTCAAAAGGTGCTGATACAAATGCATTTTTCACGGCCAATAGACAATCGCCGTGGTGGTTGGTAGCCTTTGGGATGATCGGTACCTCCATCTCAGGATTAACTTTTATTTCCGTACCAGGGGCCGTTGGCAAAACTTCATTCACCTATTTCCAATTAATCTTAGGGCATTCCTTAGGCTATTTAACCATTGCCCTCGTCTTAATGCCTCTATATTATCGAATGAATCTGATCTCGATCTATGGCTATCTAGAAAAAAGATTCGGCTTTTGGTCCTATAAAACTGGCTCGGCATTCTTTTTATTATCTAGGACCATCGGTTCTGCCGCTAGGTTATATTTAGCTGTCAATGTACTCCAAATAGCTATTTTTGCGCCCATTGGCGTTCCTTTCGTCGTCACCGTTTTCATTTCCATCGCGCTTATTTGGCTGTATACGCATCGTGGAGGGGTACAAACCATTATTTGGACCGATACCTTGCAAACGCTTTTTTTACTGATTGCCCTGTTTATTACGATTTATTTAGTGGGCCAACAAATGAACATGGGTTTTGGGGATATGATTCAAACAATTTCGGATAGCAAATATTCCCATATGTTTGAATGGGATTGGAAAAACCCGCATTTTTTTGGCAAAGATTTCTTAGCCGGAGTTTTCATTGCCATTGTCATGACGGGTTTAGACCAAGATTTAATGCAAAAGAATTTGACCTGTAAGTCGATTGGCGAGGCTCAAAAGAACATGTTCTGGTTTTATTGGGTATTGCTTTTTATCAACATCCTTTTCTTGTCTTTAGGGGCTTTACTGTACATATATGCCCAAGCAAATCAAATAGCCATACCTGCAAAAACAGACGAATTATACCCGATGCTTGCACTCGGAGGCCAATTTGGCACTCTGGCCGCTGTGACTTTTTTGCTCGGAATTATAGCCGCATCATACGCGAGTTCGGATTCCGCATTAACCGCTTTAACTACATCATTTTGTATTGATTTTTTAAGTATTGAAAAGTTTAAAGAGGAAAAAAGAACTAAGCTTAAACACCGTGTACACTTGGGGTTTTCGCTCTTGTTTTTTGTGGTGATCGGTTTGTTCCACCTATTCAACAACCAAGAATTGATCGCAGCGGTATTTAATCTTGCAGGATATACCTATGGGCCTTTATTAGGATTATTTTCCTTTGGTTTATTTACCAAATTACAAGTCCGCGATAAACTAGTGCCTATCGTTTGTGTGGGCTCACCCGTTTTGACTTTTATATTAGAAACACAATCTCAATCCTTATTTGGAGGATTTGGCTTTGCTAAGCTGATACTGAATGGAAGTATTTGTTTCCTTTTACTATGGCTCATCCGAGAGAAAAAAATGGCATAAAAAAAAAGGCGACACATTGGATCGCCTTTCCTTCACAATTCAATAAAATTAGTTTTGAACAAATTCTCCGTTCGCTTTTAATTCAATTTCTTCGCCTACAACAGCTGCTGGCATAGAACCAACACCAAATGCCGTACGATTCAAAGTTCCAGTAAACTTAAATCCAGCGATTTTTTTACCTGCTTTGTTGGTCGACACACCATTTAAAGTACCATCCAAAGTCACTAATTTAGTTACTCCGTGCATGGTTAATTCGCCTGTCAACTTATACTTGCGATCAGCCACTTTCTTGAATGAATTACTCTTGAAAGAGATAGTAGAAAATTTAGCTGCGTCAAAAAAGTCAGCGCTCTTCAAGTGAGTATCACGGCGATCAACATCCGTAAATACTGAATTAACATCAGCAGTTAAATCAAATTGTGCGTCTGAAAAATCATCTTTAGTAGCTGTTAATGTAGCATCAGAGATTTTAAATGAACCTTCGACATCAGAAAGCATTAAGTGAACAACACTAAAACCTACTTTAGAATGAGATTTATCAACACTCCATTTTTGTGCAGTAGCCGTAAAACCTAAAGCCATAAGGCCAACAATCATTAATACATTTTTCATTATGGTAAGGGATTAAAAATTAAAATTTGTCAAAATTACATTAAAAATTATTTAAAAATTTAATTAAACTATAAATCAAAAAATTAAAGTCCAAATTTAAAAGTTTTTTCTTGCATCATCCACATCATCCATCTCGACCGTCTTCTTAATCTTACGCCAGTCGATCGTCCGATTGTATTTAATCATGGTCTTATCCGCATCGAAAATCCGTGTATCAGGAAAAACAAATTGATATGGTTTGAAATTAGGCTTCTCCACAAAAAAATCGTCCAATATACTAGCCGTTTGATCGTAATGATTCACAGGAGGAATACCTAATAAAGTATAAATAACGCGCAATATCGATCCAAAATTGGCATGTGTATGCGACACATAATCGCGTTTCACATAGGGACCGGCCAACATCAATACACTTCGGTGTGCATCTATGTGGTCCACGCCTCCTTGTGGATCATCTTCTGTCACAATGACCAACATATTTTTCCAATAGGGTGTATGCGATAAAAACTGAAGCATGCGGCCCAAAGCAAGATCATTATCAGCCATATAGGATTCATTGAATGGAAATCCATCGACCGCGCTTGGATCCGTCCCATGATCATTGGGTAGCTGGATTGTCACTAAAGAAGGCATTTTCTCCTTCCCTTTTAACCACATTTTGGTGAATTCTTCTTCAAATTGTGCTACTCTAAATTGGTCCGGAATACTCATATTAAATCCCGCATAATTATGACTTGTACGATTATATAATGCCTTTTGCATAGGTACCATGACCACATGACCCGCTCCAGTCAAGGTATCAAACCAATCTTCACGAACGTGCCCTGTTTCATTCGCCTCGCCAAAATTATAAAAGGATACATTTTTTCTTTCTAAGGCCTCCCAAATGCCACCCACCTCAGCAAAATCTTCAGGATCCATACTTCCTGTTGAACCTGGAAAGCGCCTACCCGGTGCTTTCGAAAATATTTTAGCAGATTTGGAGACACTAGAATTGGTTTCCACCCATTCATTGGGAATGACACCCATCATCCAATGATGTCCATGAATGGAGGCGTCACTGTCGCAATAAAAATTATCACTCATCGAAAATGCCTTTGAAATCAAATGATGATTCGGCATCACATTCACATTTTCAAACACATGCGCTGAATCCCTTACTGTTCTTCCTAAACCATAACGAGCAATGGTAGAATCGCCATTGGCCCCTTTAAATTGGCCAAAAACCTCATCATAGGTACGATTTTCCTTCGTGATGTAAACAATGTGCTTGATTGGAGAATCAGGGTTTCCTTGAATATTGAAGGTTTTATTGCCCCGATTAGCTATCGATTTCTCAACAAAAGTGTAAGACAAAACCTCTTGCGTGTATTTTGCTAGCTCGGCCGCATTAGGTGTTTTTAATTGTTGGAATGTCCCTAATTGAATATCGCCAACATACGCCCCTTGGACCGGCGTTATAAACCCCATACCCCCATTTTGTCCCGCACCATATCCCCTACTAGAACTAATGAACATTGTTTTTTCATCCGCGGATAGTAAAACACGCGTCGGACCCCAACCCGTTGGAATGAATCCTTTGGTTTTCATGGTTATCACATCGATCACCGCCACCGCATTTAAGCCTAAACAAGTAACATAAAGTGTTTTTTCATCTTTGGAAAGACAAAGACCAAAGGGCAAATACCCCCTTCTTTTATCTAATAAGGGTGAAAGCTGAATCGGGATATGACTCTTAATTTTTTGCGTTTTAAAGTCCAGCACGGCAATGTTATCATTCGTTGCATTACTCACATAAGCGAATTTTGAACCTAAGGCGAGTGAATTGGGGCTAGAACCGCCAACCACTTCCATTTCTTCCACCATTTCACCCAATTGGAATCCAGGCTTATATTTTTTAACAATTTTATTGGTCTGCAGGTCAATTTGGAATACACTCATGGCCTCATCGGATCTAGGATCACCTAAACCAGGAATCTTTTTTCCATCAATCACGGTACCCTCACGCGATTCTTTCGTATCATTTCCATAAGGATGATACGGTATGTACTGGGATTTTAAATTTAGCAGGTTGGTACCTTCCACTAAAGGATAGGAATACATGCCCACATTGGCTACAAAGGCATATTTTTGATCTAAACTTAAAGTAACTCCAAAAGGCAATCTGCCCGTAGGGATGCTATGTAACAATGTACCATCCGTCAAACTGATACGAACCATGCGAAAATTCGCTCGATCAAGGACCAATAATTCATTTTGCGAGGGCGAAATAGTCAAATCGGAGGTAAAACTATCCTCATATATTACTCCTGAAACTACACCGTCTAAACTAAAAGTTCGCAAGACCTTCGCCGTTTGTACGTCTACTTCCAGCACAGTACCCGCGTCTCCCCCACTTAAATAAACTTTTTGGCTATCCATGGAAAAAACGACACCTAAAAAGGAACTCTTTCCGTATGTTGAAAGCTTGCCAGGAGTGCCAAATTTTGGAAAACGAATGGCTTGATTTGTACGTAAATCAATCCGGGTAAAAGCTCCATTATGCAAGGTTATCGCCCATTTTCCATCTTGACTAATCGCCATTCCATAAGGATCATTCGTAATTCTAACTGTTTTTCCAGCAGGTTTAACATAGCGTCCGCTAGGTAAAACAGAAACGCCTGCTGTATCGATCTTAGCAAATTGATTAAATCCAGGAACTTCCAAGACTTTTTGTGCTTGGCTCAAATGAATCGTAGAAAAAAGGAAAAACAAGACTAATATTCGCTTCATAAATAATTTAAATTTTGTTCAAGTTATTGACATTTATTGGGAATACGAAGTCGACTTTAAGGATTTAAAGAATTCATAATATGAATTATCCTTACCTTTGCAAATCAATTTAATCCCTAGCTCTTGAAATTATTGTTTTTACTATTAAATACTTGGATTTTAAGCCATAAGCCTGATACCTTAAAAACACCCTTAAGTATTCGTGGAAATATCCAATTGACCAATAATGCCATTTCACCAGTACCTGCTTTTACACTGGGAAAACCAGCTTTATTAACCACCTTATATTTACAAAAAGGTAGATTTGCATTCCATCCTGAGTTTAATTTTGATTTAGAAGCAAAACCATGGTCAGTCAATACCTGGGTTAGGTACCAAATCATTCAACAAAAAAAATGGGATTTTACCTTAGGAAATAACTTTTCATTATTTTTCAAAAAAAACAATCCTGCTTTGACGAAGGAAGAATACCAACTGCAAAGATATCAAGCCTTTGAATTCAGTTTGGGTTATCATTTCACCAGCATGCGCGGGGTGAATTTGATGTATTGGAAATCTCAATCCTTAGATGAAGTAGGAATAAAAAATGGTTTATTTATTATGTTAGTAGGACAAATTGGTGACCTATGGAATGGGAAAAATATACGATTAAGCATTAGGCCTAGTCTTTTTGTGATTAAAAATACAGCTCCATTTACCGGATATTTTACATCCCAAATTTCAACTTTGTATTTAAAAAAAACACCCTTTAATCTAAGTTACCAAACCGTTCATCCATTACATACAGAACCAAAATCAAAATTTAATTGGAATGTAGGTTTAAATTTTCAGTTCTAATGAACCATTATTCAAAGCTTACCATGGCTTTAATTACACCCATAGAAGGATTAATTAAATCTGGAAATTGAGAGGCCAAATCCTCAAAAGCAATTCGGTGCGAAATAAAAAGATTGGGGTCAATTAGCTTTTGTTCTATGGAATCGGCCACCCATTGGAAATCTTCACGCGTGGCGTTCCGACTGCTCATCAGAGTTGCTTCACGTTTGTGAAATTCAGGGTGTGAAAAAGAAATTTCGTTCAGTTGCAAGCCTATTAACACATAAGTGCCTCCATGTGATATGTATTGAAATGAATGTTCCATGGCCTTTTTATTGCCCGTGGCATCGATGACAACACGCGGCATGTTTCCATGTGTTATTTCCTTTAAAGCTAATAAAGCATCCTCTTGATTTGGATTAATACTATAGGGAATACCCAGTTTATCTTGGGCAAAATCGAGCCGATTTTGATTGACATCTTGCATGATAACTTGGGCACCGGCCAATGAAGCCATGGCGGCAGCTCCCAGGCCAATGGGACCAGCGCCTACAATTAACACAAATTCATGGGGTTTGATTTGGGATCTTTTGATCCCGTGAGCACCGATGGACAATGGTTCTAACAGAGCCAAAGCGTCAAGATCTAAAGAAGCACTTTTAAATAATGCTTGGATCGGAATTAAAATAAATTCTGCCATGCCACCATCGCTATGAACTCCAAAAACATTTAACGTTGAGCAACAATTTGTCTTTCCTTGAGTGCAGGCAAAACAAGTCCCGCAAGAAAAATAGGGGATAATACTGACTTGGTCACCTATTCGATAATCTGCATGGGTTTCAATCTCTACGATTTCGCCCGCTAGTTCATGCCCAAGAACACGTGGGTAATTAAAAAATGGCTGCGTCCCCTCAAAAGCGTGCAAATCAGTCCCACAAATTCCAATGCGTTGGACCTTTATCAGCGCGTAACCTTTTTTGATTTCAGGTACGTGGCCATTTGAATAGGCAAACTCTCCGGGTTTTAGACATGTTAAAATTCTCATTGGCTAAAATTTAAATGCGTTTTTGAGCGCAAAATACATGACATCTCGACCATTTCCTGTGTCGCTCATGTAATCACCTGCCTCACAATAACCTAACTCAAATTGTAAGCTAACATTTTTAGTTGGGAAATAATTTACATCTAAAGCAAAAATATTCCCTACTCGCCGAGCATTACTGACCTTGTTTTTTCCTAAAATAGGCCTTAGTGGCATCATATTAGGGGTAAATATTCCATCGGCTAAACTCTCTCGGGTTACAAATGAGCTACGTAATGTCGCCAACCATTTATTGGTATGCTGATAACGGACATATGGACTAAGGTTAATCGTATTCGTAATATTCAAGGCAACGGTTTGACCAAAAGGAGGTTTGGCATACAAAGTATTAAATGTATTTAGTTGTGAATCTGAATTTGATTTATCCCCAGGAACATAATTTCCACTAAATCCAAGATAAAAATACTGAACGGGGCTAACGTTAAAGTCCCAAACGGCCATATAGGATGAGATGGATAATTCGTCAAACGCACCTACTTGTTTGGCTAATTCCACATCATAATTCCAGGGACCTAAAGAACTATACAAGCGCATACCGAATGTATGACGGTTTTCATTTCCTTTTTTAAACATGTATTGCCTCAAATTACTCTCTGAGTTAAAATAAAATAGATCCAAATTAAATCTGGATTTAGAGGAGCTATGCATGTAATAAAAGCCATATAGTGATTCCGATGCAGGTACATCATCAAAAACGCCGGTATTCATTTTCATGGGTTTGGAGGTAAAAAAATCTAATTTGTTTCTTGGACTTATATATTTTAGGGTTGCAGCTTGAAAAGTAAGCCGCGTATTTGGTCCTTCCCTAGAAGCCACGAAACGTTCTGAGCCATAGGCAAGTTCTTGTTGGCCCACGCGAAATATCCAATGATTATTAAATTTATAATCCAAAAATAGTTGGTGAGTGGACAATAAATTTTCGTCAATTTGGGAGTTAATCGGATTAGGGTTTAAAAATCGGGCTGTATTATTCAATTGGGCAAAAAGACGAAAGGTGTTTTTATAGGCCAAATTCGCATGAAACATGATTCGATGCATGAGTTGGTGTGGACTATCGGTAACAAAATCGCTAGGTACCTCACCAAAATTTACATGTTCATAGGACTGATATTGCTCTCTCGATTCTCCGCCTAGGCTCAATTGGAAATTAGTGCCTAATGACACATTTTTAATTTTTTCTTTCCAAGTCGTTTTGAGTGAATCGGCTTTCAAATACGAAAAATCGTCATCGAATCGTAATTTAGCAATGGTTTGAGCATGGCTATTGTATTGAAGAAAAATTCCAAAGTAAAAAAACAAATAGATCTTGCGAAATCGAAGGTCAAACATCAAAATTGATTAAATCAAATACAAAAAAAAGGCTTTTTAAAATGATATGTACTATTTAGCGACGAAAAAGAGTGTTTTAACTTCATAAAAAAAGTATATTTTTACAAATGATATTAATTAAATGAAATAATAATGTCTTTAAAAATATTTCAATTGGCTAGCAAGATTACTATTTCATTTTTATTAGCTGTCCTGTTGATATGGCCTTTAACCCAAGTCCAAGATTATAGAAATGAATTTGCGCCAACGGAACATTGGGTCAATGATGGAACTATAGCTACTACATTTACCTGGCATTCCAATCCTTTTGATATTGTTTCCGAAGACTTCCATTTGTATTTATTACGTGCAAAAAGGATATGGGAATTGGGTATGGACAGAGATATCATGGACGGGCAAAAATTCTCGAACTTTGATTTTCGCAATGTGGTGCAAGTAATATTAACTTCTCCTGTAGCTATATTTTGTTCAAATACGGATCAATTAGCTTACTTATATATTTTCTATTTCACCTGCATCATTGGAATAATTTGGTATTCTTTTCGGGAAAAAGGGAAGTGGCCCATTTACTCCTTTTTAGGAACTATCGTGATTTTATTCTCCTTTAGCGACCGAATCTATCGAATGGGTACCACAATGTTTTCAGGGCCCTTATTGCTCTTTTTGGTATCAGTTCAAATGAGCCTAATGATTGGCAAAAATTCAGAAATAGGTCCTTTCAGATTAGAAAATAGGCAATTGAAGATTTGGGGATCGAGTCTAATATTACTATTTCTTTTGTTTTTGGACATTTGGGCAGCTTGTTTCGGATTGTTTTTAGCTGGAATTTCAATCTTAATCAATTTTGACTCAAAAGATTTTAAAAAATCCACAAATTCGATCATAGCTGTATTATTTCCACTAGTAATTTTTGTTTTGATGACCCAAAATTTAATGAGCAAAGATGCAATATTGCGCGCAGGAAATAACTTTAATGAAAATGACTATGGCAAAATTGTCAATGAATTTTTCAATTTCCATTTAAATAAAAAGTTAATGGCCATCAGTATTTTAATGGTCTTTTTTTCCAGGTCTAAAAAACATATTTTGTTTTTTATGATCAGTTTATTCACACCCATCACACTCGCATTAGTTTGGACATTAATTTTTAATATTGAGATCACTCAAATATTTCATTTTTATCATTTCCAAAATTCTGTTCTAGCCTGGATAGCTATTCATTCGATGATTAATTTTGAATTTGAGAAAAAATTAATTTACAAAACAGTTCAATGGTTGGGGGTAATAACCCCTATTTTATTAGGTGTATTTTTTTATAAGCCATTTTTTTATAAAATGAGTCAGCAATCCTTTGAAAATAAATCTGTTGGCACACAGGGGTTTGCGAGTTGGGCCAACAGCAATGCCATCGAAAAGTTGATTGCTCATACAAAAATCAAAACCAATCAAAAGGATAACATCGCCACCATAAGCTATGAGGTGGCCTATGCATTGGCTTTTAATTCTTCTGCTAAAATACTTTTGCCTTCTGGATTTCCTTTGCATAGCCAAAAAAGTAATTTGGAACTAGCTACAGCTTACATGTCTATAGGTCAAACATTAGGTATTACAAAAGACAGCCTCATCCATTATCCAAGCTTTAATCATCCTAAGGAACAATCCAATTGGGATCAAGGTAGGGTCAAAAGCGAGAAAGCAGGTTTTGCTTATAACTTATTCCACAGACTAGGATTAAAAAAGATATTGGTCACTGAATTGCTGAAAACAGCTAAACCAAAGAACTTGGAAGTCGACTATGTCGTTTGGGAGCCATGCTTACAAAGTTTGTTGCCCAAGAAAAATAAAAACCCCAAATGGGCCATTTACTCATTAATACCTATGGCTGAATATGTTCATTATATGAGAAATTAGGTATTAGGTAAGAAGTAATAGGTATAAGGTAATAGGTAAGAAGTAATAGGTATAAGGTAATAGGTATAAGGTAATAGGTAATAGGTAAGAGGTATTAAGTAATAGGTATTAGGTGTATTTATTTTTTTGCTAATTTGTTTAGCTCCTTTGGGCTTAAAGCATGGTTAAAAACAGCTAGACCGCCAATTTGCCCTTTAAAGAAGTTGCCCATTCCTCGTTTTAATAGCACCGCTCCTACCGTAAAATCCGATCCATTATTGCCCATTCCATTTGGAAAAAAATAGGGGTTTTTAGACTGAATCAACCCATCTGGATATCCATCAAAGCCCTTCGTGTTGAGTATAAGTTCTTTTTCTCTTGCCTGAAATTCTCCATTGACATACGAACGCATATATTGTCCATCGTAGGTAAAAGCGACAAAAGTCCATTCATTCGCCTTAACTTCTTGTTTACTCGCGGAGTAATCACTCGAATAAGGAAAAGGGGGTGTCGGCTTGCCGGTATACGATATATGTCCACAGACTTGATTTTTTCCATTGTAATGGGGCAATGAAACAAATAAGCCATATTGCCGTTTCCCGCCATCGAGATACTCATTCCACATGCCGCCAACAAACCCCGTCGTTTCGCCAGTCCATTTAACCCAAGCAGCTACAGTGACTCCTTGGCCTGATCCATAAATATTTAATAGCCCTGTTTGATTATTTTTTAAAGACAAATAAGCTCCATGACCAAATTTTGCTGAATATCCAGAAAGTGGCCCCTCATCCATTCGATCAATTTGCCCATCCATTTCGGATAGTTCATAGGGGCCCAACAATGACCTCCTTTTCTCCCCTTTAGCTTCTTTAAAATCCCATAAAGCAATTAAATGCTTTGTTTTTAACAGCCGATTTGTCAAAGGACTTTGTTGGCCTATGAGCATTTCGCTAACTAAAAGAATCGTAAACAAGACAAAAAATTTCATACAAATTGTTTGAAATTTAAAACTACAAAAAATCGATCTTAAAATTATTTGATATATATGCTAATCTATCAATTCCTTGATTTTTCCAATAATAACAAAACAAGAAAATCATTTTTACTTACCATTCTAATTTGTTCATAAATGTTTAAATTTATTTTTTAAAAATCATTTTAAGGACTTTTAATCTTTGAAAAAATGCCAACTCATGTATAAAATCTTCCTATTCATTATCATTCCATTTTTGGCATTGAGTCAAAAAAAACTGTTTTCTCAAAAAGGCATGCAGCCTGATTTCTATGTTCATCAAAATGGACATATCGATTTGGTTTTTGGCCTAAAAAATGTAATCTATTATGCTAAGTCAACAGATAAGGGTTTACATTTTTCTGAACCTCAAATCGTAGATTCATTGCCTGGCTTACATCTAGGTATGTCAAGAGGCCCTAGAATAGCCAGTTCTAATAAATCAATCATCATCACAGCCATTGACAAAAAAGGAAATATACATGCCTATCGAAAAGAAATTAAAGACCCTTTGTGGCAACATCAAATCGTCAATGATATACCCGAAATCGCTAAAGAAGGATTTAATGCAATAGCCAGTAATTCAAATGGTCAGTTCATGGTCATCTGGCTGGATTTAAGAGGTAATAAAAAAAATAAGTTGATGTCAGCGATGTCAAAAAATGATGGGGTAAATTGGGAAGCCAATAAACTCATATACGCATCGCCAGACTCAAGCATCTGCGAATGTTGTCAACCCACTATCATTTTTAATCAAAATCGAATATCCATCATGTTTAGAAATTGGATCAATGGATCCAGAGATATGTACACGATTCATTCTTTTGATGAAGGAAAAACATTTAAATCCATTGAAAAACAAGGCGAAGGTACCTGGAAACTAAATGCTTGTCCCATGGATGGAGGGTCTTTGGCATTTACCAAAGAGAATAAAGTAGTCTCTGTATGGAGAAGAGAAGGAAATCTATTCGTTTCAAAGGAAGGGATTGCACAGGAAACAAAGATTTCAGACGGTAGAAATGCAAGTATTTCCGCAGGCCAAAAAGCCATCTCCGTTGTTTGGCACCAACAAGGCAAAATATACATAAAAAGTCCGCAACATTCAGAAACCCAATTAATAGGGGAAGGACGGTATCCTATAATAAAAACAATCAATAATAAAGAGTCGATTACGATCTGGGAAAATCAAGGAGAAATTTATGGGAAACTCTTAAATTAACCTACGCTTTGATAAATTCATCAAGTCAAATTGTCCATAATTATTATCCAATATTTAAGCAATCACCTACAATTAAAAAGCTCATTCTTATCAAGAATGAGCTTTCAGAAATATGTTGTGTTCTAAAATCTTAAAGAAATGGTTGATCTCTTTTAAGTGTACCAAAAATATAATCCAAGAAGAAAACAATCAAATTATTTTTGATTTCATGTGTATGATTTTTTTAAAACCATACGAATCAATTTTCCATTGGACTATATTTTAGTGGAAACCTATTATTTAAAATGAAATTATTACTAAATTCGAATGAGATCCATTGAACCTCCTGGATGTGCTATTTTTAATTGACCTATTTAAAAACATGAAAAAAATCTTATCGTATTGCCTTGTAATTTTGGCCTCATTAACCCAGATTTCGAATGCTCAAAGCAATAAAACTAAATCCAGTCCCTTAAAAATTACTAGCTTATTCATCACTCAAGATGCTAAAACAAGTAGTATTTCTATTTTTCGAAAGAACGGAAAATCACCCATCCTCACTCAGGTAGCCAAAGATAATTTCCGTCCATTCCTCCATCCCATCGTGGCCCCAGACGGCAATGGAATATTAACAGAATATAGTCCAGGACATCACAAGCATCAAACCGGCATCTATTGGGGCTATACTCGGGTAAATGGCCGTGATTATTTCCACCATCCGGATGGTGATTATTGGCGTAAATCCAAAGCCAGTGTCATTAAAAACAGTGGCAATGAAGTCAAGTGGGAAACCGTTTACGATTTATTAGATGAGAAAGGAAATGCCGTATTGACCGAAACGCAAACTTGGTCTATGCGAGAAGAAAATGGAAAGTATTTGCTCAAATTAATTTGGACTGGCGAGGCAAAAACGGATGTCACCATCGGCATGTATGATTACGGTGGATTATTTGTTCGTATGCCTTGGAAAGAAGGCATCGACGGCGAGGTGAATAATGGAGCTAGGCAAAAAAATGAAAAAGCAGAAGGCCAGCGATCCAATTGGGTCGATGTAGGAATCAAAATAGAAGGCCGCAAAGACCGAGCCCACATAGCCGTTTTTGATCATCCTGAAAATAATGGATTTCCACAGCATTGGCGGGTCGATAACCAATTGGGCATCGGGGTGGCCCGAGCAAAAAAAGGAAATTGGGAAATCAAAAAGGGCAAAATAGAGACGATCAAGCATGAAATCCTGGTCTACACCGGAGATATCACTGAAACAGAAATCAATAAGTTATGGGCTAGCTACAGTGGACAAGATATGTCATTTAACGTGGGGGGTGGTTCCACGGCTTTGTGGGGTGTGGCCCAACAAGAAGGTAGGGATGCTAAGTTTTTAAACCCAGCAGAAGCCACGGCCGCCATGACTTTAAAGCCTGGTTTTAAGGTAAATGCTTGGGCCGCTGAACCTATGATTACGCAGCCCATGGCTTTTTGCTGGGATGATAAGGGCCGACTTTGGATCGCGGAAAATCGGGATTATGAATCCCGTGGATATGGTTTCTCCAAAGCGGGCAATAGCCGTATATTAATCATTGAAGATACCAATCATGACGGTATCGCAGATTCAAAAAAAGTGTTTCTGGAAGGGATCGCTTTCCCCTCCGCTATAGCTGTGGGTTTTGATGGTCTATATCTAGGTGCCCCACCGAATTTGCTTTTTGTTCCTGACAAAAACCATGATGATGTGGCTGATATGGCCGATATCGAAGTGAAATTAACGGGTTGGGGAATTCGCGATCGCCATGAAACATTAAATAGTTTACACTGGGGACCGGATGGTTGGCTTTATGGCTTACAAGGATTTGCCACGCCTTCTAAAGTGAGAAAGCCGAATGGCAAAGGGAAAATTTATAAGCAAAATGACCCTTTTCCCGAGGATATTTTACAAGGGGAAGGAGTCGATATTAACGGCGGAGTGTGGAGATATCACCCAACAAAAGATATTTTTGAGGTGGTTGCCCATGGATTTAGTAATCCTTGGGGGATTGATTATGACGCGAAGGGCCAACTATTTATTTCCGCTTGCGTGATTCCTCACATGTGGCATGTCGTTCCTGGTGGGGTATATCATCGCCAAGGGGGACAGCATTTCAACCCTTATTTGTACAGCGACATTCGAACCATTGCAGATCATACGCATCGTTCAGCCCACGGAGGTGCTCGGGTATATCAATCCGACGCTTTTCCCGCGGACCAAAAAGGAAAGATTTTTATGGCCAATATCCATGAGCATGCTATTTTATCCGATGTTTTGGCCAAATCAGGTTCAGGTTTTGTGGCCAAACATGGAGATGAGTTACTACTGGCCAACAACGCACAATGGGTTGGCTTTAGCATGGAGGTGGGGCCTGACGGGGGTCTCTATGTGTTAGATTGGCATGATGCGGACATCTGTGGAAAAGAAGTTTTAAATGGGGAGACGGGCCGAGTATACCGAGTGATGCCCACAGAAAATTTGGCTGAAAATTGGGCCGGTAGGTTTGAGGATTTAAATGCATTGAGCGATTTGAAATTAGCATCCTTTCAAACAAATAGCAGCGATTGGCATTCACGCAGAGCAAGAGTTATTCTTCAAAATAGAAGTTCAAAAGGCAAAATAGATCAAAATGCGATCTCTGAATTACAAAATATTTTGAAAAACAGCTCAAATGCTGACTATCGTTTAAGGGCGATGTGGTCGCTGCATGTGACACATAGTTTTGCTGCGGGCCAATTGGAAAGTTTGCTTTCCGATTCCGATGAGTATATCCGATCATGGGCCATTCAACTATTATGCGAAGACAAATCCCCATCAGCGGATGCGCTTATGGCTTTCACTAACATGGCCAAAGAAGATAAATCGGCCGTGGTCCGATTGTATCTGGCCTCAGCTTTACAAAGGATACCTGAGGCATCAGCGTGGAAAATTGCGAGTGAATTAACCCAACATGCTGAAGATAGTGAAGACCATAACTTGCCGAAAATGATTTGGTTTGGTCTAGAACCCTTCGTTAAAACCAACCCGAAATTAGGCTTAGAATTATTGAAAAACTGCCAAGTTCCCATGATTGCTAATTATATAGCCAGGAGAATGGTGGATGCCAATGAACATGAGCTATTAATTAGTTATATCGGGAATATCAATAAGAATCTGACCCACGTATTAGAAGGAATGAAGGATGGTTTAGAAGGGCGATTTGACCTAAATGCACCTAAAAACTGGAATGCTGTATTCAAAAAATTGACCTTAAAAAAGGATGTCGTAGCTACATTGGCGACGCAGATATCCCAGCGATTTGGCGAAACTGATGCCACGCAAAAATACATAGCGCTGTTGAAGAACAATAAATCGTCTATAGACCAACGCAAAGAGGCCATCAATTACCTTGCTGCTGGAAAGAAAGTGGAGTTGAAAAATGAAATACCGAACTTATTCAGCCAAATCCCGTTGAGAATGGATGTCATTTCTGCCATTGCCAATTTCAACGAGGATAATTTAGGAGCTTTACTTGTTGGTAATTATAAAGCTTTATCGCTAGCGGAGAAACGTAGGGCGATAGAAACATTATCTTCTAGACCAAAATACGGTTGGCAACTGACGCAAGCCCTTAAAAATCAAATAATTCCAAAATCTGATATTCCTGCTTATACGGCACGCCAATTGTTGCGCGTGGTAGGTAGTGGATTTATTGAATATTGGGGTCCTATCGAGCAGGAACAATCCTTGGAAAAGGCGTACATCAAGTACCGCAATATCCTTACGCCAGCCGCAATTTTAGAAGCAAATACAAAAAAAGGAGAAATCGTGTTCCAAAAAAGCTGTGGATCATGCCATAAAATGTATGGAAATGGTGGTAATATAGGCCCTGAATTAACGGGATCAAACCGTGCTAATTTGGACTATTTTTTATTCAACGTTTTAAACCCATCGGGCGAAATACAAGAAGATTATAAATTAGTTGTGATCACAACGCGTGATGGCCGTACCTATTCGGGCAATGTTATTGCTGAAAATAATCGACAAGTTACCATGCGAATCGTAGGAAAAGAATCATCCAAAATAAACAAGTCTGACATTCAATCTAGGGAAGTGATGCCGTCCTCGCTGATGCCAGTGGGTATTTTAGAGACTATTCAAGAAAATGAAGTATTGGATTTGGTAAAATACATGCAAACGATGAAGCCTAAGTCCTGATTGATTTAAGGTTCAATAAATTTTAAAAATTTCCGTGATGTATGGACATCATCCTGTGGAGAAAATCAAACCATCCGTTAAAATATGGTTTGGGGTTATTTATGTCTAAACCAACAATCCATTCGGTCGTTTTCATACCCTTTAAATACGGTATTAACAGGGAAGCCATGCCGTAGATTTTCATTAAATCGGGTTCGGACTAAATAATTAAAAGCACCCATATCACCGGTATAGGTAGTTTTGTTGGCGCGATTATACCTTTCATGTATTTCGCATAATTGCTGAAGAAAATCAAAAAAGATGGGAAATGCTCCACCGATGATCCCACAGTTCAGGAGCGTTTCTGCCGCAAAACGTTCCTCATATTCGCGGTAATCTGTAATTTGCTCCCGCAGGTGAGTCGCATGTGCAAGCATCCATTCATTGGCTAGTAATTTAGGTTCATCCCCACAAAAAAGAGTTAATGGGTTATCTCGAAACAAAGGGTCTATAAACGGATTTTGGGCCAACGTAACATCCGAAATATCCGTCACAAAAACACCTTGAATAGGATCAAGCGATTTCGCTAAAAAATCACGGTAGACGAAATACCGGTACACATTTGGATTAAATTCAGGATTATACTCGATGCGCTCGAATGAAATGTGTGTATTTTCAAAGCGCGCACAGGTGTCTTCAGTAAAATTATTGTGAAAAATTATGCCTTTGAGATTAGCTTTAGCTACTGAATCCGCCCATGCTTGTACTAATTCATAGGCATCATCCTGTAAAGTCATGTTCCGATTGACATCATATACACCTGTGATGTGGCAGGCGAGAATAAGTTGGAGGTTAGACGCCATTACATGGGGTTTGACGATAGTTCCTTCTTCAAAACAGCGCAGGTGCTATTCGGATTATTTCGGTAATATATGTAGGATTTTTGGAACACCTTCTTCGCTTTAAACTGAATTTGAGCTCGTTCATAAAAGGCTGAATCAGCGGCAAATCCACCCTCAAAATCAATACTTTTAAATACTTTCTGATGTCCAAACAATGTCCCAAAAAGAACGGCATCATCCAAATGAATGGGCTTACTTAAATCATTTTTATCGGGAACATAGTAATCGTCTGACGAATTCACAACAGTCTCCGTGGTGGAGCAAATCAGATCCACGTTTTCCATTTCCTGAAGGCAAGCACTTAGGTGAAACGGTTTATACTCATCATCGCTATCTAAAATGGTGATGAATTCACCGACACTGATCAAAACTCCGCGATTGATGGATTGGGCTTGGCCCCGATTACTGTGGCGAATGTAAACGATTTTATCCTCGTGCCTTTCTACGTATTCCAACAGTGATTTTCGATCGTTTCCCTTGCTTCCGTCGTCAATGATTATGAGTTCGAAATCCTGAAAATCCTGCTCTAAAACAGAATCAATGGCTCTTTTAATGAAATGGAATTCCGTATTATAGACAGCCATCAACACCGATATTTTTATATTCTTAGGCATGTTTTTGAATAAAATGTACTGTAATGACTAATTAAGAAAACAAATTTAGTGATTAAAATACAAATAGGTTGACCTATTTACACTTATCACCAAAACTTAACATTACACGCATTCTAAGGTCAAAAGCGATGATGAACCATTCGGCCTTGAGCTATTAATCAGAGATACGATGAGAAGAATGGAAACTAAAATATGTAAGCACTTTTGTAACCTACCCCTTAAAAACAAAGAAACCACTCGTCCTGAGTGGTTTCTTTTACCGTACGGTTTAAAGATACCCTACACTATCGAATCTTAATCGGATTAAAAACAAACCAGATAAATCTATTTGTATTTTTTGATTATTGAAACACATTAAAATCGGATTAAATAGAGTAGTGTTGCTCGCTTATTTGCTGCTTAGTTCAACGTTTAAATTTTTGATTAACAGAGTTTTTGTTTAATATTAAATATAATATTTGCAATTGTTTTATTTGTAAATGTAAAATGTGTAATTTTATTTTTATTACTTAACTAATTGATTTATAGTATATATGATTCACAATTTGTTAATTGTTTATTATTGATATTGTTAATTAATTTTAAAAGCTAGTGCAAATGTCTGAGGCTACGTTTAATCACTTTGACTTGAAATTAATTGAGCCAGATTTTGGCTCAAGTTTAACCGATTTAATCATCGAGTTGGACTATTTACGTAAAAAACAATTAGGCGGATCTACACATCCTAAGGTGTTTTTTCAGTTAAAAAATATCTTCCATAAATTAGAAAGTATTGGTTCTGCGAGGATAGAAGGTAATAATACCACTATTGATGAATATATGGAGACCAATCTTTCAGACAGGAAACAATTCTCTGAAGGGATAAAGGAAATTCAGAATATAGAGAAATCGATGGCATTTGTCGAAGAGAATATTGTTGACTATCCTATTTCTAGGGCATTAATAAGTGAAATGCATAAAATGGTTGTAGGAGATCTAATGCCTCCACCACAAGGTGAAGGAGATATAACACCCGGTCAATTTCGTCAAGTGAATCTTGAAATCAGTAAATCGACTCATAAGCCACCAGAATGGCTGAAGGTGAATGAGTATATGGAAGAATTACTTGATTTTGTTAATAGGGAAGATAGCCCTAAGTACGATTTATTAAAAACAGCTATAGCTCATCATCGATTTGTTTGGATTCATCCATTTCGGAATGGTAATGGTAGGACAGTTCGCTTGTTTACCTATGCAATGCTTGTTAAAGCTGGATTTAACGTTAATGTGGGCCGAATCATCAATCCTACAGCTGTGTTTTGTAGTAATCGGAATGATTACTATAGTTATTTGTCTGATACTGATAATGGAACAAGGTCTAGTATGTTATCCTGGATAGAGTATGTTTTAAAAGGATTGAAAGAGGAAATAGAGAAGATCGATAAATTATCTGATTACGAATTTCTACGGAAGGAAATCTTAATGCCATCAATCAATTTGTCTTTGGAAAGGAAGTACATAACAGATTTGGAAGCTAAAGTACTTAAACGAGCCGTTGATCTTCAAGTTATTTCTGCAGCGGATGTTAAAAGCATTTTTCCTGGGAAAGTAGACTCGGAGGTTTCAAGACAAATCAAGAAGCTTATTGATCAAAAAATGTTGACTCAAGAGAAAGAGGGTGGGCGTAAGTATGTACTAAGGTTTGATAATAGTTATTTGCTTCGAAGTATTATTCAACTTTTGGGGGATAAGGGATTTCTGCCTGTTTGGGATGAGGAATAAAAATTGGACCAATAAAGGTTATTTCTAGACTTCGTTTAAATTTAAACAAGGTTACATTTCCACTGAAAACCCCTCTCGTGCTACCACTCCTGCTACCACCCCCGTAAAATAAAAGAAACCACTCGGCCTGAGTGGTTTCTCAGTTACCGTACGGTTTAAGGAAACCCTACCCTATCGTATCTTAAACATATCAAAACCAAACCAGATTAATCTATTTGTATTTTTTGATTTTAGAAACACATTAAAATCGGATGAAATAATGTGGTCTTGCTCGCTTATTTGCTGCTCTGTTTTTTTAGTGAATTGTTTTTTAAAAAATGAAATAACTATTAATTTTAAACTCCATTTCAAAATACCCTTTTAGTTTGACAACGTACATTTTACAACAGTTCCTACATTCATTTGATTTCATTTTAAATTGATTGAATAATTTTCAAACCTGATTTAGTGCGCTAAAAACTAATTGGCTCAAAAAATTAAAAACAAATTTTTCATCTTGTTCACTTGAAATATCAGTCAATCTAGGCAAATTATTACTAAAATATTGTTGGCTATGAGCGGTTTCAATCAAAGTGCTACTCAGAGATCTTGAATAAGCATATGTGGGATTTAAGCTTAGCATGACCTCCGAAATTTTGTTACACAAGTCTTTATAAGGTTTAAAAACTTGAAAGGAATTGATTTCTTTCACTTCTTTTATCAGGTAAACTTTACTGCTTTCAGATAGGACAATTTGGTTTAAAAAGGATTTGTTGTAATCTAATTGGCCTACACTTTCGGGTAAACTTTGCGTAAACAAAGTGAGAATCTTAACTAACTTCTCTTTCGGATCTTGGATATTTTGCATGGTAAAATCAACAAGAAACTCCATGTAAGACCAATACCAGTTCAAAATATATAAAAGTAATCGATGTTTGTTTTCAAAATACCGATAAATAGACGCCTCGGTTGTGGACATTTTCGTGGCTAATTTTTTAAAGGTAAAATGCTCGAAACCCAGCTCATAAATTAAATCAATCGCATTTTTCACAATTTTTTTACCTAATTCCGAAGATTCGGGATCGCGCAAATAGATATGTTCGTTGACCTTAAAACTCAGTTGGAAGTCCATGTATTTTAAATTTATAAATCAAATATAGTAATAGTAAAATTATTATATTTAATTATTTGTTTATTTTATACAATAGTAATACTATTATAATAAAAAATATTATATCTTTGTAAAAAATATAGATAAATGGATTTTCTTTCAGCTGTAAATCGGATAGGCCATTTGACAAAACTTCATAAAAAGGAGGTTTTGGGAATTTACCTTTTTTCTGCTTTTTCGGGTTTGGTCCAGCTGAGTTTGCCTCTTGGTGTTCAGGCCATTGTTGGGTTTGCGCTTGGTGCCACGATGGTCACGTCCATTTATGTACTTATATTTTTGGTGGTTTTGGGTGTAGTAATTGTGGGCTTACTTCAAATAAACCAAATGAGGTTAATTGAAAAAGTCCAACAGCAAATTTTTGCTGATTATTCATTTGAGTTTGTGACAAAGATTCCCCGATTTGATTTGAAAAAATGGGACTCATATTATCTTCCAGAGAAAGCGAATCATTTTTTTGAAACGGCAACTGTTCAAAAAAGCTTTTCAAAAATTTTATTAGATCTTCCTATTGCGAGTATTCAGATTGTTTTGGGCTTACTTTTATTATCTTTTTATCATCCATTTTTTATTGTTTGGGGGGTCATACAGGTATTAGTGATTTGGTTGATATTGTTTAATACGAGCAAGCCGGGACTTTCTACTAGTTTGGCTGAAAGTAAATATAAGTATGCGGTAGCGTCGTGGTTTGGAGAAATGGCTCGGACCTTAAAATCAATAAAATTTAGTGAGCCTGATTTAGCCATTCATAAAACTGATCAGCAGGTGATGGGCTATTTGGGCGCACGGACAAAACATTTCAAAGTATTGTTATTTCAATACAAAATTCTTGTTTTTTTCAAGGTTTGCATGACCTTGGCGATGTTGACTATTGGTGCAGTTTTATTGGTAGATCAGCAACTTAATGTTGGCGAATTTATAGCTGTTGAAATTGTGATCATCATGGTTATTAACGCGGTAGAGAAATTGATCATTAGCTTAGAAAGTTTTTATGACCTGGCCACTGGACTAGAGAAGTTGGCAATCATTACGGATTCGCCCCTAGAAAACAATGAAGGCGAAACTTTAAATGCATTATCCAATGGGGTTCAAATTAATTTCGTCGATTTTTCATTTGAATTCGAATTGGATAAACCCCTGTTAAAGCAAGTTAATTTGGCCATTGAAAAGGGGGCTAAAATAGGAGTACATGGCACTCAAGGATCAGGAAAATCTATTTTTTTAAGGATGTTAACAGGAAATTATACAGATTTTGTCGGCTCACTTTTAATCAATCAAATTCCCATACAAAATTTAAATAAGAGTGAATATCGAAAGCAGGTAGGAACATATTTACAGGGGCATGAAATTTTTATGGGCACATTGATGGAGAACATTACGTTGGGCCAGACGGATATAAGTACAGATATGATCATTCAACAAGCAAATAAATTAGGCTTTTCGAATTTTCTAAATTATTTCCCTTTGGGCTTTGATACTCTTTTGGATCCGATGGGTAAAAAACTTTCGGAGTCGCTTAAAAAGAAAATTTTATTAATAAGGGCTACCGTTGGCAAAAAATCCTTGCTTTTGTTGGAAGAGCCCTGGAATGGTTTGCCAAATGAATTACAGGTTAAAATGAAGGATTATTTTTTGAATGAATTACCTAATTCAACTGTGATTATTGCTACAAATGATGCTGAGTATATTCAGAAATGTACTGTGGCATTTGAAATTAAAAACGGTGTTATTTTAGATTAATATATGGCGGATCACTTTTTTAAGTCTTTTAAGCACGTGTATTTGCAAGATAAAAAGAGCTATTTAAATAGGTGGCTACTAATTATTTTGGGAATATTGTTGGCCAGTTTATTTCTTCCTTGGACACAAAATATTAAAGCCAAAGGCAAGGTGACAAGTCTTTTCCAAGAGCAACGACCTCAAGCGGTGAATTCTCCAATTCCTGGTAAAATAATGAAATGGTGGGTTCGGGAAGGGGATATTGTAAAAAAAGGAGATACGCTAATCCAAATTTCTGAGATCAAAGAGGATTATTTGGATTCTAATTTGGTGAACCGCACCGAGCAACAAGTCGACGCAAAAAAGGGCGCTATTTCTTATTATAAGAGCAAAGTGAATGTGACAGGAGCACAAATTCAAAATTTGCAAAATGGGAGGAAGTTGAAAATTGAGCAGATAGGCAATAAGTTAAAGCAATTAGAGAATAAACTAGAGGGTGAGAAGGCAGAAATAATGGCAGCAAATAACGAGTTTAATTTAGCGAAAAATCAATACGAGCGTCAGCAAAAAATGTATGAACAGGGTTTAGTTTCACAAACGCAGTTCCAACAAAGAAATGTAGTTTTTCAAAATGCTCAAGCCAAAAAAACAGTGGCTGAAAATAAATTAGAGCAAACCGTGCAGGAAATTGTCAACACAAAAATTGAGCTAAGAGGCGTGGAGCAAGAGTATAATGAAAAAATCAATAAAGCTGAGGCGGAGAGATTACAGAGTCTTGGAACCATAGAAGTGGGAAAAGGCGAGGTGGCAAAACTCGAAAACCAAGTCAGCAATTATCGAATTAGAAATGGCATGTATATCATTCTTGCACCCCAAGATGGTCAAATAACCCAAGCAAAAAAGGCTGGTTTAGGAGAAGTGATAAAAGAAGGGGAAGACTTGATGAGCATTGTTCCTCCTAAAGTTAATTATGCCGTTGAAATGTTTGTTAGGCCCGTTGACCTACCACTTATTTCGAAAGGTCAAAAGGTTCGTTTTATGTTTGATGGTTTTCCCGCCATCATATTTAGCGGTTGGCCCAACCAAAGTTATGGGACGTTTGGAGGTAAAGTTATGGCCATTGAGAATTCAATAAGCTCTAATGGGATGTTTAGAGCTCTGGTCGCTGAAGATTTACAAGATCGTCCATGGCCAGAGCAAGTAAAAATTGGAGGTGGAGCTCAAGGAATTGCGCTACTAAAAAATGTTCCTATTTGGTATGAATTATGGCGAAATATTAATGGATTCCCTCCTGATTATTATTCATTCCCTTCTGAAAAATGAAAAAAATAATAGGGTTTTTACTGATTTCGCTCCAACTATTTTCTCAAGATAGCTTGCTGACTTTGCATTCAGATGAAGTTCTTTTAATGGTTCAAAAATATCATCCAATTGCTAAGCAAGCATTTATTAGGATTCAAGCTTCCCAAGCAAATATCCTGGCAGCTAAAGGAAATTTTGATCCCGTATTTAGCCAATATTCGAGTCAAAAAACATTAGATGGGAAAAATTATTACCTCCATCAATCGCCGAATCTGACAATTCCTACTTGGTATGGCATTGAAATTTCAGGTGGGGTGGAATTTTTAAATGGTTCTCGGTTAAATCCAGACCGGAGTTTGGGACAAACTAGCTATTTGGGAATTTCGATTCCTTTGGCACGAAATTTAGTCATGGATAAGCGCAGGGCGACGTTAATCCAAGCCAAAATATTCAATCAAATGGCTGTTCAGGAGCAGCGAAATGTGATCAATCAAATCATCGTAGATGCGATGGCGGCATATTGGAATTGGGTAAAATCGTATCGTGTTTATGAAACGGTGAAGCAAAATTTAAAGGTGGCGGTAGACCGACAATCCCTAACGAAGAAGAGTTTTGAGTTTGGCGAGAGGTCGGCCATCGATACCGTAGAGGCGACTAGCCAGCAGCAATACTTCTCCAATATTGCAGAAGCGAAATGGCTTGAATTTCAAAATGCGACCTTAGATTTATCCGCATTTTTATGGTGGGAAAACAATGTGCCGATTCAGATACCTTATCACATAATCCCTTCTGAATCCCTTGAATCTATCCAAGGGGCTAATTTTTCATTGACAGATTTAATCGACCAGGCGATGAAAAATCACCCTGAACTTCAAATTTATTCCCTTAAAATTTCAGCTTTACAAGTGGATAAAAGGTTGAAATTCCAAGGCTTGTTGCCCAAAGTTGATTTACAGTACAATCAAATTACCTTAAATCAAACTCCTTTTTTTACCGCGCCCT
>Ga0222712_10001416_pt1 | contig 29592 bp, 22 predicted proteins | sample C33_657DmetaG_FD_165043 | JGI IMG/M metagenome (GOLD analysis project Ga0222712, IMG submission 165043) | Estuarine water microbial communities from San Francisco Bay, California, United States - C33_657D | ecosystem: Environmental > Aquatic > Marine > Unclassified | place: USA: California... | reverse complement strand
CTCAACCTCTCGCCCATTTACCCGGCCTCTGACAGCCCGGCCGATGTGAGCAAAGCCAGGCTGGACGACGGCCTGGTGGCGCGCTGGTATCTGGACCCCCTGGTCAAAGGGCAGTACCCGCAGGACGTGCTCGATCACCTGGGCAGCGACGCGCCAGCCTTCAGCGCCGAAGACATGCGCACCATCGCGCAGCCGCTCGATTACCTGGGCGTCAACTACTACACCCGCAATTTCTCATCCACCGGCAACCCCTGGGATGTGCACAGCACCGGCAATGAGGTCACCGACATGGGCTGGGAGGTCTACCCTCAGGGCCTGACCGAGCTGCTGTGCCGCTTGCACCAAGACTATGCCTTCCCGCGTCTGCGGGTGACGGAAAACGGCGCAGCCTTCAAGGACGTGCTGGCCGACGGTGCGATCAACGATGAGCGGCGCGAATCCTATGTGCGCGAACACATCCGGGCTACCAAGGCGGCTATGGAGCAGGGCGTTCCGGTCGATGCCTATTTCGCTTGGAGCCTCCTGGACAACTTTGAGTGGGCCAGCGGCTATGAAAAGCGCTTCGGCCTGGTGCATGTGGACTACCAGACACTCAAGCGCACGCCCAAGCGCAGCGCGCTGTGGTACCGCCAATTCCTTGCAGGCTGAGCCATGGCCCGCATTGAGCTCAAGCAGCTGTCAAAGTCCTACGGTTCCCAGCTGGTCATCCCGGGTGTGGATCTGGCCATTGAAGACGGCGAGTTCATGGTCTTTGTCGGACCTTCGGGCTGCGGTAAATCGACCATGCTGCGCATGCTCGCGGGCTTGGAGGCTTGCAGCGGTGGCGACCTGATATTCGATGGCCAGCGGGTCAACGACATGCCGGCGGCTCAGCGCGGCGCCGCCATGGTGTTTCAGAACTACGCGCTCTATCCGCACATGACGGTGGCCGAGAACATGGGCTTTGCCCTGAAGATGTCGGGCGTGGGCAAGGCCGAGCGGCGTGCGGTGGTGGCGCAGACGGCCGAAAAGCTGCAGCTGACCGAATTGCTCGAGCGCTATCCCAAGCAGCTTTCAGGCGGGCAGCGCCAGCGGGTGGCGATAGGCCGAGCCATTGTGCGCAGGCCCAAGGTCTTCCTGTTTGATGAGCCCCTGTCCAACCTCGACGCAGCGCTGCGGGTGCAGATGCGCATCGAGCTGGCCCGGCTGCACAGCGAGCTGGGGACCACCATGATTTATGTCACCCACGACCAGACCGAGGCCATGACCCTGGGCAGCCGCATCGCGGTGTTCAACAAGGGACGCATCGAGCAGGTGGGTGTGCCCATGGATCTTTATGCAGCGCCGGCCAATACCTTCGTGGCGCAGTTTCTGGGCACGCCCAAGATCAATCTGCTGGCGTACGAGGCGCAGCAAAGCACGCTGGTGCTGGACCGCCAGGTGCGCATGGCGCAGGCTGATCTGAAACTGCCTGTGTCAGCGCTGCAAGGCGGCGCCCAGTTGGGCATTCGCCCAGAAAACGTCAGCATCGGCGACCCTGGCTCCGGCTTGAACGCGGTGGTCGAGTTCACCGAAAGGCTGGGCGATGCGATGAATGTCTACCTGCGCCTGCTTCATGGGCAGGAAGCCATGATCGCCAAGATCAGTCAGGTGCATCAGCCCTTGCAGATCGGGCAGACCGTGGGTGTGCAGCTAGATCCCGCCCGCATCCTGGTTTTTGATGCGAAGGGTCAGGCGCTACCCGTCTGAGCCACCTGCGGCTCTCACTGTAGTGAGCCCGGCCTCAGACCCTGGCCACCCGGGTCGACTCCCGCGCTACCAGCTTGGCTGAAATCGACACCGGCGCCGGCGCTTCCTTGTTGAGCATTTGCAGCATCGCATTGGCTGCGAGCACGCCGATCTCATAGACCGACTGCTTGACCGTGGTCAGCGGCGGCACGGTAAAGGCCGAGTGGGGCAGGTCGTCAAAGCCGACCAGGGAGATGTCGTCCGGCACCCGAAAGCCCGCATTGCTCAGCGCCAGCCGAATGCCGTAGGCCATCTGATCGTTGGCGGCGATCACCGCTGAAAAAATCTTGCCTGACTGCAGCAGGCGGTTCATCGCCCTGAAGCCGCCCGACTCCTGGAAGTCGCCCTCGACCACCAGAGCAGGGTCGAAGGGCAGTTGCTTTTCCTGCAGCTCGCGCTTGTAGCCTTCAAGGCGCTCGATCGCGTCTTTGTGGTCCATAGGCCCGGACACATAGCCTATGCTGCGGTGCCCCAGGCTGATCAGGTGGCGGGTCGCCATGCGCGAACCCTCGAAGTTGTCGATGTCTATGCTGAAAACCTGCGGCCCTTGCAGCTTGCGCCCTATGACCACAATCGGCAGGTCCTGCGCGATGTCGAGCAAGGTCTGATCGGAGACCCGCCCGGTCAGCACAATGATCCCGTCGACCTTGCGCTCTTGTAGCAGCGTCAGTCGCTCGCGCTCTTCCACCTCGTTCCAGTGGCCGCTGGTAAACAGCGGTACGTACTGGTGCTGACGCAGCACGTCTTCCATGCCGCGCAGTGCTTCGCCGTAGTAGGGGCTGTCGATGAACTGGGTGAGCACGCCCACGCTCATGGTGCGCCCGCCAGCCAAGCTGCGCGCAGCCGGGTCCGGACGAAACTGCAACATGTCGATGGCCTCGGTGACCGCTGCCATTTTGTTGGGGCTGACCTTGGCCGTGCCGTTGAGGATGCGCGAGACTGTGCTGGGCGATACGCCGGCGAGCTCAGCCACCATGCCCAAGGTCGGCTTTTTGGGGGGTGTCAGGCTTTTGGGGCTCTGATCGAGGGTGGGCATGCTCAGAGGGGCCGGTAAGGTCGAACGGTCGTAGGGCGGCAATAGTGGGCTCAGGGGCTGGTGCGTCGCGCCACTTGCTTGGGCGCGACCGTCAGGCTCGTTCCATCGGAAAAACGTACTTGTAAGTCTTGCTCGCCAGGATTGTAGGCAATGTAAGTCTTTTTTCCGGTAGCCGGATGGCTAAAAACCGCGTGCGACATCACATTGGCCCAGACGCTGGTGTCCGGGGGGCCCATGTCGGCCAGGCTGTGCATCCAGTGGAAGGCACGCGAGCGCGTGTCGCCCAGTTCCACCGAGCCATTGGGGTTCCAGGTCTTGAGCGCCATGGCCGGGTCTTTAATGGCCAGCATGGAGGCAAAGATGTCTTGCCAGATGTCCTTGGACGTACCGTCGGACTGCCCCGACTGGTCATAGGTCTGGCGCGCTTGCGCGGCCTGCGGGCCGAAAGCCTGTACCTGCGCGGTTGGCAGTTGCGCCAGGTAGGTGGAGGCGGGCGTGATGGGCAGCAAATTAATGCCCATGATCTGACGCGGCTCCTCGGTCCACCAGGTGCTGTAGCCATAGCCGCCGCCGAACACCATGCTGGCCACCGGCTTGCGGTAGTCGGGGTGGAAGACATCGCCGTGGGCGTTGAACCAGTAATTGAGCACCGAAGAGACCTCGGTCACGTACAGGTATACGCCCAGCGACTTGAGCGCAGGCTGTGCAGTGGCATCGCCCCACAGGGCCAGGGCGGCCCAAGCGTGGATGGCTTCAGACGAGGACTCCTGGTCATTGCCCAAGCCAAAAAACTCGCTGTTGCCGCGGGCCCAGGAATGGCCTTCATAGACGTCGAAGTTGCGCAGGAAGGGAAAGTCCACCCGCTTTCTCTGCGCGGTGGCGATGTCGCGCACCAGCAGGCTGACCATGCCCCCCCAGCGCTGCTGCGAGGCCCATTGCGGGTCGCGCCGGGCCAGTTGGGCGGCGGCCATGATCCAGTAGCCATAGTGAAAGTGGTGGTCGTTCATCGCCGACACACTGAAGTACTCTTCCGGATAGCCCAACACGCTACCTATGCCGGGGTCGTGCGCGAAATAGCTCAAGCCCTTGCCTGAGAACCAGGACTCCATGCGCTGCTTGAGGATTTTCTCCAACTCAGCGGCGCTGGCTTCGTCGCCTTCCTGCTCGGCGATGTTCATCAGCTGCGCCACCGCGCCCAGGGCCTTGCCGGTCCAGTAGGTGCCATTGCCCATCTTGCCGAACATGCTGTTGGCGCGGCGCCTGTCGCCCAGCAGCCATTGGCTCAGTTGTGCGCTGTGGTCCTTGTTTTGCAGCTTGGGCCAGGCTGGCATCAGGCCGTTAAAGCGCAGCTCGGTGTCAAAGCGCTCGGCCCGGGCGATGGCAATCGCCCCGCGCACCGAAGGCAGTTGGCCCAGAGTGCTCAAGGCCTCAGGCTTGAGCGCGCGTCGGTGATGCGGGTACAGGCCTATCAGCGGCTGGGCCGGCACGCCGTCCATGCTGCGGGTGTGGGTGATGTAGCGGGTTCTGACCAGGCTTTGTGCCTCGTCATAGTCCCACTGGACCTCGGTGTTGTCGACAAAGGCAAAGGCGGCCTGGGCATAAGCTTGCCGCGTGGCCGCATCGGCCTGCGGCAGCAGACCGATCGAGAAGTAGCGGGCTGAACCTGCAAACTCGATCGAGGCATTCGTGCCCGATGTGTTTAGTTTGGCGCCGCCAGGCAGGTACAGGCCATAGGTGTGGCCGTGCGCCTTGAAGTAGTGCACCGCCTTGCCGGCCAAAGATTCGCTGGCCGGCTCTGCGGCAGCATCTGGAGCCTTGACTTGCGGCCCCAGGCTCAGGGTGATGCCGCCGCCGGACACCTCAAAGTAGGCAAAGGGGCTGCCGTGCAGGATGTGGCTGCGCAGATAGGCCTGATCGCGCCGCATCTCGACGGTGATGTTCCAGTCGCCGGCATTTTGCAGGCGCGCGTCCTGCGGCTCAAAGCCCGAGGCGGCGACGGTGAAGTCAGCGCCATGCACATAGCTCACCGCATTCGTTCCGGTGCTGCCTTGCGCCCAGTTCTTGAGCAGGGAGACCGGGCCGGTACGCGGCTGCGGCAGGCCCACTTCCATGCCCTTGGGCGTGGCTTTGAAGGTCAGCGGGTGGGCGTGCAGCACATCGGACCACTGCCCGTACATGAGCGAGGAATACCAGGTGTTGGTGGCCACCGCCCGCTTGAGCATCTCGCCGCTGCGGTAGTCGGCAGGCTTGGGGCGCACCGATTCATTGGGCTTGGGGGCCAGCCAGATCGCGCCGGCGCCGACCGGGGCAAGCTTCACCTCAGCAGGGGCCTGCGCCCAGGCGGAGCAGCCCAGCAGGGCGCCGGCCAACAACAGGGCATGAGGGCCCACACCCGGCAGATCCTTCATCAGAACGTCCAGGTCAGGCCCACGGTGGCGCTGGTGGCGCGGCGGGTATAGAGCGGGTTGGCGCCCAGGAAGTTGTTGTTGGGCATGCTCAACGGAGCAGGGCCGATCTTCTCGAAAAAGGAACTGCCAACGCCGGCCGTCACCGTCAGGCCTTTGTTGACCTCAGGCACCTTGCGGGCCACGCCGAGGTTGATGTGCAAAGCCGAATTGCTCTGGCCCCATTCCACCGGGTTTTTGGAAGAGGCGTGACCGAAGTAAACGCCGCTGAGGGTGTAGGTATAGGGCCCCTGGTAGTGGCTCCAGCCGAGCATGGCGTCGAAGGTAGTGGCTTTGTAGCCGAGGTAGCCGTCAGCGGCAGGGCCGTAGTTGAAGCCTGGGTCAATGCCGAAAATACACCCTCTCTTATTTAGTTCTGGTATGTAACCCTCGTTACAAGAGGCCGCAGAGCCTGACCACTGGCTGCGCCGCAGGCCCCAGGTATACATGTTTTGCGGATTAGCCCAGTGGTTGCCCTGCAGTATGACCACGCTCTGGCTGGGTGCTGCGGCCCGGCGGGGCGTGGTGTAGGGCAAGGCGCTCAAGGTGTCTGGGTCGCCGATCCAGCCCACCAGAGCCGACTTGCCAAACGATGTCTGCTTGGCGCCCTTGGCCGATTGCACCGTGAGCTCGATCAGGTTCTTGCTGTTGGAGTACTGCAAAAACAGCTCGGTTGCCCGCGGAGTGGTCGGGTTTGGCGAGTAAGCGACTCGATCGAAGTCCGTGAATCGCTTCTGGTCGACCATAAAGGTGTTTTTCTTGTCGGTGGCGATCGTGATCTCACCGGTCAGCTTGCCCGAGCCGTCTTCGAACATGGGCGAAGTCAGGCGCAGCGCGCTCGGGAAGATGCCGAAGCCGGCGCCCGAATCGGCCCAGGTGCCAGACTGGCCGATGGGGAAGCTGAACGCATCCGAGCGCGACCACGAGCGCGAAAGCTGGGTGCCGTATTTGATGGCGCCCAGATCCGGCCGGCTGATGCCCAGGAATTTTTCGGTGAAGTCGCGGCTCAAAAGGCCCGCGCCCGCTTTGAGGTAGTCGACGTCGGGGTTGTTAAAACCCACCAAGGCATCGTCAGAGCGCCAGCGATAGGTCAGCCTGGCCTCCATGCCCACCGCGCCTGCGGTTTCCTTGGCCCAACCCAGCGACAGTTGCTGCATGCTCAACTGACTGTCGCGCCCAGCGCGGTTGACCTGACTTTCCGCCGGCTTGGACAGCACGTTTCTGGCGTCATAGCTGTAGGCCGACTGATCGTTGGGAACCACCCGCGCCCGGGAGGCGTTGTGCGTCCATTCATGCTTGGTGAACCCGGTCAGGTCGAATTTGTGGCCATCCGGGCCATCGAAGGTGGCGGCGAGCAGGCTGGCCGGGGCCGACAGCAGGAGCGCCAGTAGGGGGTGTTGGGATGGGTTCATGGGGTGGGTCGCCGTTTTTGGGGATGGAGGCTTGTGCGGGAGGGCGCTGCTTTTTATGAAAGCCCTTTCAGTCTGAAGTTTCCTACGCATCAAGGCAGTCGTCAACCAGCAAGAAGGGCGGCTTCCCTAGAGAAAACCCTGTGTATCAAATTCCAGGAGAAACACCTTGGAGAGGGGCATTTTCAGAGTGAAATGGTCAAGTGTTCCGTGGCGTCTGTGATCATCCGGCACCCTTGGCGATCGCGTATGAGGGTGTGCTTGGGACTGTTCTCATGTTTAGGGGAAAACGCCAATGGAAGTCGGCTTTGAACCCACTTATCGTTCATTCGTTGAAAACGCTTTCATCGGCTCCATGCGCCTCTCTGGGTTTGTCATGGGGCCGGTGCGCACGCCGCCCTCTTTGCACACCCTCATTTCTCTTCCAAGGACAACCATGGCTCAGAACAACAAGACGCGCGAACTGGAGACCGTCGCCAACAGCAAGCAAGTGGTCACCAAACTCGCGCCCCAGGTGCAGGCGGGTAAACCCGCGGGCGCTGCTGCTGCCCTGGCTGCAGACCAACTGCCTTTGGCCTGGTCTGAAGGGGCTCCTGCGGCGCCCGCCAAATCCAAGCCCTTGCTGGCTGCCGGCAAGCGCAAGGCGGCTGGCTCCTCGCAAGAGGAGGCCCTGGTTCAGGATGGTGGTAGCCAGCAGGCGACTTTCCCGGGCGATGGCTGGCTGCTGGCCCAAGCGCAGTCGGACGGCCTTGGCGCCTCAGAATCAGTCAGCGACGCAGCGGGGGCGGCGTTTTCTGAGCTGAGTACAGCGCGCACCGGCGGCATTGAACTGGCCCAGCTTGAACTGCCCGCCAATCCCTCGGGCCCTGTGGGTGCCGCCTCATCGGCCGCAACTTCGGCCGCTCCTGCCGCAGCCGGTGGCGTGGCATCGTCCCTGGGCGGCATGGCGGGCTTATTTGGCGCCGCAGCCGGCTTGGGGCTGGCTGCCGGCGGCGGTGGCGGTGGGTCATCAGCCGGCTCAACGACACCCGTCAAAATTGCGTCGCCGACCACGGCTGCGCCTGTGCCTACGGCTGCAGCGTCCGACGTGATTTCGCTCTTCAGCGACAAGTACACCAATGTGCCGGTCAGCGATTGGAACCCCTATTGGAAGAGGCCAGACGATCAGCCGCAGGCCTGGAGTCAGTCCGGTGCCCTGACCGATGCCCAGCCCATTAACGGCGACCATATCAAGCGTGTCTTGAATCTGAATGCCCAGGGCATTCAGATTGCAACCATGAAAGATGGAGCGCCTGTTTCTGGGGTGCTCGATATCTCGTCCAAGGCCAGCCTTCACATGGACTTCTGGCTGCCCGAGGCCGGGGCTTTTACCCTCAAGCTCATCTCCAAAAGTGGCACAGCCGAAGCCAAGCAAGCCGGTGTCAAGTTGTTTGGAGTGGCCGGGTGGAATTCGGTAGATGTCGGCCTGGACGGCTTTGCAGGCATAGAGCTGGACAAGATCTGCCAGATGGTATTTGTCAGCGGCGGTTCTGATGGCACCTCCACCAATCTGCACTTTGACAACGTCTACTTCAGCAGCACCCCAGGTACTTATTCGGCCAGCCTGCCCGGACGCTTGGTGAACGGCTATATCAAGAACGCGCTCGTCTTCCAGGACAACGATGGCGACGGGCAGTTGGACAACGATAAAGACAATATCGATGAGCCCGGGGAAGAGCCCTATACCTACACCGGCGCAGACGGGCAGTTCAATCTGGTGGGCGCCACTCCTTTTGGTGGCCCGCTGATTACCCAGTCTGACTCTTCGACCATCGATGTATCGACTGGCTTGCCGGTCACCAATGTGTTCAAGGCCCCGGCCGGTGCCAAGGTCATTTCCCCCTTGTCCACCTTGCTCGAAGCGGGCGCACGCGCTGGCTTGACCGAGACGCAATTGAAGACTGCGTTGGGCATCGATCCCAGCACTTCGCTGCTGGAGTTGGATCCGGTGGCTGCTGCGACTTCGGGCACCAATGCCGGCGTGGCTTTGCAGCTGAAGGCCGCCAACGTGATGGTGTCTAACTTGATGGATGTGGGCAACAGCCTGATTCAAGGGGCCAAGAGCGGGGCGAGCAGCGACTTTTCAGGCGCTATCGTCAACAGCCTGGTCAGCGCCATCAAGTCCAGCCCGACGGGTCTGAATCTGGGCAGCAGCAGCACGGTTGGCAGCATCCTGACGCAGGCGGCCACAGCATCAGCGGTGAGCAGTTCGACCAGCGTGGGTGATCTGGTCACTGCTGCGGCCAACCAATTGTCGAGCGCCAATACCCAGCTCAAGACCACGGCCCAAAACGGCGCAGCTGACCCCGAGGCAGCTTTGCTCAACATGGCCAAAATTGAAAAGGTGGTTCAGTCCACCGTGGCCGATACAGTCAAGGACGTCGCCAAAGGTACGGGCTCCCTGAACACACTGACTCAGGTCAATGTGCAGACCCAGGCGGCAGCCACCGAGGTGCCGCCGCTTCTGCAGTTCAAGACTTTGGGCTTTGAGGCCGCCGGGAACGTGACGGTGTCGCCATTTAACGGGGCGAGCTTCGAATCAAAAACAGCTTCGGGCAACACGGTGATCGAATTCACCAAGGCTGCTGGCGATGCGGCCAGCGCTGCGGGCGCTGGCTTGTCGACCGGAAAGACGGGAGCACTGGGCACCATCGAACCGCTGGGTCTGAGCCTAAGTACCGAAACCAAACTCGGCATGTGGGTCAACTCGGCCCGTGAGGGAACCCGTGTCACCCTTGAAATCGGCGACTCCCTCAGAGGCGGCTGGCCCAACGACGGTAACTTTGTAGCCACCGAAGCGGTCACCACCAAAGCAGGCTGGGAATACCTGAGCTTTGACTTTGCCAAGCCCGTCACGCGCTACGTTGCCAATGGCAACTCCTCTGCGGCAGTCCCGATGGCCACGCCCCTCAAGCCGGGCATCACCTACGACATGGTCAATGTGTTTTTTGACCTGGGCGATTCCAAACTCACCCCTCAAAAATACCAATTTGACGGCTTGGGCTATGCCAAGGCCGACCCGGGACCTGCGCCGACCACTGCCGCAATGGTCGCAGCGCCTGCCGTACCCGAAGGCTATACATTGGCCTTCAGCGACGAATTCGGTGGCGCCTACAGCACTGCTGCCACGGGCAGCAAGACTTCGCCTGACGCCAGCAAGTGGGAGATGCAAACAGGCCGCGGCCCCAACAACGACGGCTGGGGCAATGGCGAATCTCAGACCTACACCAACTCCCTGAACAACGCCTATGTGCAAGGCGGCGCCTTGCACATCGTGGCCGACAAAACCGGCAACAGCACCACCTCGGCACGATTGAAGTCGGTGTTCGATGTTCTGCCCAACGGCTATGTGGAAGTCAAAGCCGCTTTCCCAGACATGGGCGCCGGCGCCTGGCCGGCCATCTGGCTGCTGGGCCAGGGCGCCTGGCCGGCCACCGGCGAGATCGACATCATGGAGTGGACCTCGCAGTACTTCAAGGCCAACCAGGTTCAGGCTGCGCTGCACTTTCAGGGCGCCGGAAACCCCACCGGCGACAAGACCGCCTGGACCTTTGGTGACACCCAAAAGAAAGAGGCCGTCACCCTCAGCGGCCCGATTGAAAACTTCCACACCTACCAAGTCTGGTGGACCCAGGACTACATCCGTTTTGGTGTGGACGCGAACGACAACGACGCCTACTACCAGTACACCAAGCCAGCTAATGCCACCAGCGCCAACTGGCCCTTCACCAACCCGATGGACCTGATCCTCAATCTGGCAGTTGGCGGTACTTTGGGTGGAGCGGTGCCTTCCGGCGACCTCAGCTATGAGATGCTGGTCGATTATGTGAAGGTGTATCAGGGCAGTGCGTCTGTCAGCGGGCCCACGAGCGCACCGACGCCTCCGACTGCGGCTGCTGCCGATGTGGTGTCGCTGTTCAGCGATGCTGCCGGCTACACGACGACGGCAGGCTTTGATCTGCCCTACTGGGGCCAAGGCAAGATGCTGGCGGATGCCACGATAGGCACCAACCATGTGCTCAAGGGCGATCAGTTCACCTACCAGGGCTTCCAGTTCGATGCGGTCAATGCGACGAGCAAGGGGCTGGGCAAGCTGCACATGGACATCTGGTCGCAGGATGCGACCAAGGTGCGGGTGTATGTGATCTCCAAGAAGGCTGGAGGTGGCGCTGAGGACACCGACTACGTTGAAGTCACGCCGACTGCTGGGGCGTGGAAGGGCGTGGACATTGATCTGAGCGCGTTCCCCAAGATCGACCCGACGCAGATCTTCCAAGTCAAGCTCGACACGGCTTTGGGCGCGGCGTCCAAGGTGATGTACTTCGACAACATCTACTTTGGCAAGGCTGATGCACCGTCGGCTGCACCGACAGCTCCCACTACAAACGTGGCCGACGTCAAGTCTCTTTTCAGCGACAGCTATACGCCGGCTGTAGAGTCATCGTGGTCGACAACTTGGGACTCAGTCACCGGGCCAGAGAGCGTCAGCTTGGGGGGCAATGCTGTCAAGAAGTACACCAACCTCGACTTCTTGGGTATCGAGCCGACAAGCACGCTGAACGTGGCGAACATGGACGCCTTCCATATTGATGTCTGGCGCAGCAATGCGGCTGCCGACTTCAAGATCAAGTTGGTGGACTTTGGTGCCAATGGCGCGTACGCCGGTGGAGACGACAAAGAGCACGAGATCGTCTTTAACGCGACGAACAACAACGCGGTCGCTGCCAACGAGTGGGTGAGCCTGGACATACCGCTGAGCCAATTTAGCGGCATGACCACCAAGGAGCACTTTGCACAGATGGTGATGGCCAGCACCATCAACGGTCAGGCCTCGGGCGAGTCTTTGTGGATAGACAACGTCTATTTCTATAACGTCATGCCTTGAGTTTCGATGGCTGGGGGTTCCGGATATTTTGCTTGATGGTTCAATAGGGATCTGAAGCCTGCCGGGCTTCAGGTTCACTCTAAGTTCATGTTCGAATCACAAGTCAAGACCATGTCCTCTCCAGCCCACCCCCGCCTCCTCGGCGATATCGGCGGCACCAACGCCCGTTTCGGCTGGCAGGCCGAGGAGGGCGGTGAGATTGCGCAGATTCTGGTGCTGCCTTGTGCCGAGCATGCGGGCCTGGTCGATGCCGTTCAGGCTTATCTGAAGCAAGCTGGCCTGCCCCGGCCGGCGTGTGCGGCTTTGGGCATGGCTTTGCCGGTCAGTGGTGACCTGGTCCGTATGACCAACCATCACTGGCGGTTTTCGATTGCGCAGGTGCGTGAGCAGCTGGGCCTGCAGCGGCTTCTGGTTTTGAATGACTTCACCGCCTTGGCGCTGGCCTTGCCGCATTTGCCGGCATCAAGCCTGCTGGCCATAGGGCCCGTGTGCGAACCGGCCCAGCCTGCGCCTATGGGCCTGATTGGTCCGGGCACGGGCTTGGGGGTGTCGGGTCTGATGCCGCAGCCTGGCAGTGGGCGCTGGCTGCCGCTGGCCGGTGAGGGCGGGCATGTGAGCCTGAGTGCGAGCACGCCAGAGGAGTTTGCGGTGGTCGAGGAGTTGCAGCGCCGCTATGGCCATGCTTCGGCCGAGCGGGCGGTGTCCGGCGCTGGCCTGCTAAATCTTTATCAGCTGCTGTCGCAGCTCAGGGGCGGCCAAAGCATGGTGCTGAGAACGCCCGCCCAGGTCTTGGAGCAGGCCTTGCTTGAAGAGCGGGGTCTGGCCTCTGACGCCCTGGAAATGTTCTGCGGTTTCCTGGGCTCGGTGGCGGGTAACCTGGCACTCACCTTGGGGGCGCGCGGCGGCATTTACATCGGGGGCGGCATCGTGCCCCGGTTCAAGGAGCGCTTTGCGCGCTCGTCGTTCCGTGCCCGGTTTGAGGCCAAGGGCAGGTACCAGTCCTATTTGCAGGGCATTCCCACTTGGCTGATTGACGCGCCGGTATCGCCGGCTTTGCTGGGGGCGTCCCTGGCCCTGGATTTGTAAGGGCCTGATGCAGCCGCGCATGGCCCTGAAGGCGCTTCCTGCTCTCAGCCTTTTAGCCGCTCGCGCACCCACCTCACGCTTTGCTGCAGGGCCTGGTTGGCCACTGGTGTGGGAAAGGCCATGAAGCCGTGCACCATGCCTGCAAAGCAGGTTTGTTCGACTTCCACGCCCTCAGCGGCCATGGCCTGGGCATAGGCCAGAGCGCCGTCGCGCAGGGGGTCGTATTCGGCGGCCATCACCAATGCAGGCGGCAGACCGCTCAGCTTGGAGGCTTTGAGCGGCACCGCGTAGGGGTTGTCGGCCTGGCTGGCGTCGCTCAGGTATTGCTGCCAGAACCAGACGGTGTCAGCACGGGTCAGGTAGTAGCCTTCGGCAAAGGCCAGGCTGGAGCTTGAAGCCGGGCTGTGGTAGTCGACCATCGGGTACCACAGTACTTGCCCGCGCAGCGGCGGGCCTTGTTCGTCGCGGTTGCGCAAGGCGGTGGCAGCCGCTAGGTTGGCACCGGCGCTGCCGCCGGCGATGATGATGCGCTTGGGGTCGATGCGAAGGGTCTGCGCCTGTGCCACGGCCCAGCGTAGGCCGGCCAGGGCGTCGTCGCTGGCGGCCGGGAATTTGTTTTCAGGCGCCAGGCGGTAGTCCAGCGAGAGCACGCGGCAGCCGGCGTCCTCGCACAGGACGCGGCTGATGTGGTCGTAGTAGCCGTCAACGCTGCCAAATACAAAGCCGCCGCCATGCAGAAGTATCACCAGCCCCAGTTGGGCGCTGTCTTGGGTTGGGCTGTAGAGGCGGTAACCGAGCGGTCCGCCTGGGCCAGGCAGGCTGCCTTCCTCGACACGGCCGACCGGGTGTACCCCCTGCGCGCCGAGTCGAGGCCGGGTCTGGCGCAGTTGCGCTATCGGCGTCTGGTGCATTTGCGGCTGGCCGCGCATGCGTTCGAGCAGGGCGGCGATTTCGGGGGCCAGGGGCATGTCGGCTGAAAAGGGGTTTGGGTGTGCGGCGGGCTCTTATTCCACCGTGATCTTGTTGTCACGCACCACTTTTTCCCATTTTTGCAATTCGCTGCGGATCAGAGCCTGGAACTCGGTGCGGCTGATGGCTGTGGGCACCATGCCCTGGGCCAGCCAGCGCTCGCTGGTCTTGGGGTCACGTATCGCCTCGACAGCCGCAGCATGGAGCTTGTTGAGCACCGCCGGGTCGGTCTTTGCAGGTGCCAGCAGGCCCCACCAGATGTTGATTTCAAAGTCGGACATGCCGGGCAGGCCCGACTCACTGACGGTAGGCACCGTGGGGAAAGCGGCGAACCGGGCCTTGGAGGTCACCGCCAAGGCCTTGAAGGCGCCAGACTTGATGTGCGGCTCCACCGCAGCCGGCGTGCCGAAGAAAACATCAATCTCTTTTTGCAACAGGGCCAGGGTGGTGGGGCCTGAGCCTTTGTAGGCGATATGAACCAGATCAATGCCGGCTTGCTTCATGAACAGCAGCGAAGCCAGGTGGCCCGGAGTGCCCACGCCGGGGCTGCCGAAATTGAGTTTGCCCGGACTCTTTTTGGCCAGCGCGACGAATTCACCGATGGTGTTGGCGGGAACGTTGCTATGGACCACCACGATCACCGGCGAGGTGCCCGCCAGGGTGAGGGGGGCGAAGTCGGCCAGCATGTCGTAGCCGGGGTTCTTATAGATAAAGGGGTTGACGGTGTGCGAGTTGTTGACCATCACCAGGCTGTAGCCATCGGGGGCTGCTTTGGCCACGATTTGCGCGCCGATGTTGCCGCCGGCACCGCCCTTGTGGTCGATCACCACAGGCTGCTTGAGCCGCTGTGACATGACTGCGGCCATAGGCCGCGCCAGGATGTCGCTGCCCCCGCCGGGCGCATACGGGATCACGATGCGTATCGGCTGGCTCGGAAATTCGTCGGCGTAGGCCCAGCCGCACAGCAGCAGGGCAAGAGTGGCAAACAGGCGAGAGACCATGGTCAAAGCTCCAGTGCGGCATGCAGGTACAAACACCTGCGGATGGAGCCGAGGCTGCACGCGTGCGGCTTGGCTCCAGGCGGTACCGCTTCACTGTAGCGGAGCCTCAGGCCTTTGTTTTGTGCAGACAGCACTGCGCCTGCCACATCGGTGACAGGCGCAGGCTGGCTGCCCGCAGGGGCTGCGCTCAGGTGTCGATCAGCAGCCCAGCTTGGTCCAGTAGTAGGTGCTGATGGTGGGGTTGTAGCCCGGGTTCGCGTACTTGGCCTGGTAGGTCGCGCCGCTGTAGCTCACCACATTGCCTGCCGCATAGGACTTGCCTTGTACCCAGGCCGCGACCGGCGCCCAGTAATAGGTGCTGATGCTGGGGTTGTAGCCCGGGTTGGCGTACTTGGCAAAGTACTGCAAGCCGTTGTAGCTCACCACGGTGCCGGCGGCGTAGTTGGTGCCTTGCACCCAGGCCGCAATCGGGTTGCTGCAGGTCGGCGCTGTGCCCGTCCCATTGCAGGCGTAGGAGGCCCAGTAATAGGTGCTGATGGTGGGGTTGTAGCCGGGGTTGGCGTACCTGGCGATGTACTGCGCGCTGCTGTAGTTGACGACTGCCCCGACCGGATAGGACAGGCCCTGGGTCCAGCTGCTGACAGTGCTGCTGCACACCGGCGCTGCGCTGAGGCTGTTGCAGTTGTAGGGACTCCAGTAATAGGTGCTGACGTTGGGGATATAGCCCGGGTTGGCGTACTTGGCCAGGTAGAGCAGCCCGCCATACGAGACGACGCTACCGGCCGGATAGTTCTGCCCCTGAGTCCAGGTGGCCGCCGAGCTGATGCAGGCAGGCGCAGGCGCAGGCGCAGGCGCAGGCGCGGGCGCGGGCGCAGGTGCAGGTGCAGGTGCAGGTGCAGGTGCAGGTGCAGGTGCGGGTGCGGGTGCGGGTGCGGGTGCGGGTGCGGGTGCGGTCTGCGCGGACTTGAAGATGTTCAGGAACTGATAGGCGCTTTGAGCAACGCCGCTGTAGGTATTGATCGGCGTTAAGCCGGTGCTGCCTTGCGCGATGTCCCGGTTGAAGGACCAGTAGGACAGCAATCCGATGCCATTGGCTTTGACGAAATCAGCAATGGTTTGTGCGTCGGCCAGGGTAAAGACGGTCCAGTCGTCGTTCCAGCCGATCATGGGGGTGATGCCCATCATGGCGTGGATTTGTGCGCGGGTCTTGCTCGGGAAGATGAGCTGGATCTGGTCGGCCGTGGCCTTAAAGGACACGATTGAAGCCTGCGCCAGGGTGGACGGCGTGATCATGGTCTTGACGTTATTGGCGCCGAAGGTCATGGTCATGGCGTTGATCATGCTCACCCGAACACCTGCAGCCACCGCTCCCTTGATCAGGTTCAGGCTGGCATCGTTGACACCGCGGAACCAAGCCGGCAGGGTAAAAGAGGTGTAGAGGTCAGGGTATTTGGCCTGCAGCCGCACCAGCACCCGGTTGCGCCTTGCGGTGGCGTCGACATTGCTCAGCTGAGTGCCCTCGATATCCCAGTCGATCCGGCGGGTGCCTGAATCGGTGATGAGCTTGTCGAGCAGGGCCAGCAACTGGTCGTCGGTGCAGGAGACTTCGGCATAGATGCCGTCTGCGCCGCCCATGGAGACGATCAGCTTGCCACCCAGACTCACGAAGTTGCGGGCGTCGGGCAGCATGTTGGTGAGGGTGGCGTCGAGCGCGCAGCTGCCGCGGGTGATGCCAAAGGCCAGGGTGGCGCTGCTCAGGCCAGCATTTTTTTGGGCGGCCGTCAGCGTGCCCGGGCCCCAGCTCTGGAAATACGGCGCGATTTCGGCGGCCTGACCGAGGCTGGCGGCAGACAGTGTGGTGGCAAGGGCGGCGGCGAGGGCCAGGGTTTTCAGGCGAGGGCGGCTGGAGACAAAACTCAAGCGGTGGGCGGTGGAGGGGCTGGGACGGGTGTGCGAAGGGTAGGTCATGCAGGTTCAAGCGTCGGTCAGACGCCTTCTCGTGTTTCGTCAGACAAGGCTGCGCCCATGCGCAGACTGGGCCGCTATCGGCCGGGGGTCTGCGTTGGATGCAGGGTTGGGACGCTGCTCTTGACCGGGCTGGTTTTGTGCTCCGGGGCCTCTTGCAGGCTCAGCGTTGGGCCGAATGCTAAGGGCGATGGATGGGCTAGTGAGGCTTGGCTCAGCCGCAGTTGTAAGCAAACTCAAGCGCGGCCCTTGGCGCAGCTCATGCAGCCACGGTTGTTACGGTTCGACACTGAACTAGGACCGGTCTAGGCTCAAGCAAGCCTAGCCAAGCAGGGCCAATTCGGGTCCTGTCGATGCTGCTGGATAAAATTGCTGGGCTTTATGTCCAGCCCGGCTGCAGGCCCGGCGCTTTAGCGAGATCGAACCATGCCCCCAAAAGAAAGTGCCGTCACCTCCTTGCAGGGCCTGCGTAAGTGGCGCGAGGCGGTGCCCAACGACCGCATGGCCCATGTGGTCAAGGATCTGCTGCGCACCATTCAAAGGGCGATGCAGATTCGCTTGGCCGAGCATTCGGTCTCTATCGGTCAGTGGGCTTTTTTGCGCATTCTGTGGGAGCGCGAAGGCATCACCCAGCGCGAGCTCAGCGAACTGGCCGGGGTGAGCGAGCCCACCACCTACAGCGCCTTGCTGGCCATGGAAAAAGCCGGTCTCATCACCCGGCAAAAACTGGCCGGCAATATGCGCAACCTCAGCGTTTGCCTGACGCCTAGAGGCCGGGCCCTCAAGGCCACCCTGGTGCCGCTGGCTGAGCAGGTTAACGCAGTGGCGGTCAACGGCCTGTCGGCCCAAGAGGTGGCGGCGCTGCGGCGCACCATGCTGCACATGATCGCTAACCTGGAGGCTGACGAATCAGCCTCCAGCTCGACGGACTGAGCCCGCCCGGCTGAGCGAGCTCTTGCCCGGCTCAAGAGCCGCGGGTGATGGGCATCTCGACGTCCTGGCGGGTCTGCAGCTGCCGGGCCAGTTCCAGCTTGGCCAGCGATGCGCGATGGACTTCGTCCGGGCCGTCAGCAAAGCGCAGGGCGCGCTGCCAGACATAGGAATAGGCCAGGGGAAAATCGTCGGACATGCCGCCGCCGCCGTGGGCCTGAATGGCCCAGTCGATCACCTTGGCGGCCATATTGGGGGCCACCACCTTGATCATGGCGATTTCGGCCTTGGCCACCTTGTTGCCCACCGTGTCCATCATGTAGGCCGCTTTGAGCGTCAGCAGGCGGGCCTGCTCGATCATGCAGCGCGATTCGGCGATGCGCTCATGCCAGACCGACTGCGCTGATACCGGCTTGCCAAAAGCGATGCGGCTGTTCAGGCGGCTGCACATCAATTCAAGCGCGCGTTCGGCCGCGCCTATGCTGCGCATGCAGTGGTGAATACGGCCAGGGCCCAGGCGACCCTGGGCGATTTCGAAGCCGCGGCCTTCGCCCAGCAACAGGTTGTTCACGGGAATCCGCACGTTTTCCAGCAGCACCTCCATATGGCCGTGGGGTGCGTCGTCGTAGCCAAAGATGGGCAGATGGCGCAGGATCTTGATGCCGGGCGTGTTGGCAGGCACCATGACCATGGACTGCTGGGAGTGCCGGGGGGCTTCGGGGTCGGTCTTGCCCATGACGATGAAGATCGCGCAGCGCGGATCGCCGACGCCGGAGGACCACCACTTGCGCCCATTGATCACATAGTGATCGCCGTCACGTTCGATGGAGCACTGGATGTTGGTGGCGTCTGACGAGGCCACAGCCGGCTCGGTCATCAAGAAGGCTGAACGGATCTCGCCGCGCAGCAGCGGTTCCAGCCACTCCTTTTTGTGGGCTTCGGTGCCGTAGCGCTCGATGGTCTCCATATTGCCGGTATCGGGCGCATTGCAGTTGAACACCTCGGGAGCCCAGTGCACCCGGCCCATGATCTCGCACAAGGGGGCGTATTCGAGGTTGGACAGGCCTTCGGGCGCGCGCGGCGAATGCGGCAAGAACAGGTTCCACAGGCCGGCAGCGCGGGCCTTGGGCTTGAGTTCTTCGATGAGTGTGAGCGGGACCCAGGCATTGCCCTTGGCTCGGTTGGCGGCAATCTCTTCATGGAAGCGATGCTCGTTGGGGTAAATGTGCTCGTCCATGAAGGCCAGCAGGCGCTCTTGCATCTGCTTGATTCTGGGCGTGTAGTCGAAATTCATGAACGTATCTCCTGGTGTTGTATTTGTCAGTGGGCGCCTGCGCGTTGAGCGAATTGCCAGGCGAGTTCGGCCAGCGGGCGTGCGCCCGCGCCCGAGGTTTTGGCCTGTTCGCTGGAGGCGGTGCCGTCTTCGGCGCGTTTGGCGATGCCTTGGAGGATGGCGGCGATGCGAAACAGGTTGTAGGCCAAGTAGAAGTTCCACTCGGCCGCTGTGGGGAGCGTGGTCTGGGTGCGCTCGCAGTAGCTGCGCAGGTATTGGTTTTCGTCGGGAATGCCCAGGCTGGCGATGTCGAGCCCGCCGATGCCGCGAAACACCCCGGGGCTGATGTGCCAGGACATGCAGTGGTAGGCAAAGTCGGCCATGGGGTGACCCAGCGTCGATAACTCCCAGTCCAGCACCGCAATCACCCGAGGCTCGCTGGGGTGGAACATCAGGTTGTCGAGCCGATAGTCGCCATGCACGATGGATACCTGCGCCTCGTCGCGTGCCGCCGCGGGGATGCTGCGCGGCAGCCAGTCGATCAGCGCGTCCATGGCCGCAATCGGCTGGGTGATGGAGGCAGCATATTGCTTGCTCCAGCGGCCGATCTGGCGCTCAAAATAATTGCCGGGCCGGCCGTAGTCACTCAAACCGATGGCGGCAAAGTCGACCTTGTGCAGGGCGGCGATCACCCGGTTCATCTCGCCGTAGATGGCGCCGCGTTCGGCCGGGCTCATGCCGGGCAGCGACTGGTCCCAGAACACCCGTCCTTGCACGAACTCCATCACGTAGAAGGCGCGGCCAATGACGCCCTCGTCTTCGCACAGGCACAGCATGTGTGCCACCGGCACTTCACTGCCCGCCAGAGCATGCATGACGCGAAATTCGCGCTCAATGGCATGGGCCGAGGGCAAAAGCTTGGCCGCAGGCCCGGGCTTGGACCGCATCACATAAGACCTGCTGGGTGTGCTGAGCTTGTAGGTGGGGTTGGACTGCCCGCCCTTGAAGAGCTCGGCCTGCAGCGGGCCGGCAAAGCCGGGCAAATGTGCTTCAAGATACCGTGCCAGGGCCTGCAGGTCGATCTGATGCTGCGCACTCACCGGCTTGGTGCCGCTGTAGGTGTCTTGGTGGTTCATGGCTGGCAAAGTTCCCCTGGCGTGCTCTGGCTGACGGGCACGTCTTGCGCGCTCGCGAACCCGGCCCAGCGGCTATGTGTTGGAGGATTCAGCGCTCGATCTCGGCTTCGCCGATCCGTGTCAGCGCCTGCCGATCGCGCACCACCAAGCCGGCCGGCTCGATGCGGATGATGCCCTCGCGCTCCATGGTCTTGAGTTCCTGATTGACCCGCTGGCGCGAGGCTCCCAGCAATTGCGCCAACTCTTCCTGAGCCAGTTGCAGGCCGATGCGGGTATCGCTGCTGTCGGACAGGCAGGGCACGCCGTAGCTGCGCACCAGGTGTACCAGTTGCTTGGCCAGGCGGGCGCGCAGGGGCAGGGTGTTGAGGTCTTCGACCAGACCGTAGAGTTGGCGGATGCGGCGGGCATTGAGGCGCAGCATGGCCTGGTAGAACTCGACGTGCTGGGTCAGCACTTTCTGAAAGTCGGCGCGGGCCACGCACAGCAAGGTGGTCTCGCCATGGGCGTAGACGTCGTGGGTACGCGCATCGCCGTCGAAGATCGAGACATCGCCAAACCAGATGCCCGGCTCGATATAGGTCAGGATGATTTGCTTGCCCGTTACCGAGGTAGAGCTCACACGCACCGCTCCCTTGGCGCATGCCATCCATTCCTGGGGCGTGTCGCCGCGAGCGGCGATCAGGTCGCCGTCTCGGTAGCGTTTGACGTAAGCGCATCGAAGAATGTCGTGTCGCAGGGAGGGTGAAAGCGAAGAAAACCAGAGGCCGGCATTGATTGCCGACCTTTCTTCTATCGTAAGAATGGGATCGTCCATGGCCTGTCGTTTCGGTGACTGGTTTGAGCTAAGAGGGGCCTGTGCCTGACGCCCCGGCGACTCTATTGAAAGCGGGCAGATCGTTTTTCGAGAAACGCGCTGATGCCCTCGCCGGCGTTGTCGTGAACCAGGTTGCGCATGAACAGCTCACCCTCCTGAACCAGGTAGGTGCTGAAGTCCTGATTTTCTGCTGTGCCGACCAGTTCCTTGATGCTGGCCACCACGTTGCTCGCCCGGCTGTTGAGCTCGCTGGCCAAGGCCAATGCGCTGCCCAGTACCTGACCGGGGGGAACGAGTTGGTGGATCAGGCCGTGACGGGCCAGCAGGTCAGCGTTCAGCCGGGTGCCGCGCATCAGCGCGTCGGTGACCAGGGCCCGGGGCAGGGCGCGCGCCAGTTGCCAGGCCCCACCGCCGTCGGGTGAAAGCCCGACTTTGCTGTGCGCCATGAAGAAGTAGGCGTTGTCGGCGGCCACCATGTAGTCGCAGGCCAATGCCAGTGAAAACGCGGCACCGACGGCTCCGCCCTCGACCGCTGCAATGACGGGCTTGGGGAAGCTGCGTATGCCCTCGACCCAAGTGCTGAGGCTTTCCAGGGTTTGGCGCTGCAGGTCCAGCTGGCCCTGCCGCACCGCCTGCAGACGTCGCAAATTGCCGCCGGAGCTGAACAGGCTGCCTTCGCCGGCGATCACCACGCTGCGTACATCGGGGTTGTTCTCGGCCGCGTTGATGGCCTCCACGCCGGCCGCATAAATGTCAGGCCCCAGGGCGTTGTGCTGCTCGGGATTGCTGATGGTCAGGATCAGAGTGGCACCGTCGCTGGTGCTCTTGAGTGAGGCGGCCATGGCTTAACTTTCTTCCTGCAACAAGGACAGGCCAATGGCGCCGCGGCGGCGCAGCCAGGGTGAGGGACGGTAGCGCGGATCGCCATAGACGGTCTGCATGTTAAAGAGGACCTCCAGCACATTGGTCGGGCCCCAGCGGTTGCCCATGGCCAAGGGGCCCAGCGGGTAGCCCAGGCCCAAGGTGACGGCGGTTTCCAGATCGGCCGGGCTGCAGATGCCTTGCTGGCACATGTCGCTGGCGATGTTGACGATGGTGGCCACCACCCGCTGGCTGACGAAGCCGCCGCTGTCGCGGATCAGGCTGACCGGTTTGCCGTCGCGGGCGAACAGCGCATGGGCTGCGGTCTTCATGTCAGCGCGCGTGGCCGGGTTGCTGGCCAGCACCCGTCTGAGGGTGGCGGCGTCTTCGATCAGCATGTCGATGCCTACGGTGCGGGCCGGATCGAGCCGCTCGACCACCGCGACGGTGGTGACATCAAAGCCCAGCGGTGCCACCAAACTCAAGGCCTGTGCCGATGGCGACTGTCCGGTCTCGATCTTGGCGCCCAGGTCCTTGAGGAGCTGCAGCAGTTCGGCGCGCCGTGCCGCACGGGTGGAAACCCAGACCGGCGGCATGTCGCTGACTTCGGGCGCGGGTGCTTCGGCGGGCACTTGCGCCTTGCCGTCTACATAGTTGTAAAAGCCCTGACCGGTCTTGCGACCGAGCACGCCGCCGGCCAGCCGCTGCGCGGTGATGACGCTGGGGCGGTAGCGGGGCTCTTGGTAGTACTGGTTGTAGACCGACTCCATCACCGGGTGAGAGACGTCCAGGGCCGTCAGGTCCATGAGTTCGAAGGGCCCGAGCTTGAAGCCCACCTGATCGCGCAGGATGCGGTCTATGGTGGCAAAGTCGGCCACGCCCTCACTGACGATTCGCAGCGCCTCGGTGTTGTAGCCGCGGCCTGCATGGTTGACGATGAAGCCGGGGGTGTCGGCCGCCTGCACCGGCGTGTGGCCCATCTCGCGGGCATAGCCGGCCAGGGCCTGGGCCACAGCGGGATCGGTCTTCAGGCCGGCGATGACCTCGACCACCTTCATCAGGGGCACCGGATTGAAAAAGTGGAAACCGGCCAGTTGCCCCGGACGCTTGAGCCCCGCTGCGATCGCGGTGACTGACAGCGAGGAGGTGTTGGTGGCCAGCACCGTGCTGGGCGCCACGATGTCTTCGATTTGGGCGAACAGGCTGCGTTTGACGTCCAGGCGCTCGACAATGGCTTCAACCACCATCTGGCAGTCGGCCAAGTCGCTTAGGGTGCTGGGCTGTATGCGGTCTTTGCAGGCCTGGGCTTGGGCTGTGTCGAGCTTGCCTTTGGCCGCCAGCTTGTCCCATTGGTCGGCCAAGGCCGCTTTGGCTTGGATGCTGGCTTCGGGTTGATTGTCGACAAGTCGGACCAGGCTGCCGGCTTGAGCAGCAATCTGAGCGATGCCGCGGCCCATGGCGCCCGCACCGATCACCGCGATGGTGGGGAAGGTGGGATTCATCCCTGCATTATCCCCCAGGGGCAGGGGCGGCCCTTTAGCGCTGGACCTGCAGCGCGCCCGGGTTGACGATGTTGGTCGGTGTGCCCTTGATGAAATTGACCACGTTGTCAAAGGCGGAGCCGAAATAGAGCTCGTAGTTGTCCTGCTCCACATAGCCGATGTGCGGTGTGCAGATACAGTTTTCCAGGCGCAGCAAGGCATGGCCCTGCAAGATGGGTTCGGACTCGAAGACGTCGATGGCGGCCAAGCCGGGCCGGCCCCGGTTCAAGGCGGCAATCAGTGCGTCGGGCTCGATCAACTCGGCGCGCGAGGTATTGACCAGCAAGGCGGTGGTCTTCATCAGCGACAGGTCTTCGAGCGCGATGCAGTTGCGGGTGGCATCGGCCAAGCGCAAATGCACGCTCAGCACGTCGCTGTTGGCAAACAGGTCAGCCCGGCTGGCAGCGACTTCATAGCCGTCGGCCTTGGCGCGGGTGCGTGCCTGCTCGCTGCCCCAGATCATGACCCGCATGCCGAAGGCTCGGCCATAGCCGGCAACGATTTGACCGATCTTGCCGTAGCTCCAGATGCCCAGCGTCCGGCCCTTGAGGACGGTGCCCAGACCAAAGTTCGGCGGCATAGACCCGGCTTTGAGCCCAGACTGTTGCCACACGCCGTGCCTGAGATTGGACACATACTGCGGGATGCGGCGCATGGCCGCCATGATCAGGGCCCAGGTCAGTTCAGCGGTGGATGTGGGTGCGCTCAGCCCTTCGGAGACAGCAATGCCGCGTTCGGTACAGGCCGCGATATCAATGTGGCCGCTGACCTTGCCAGTCTGCGAGATCAGTTTGAGTCGGGGCAGTTTCTCAACCAGTTGCCGGGTGATGGCGGTTCGCTCGCGAATGAGGACCAGCACCTCTGCGTCTTTGAGTCGCACCGACAACTGCCCCATGCCTTTGACCGTGTTGGTAAAGACCTTGGCTGGATAGGCGTCGAGTTTGGAGGCGCAGTTGAGCTTGCGCACAGCGTCTTGGTAATCGTCCAGGATCACAATGTTCATGATCCTTATTGTGCCTTCAAGCGCCCGGGGTTCGAAGGCCTGGAGCACGGGGCCCTTGATCGCCTGGGCGCCCTTGGGGCACCACGATGCGGCAAGCTGGGGCGACGCGTGTCAGTTAGTGATTTTTTTTATCGCGGCCTGTTGGCAGCAGCGCATCGATCAGCAAACCCATTAGGCCCCCCATGAGTGCGGCGCTGGCGGCGCGCAGCCACAGGCGCGGCGGGACGGGCGAGGCGCGCAATGCTGCCGCACCCACGCCAGGCCGATGGGGCGCCGGCGGCTTGCTCTGTGCGGCGATTTTGTGGCGAGCCATGGCACCGGCGTTACATCAACGGGGTGTTGCGTATCAGGCCAACCGCCAGCCCTTCGATGTCCAGGCTATCACCCGGGCGGACGATGATGGGCTGGAACTCGGGGTTTTCGGGCAGCAGTTCGATGTGGTCGGCCTGGCGCCGGAACCGTTTGACCGTGACCTCGTCGCCCAGGCGCGCCACCACGATCTGGCCATTGCGGGCCTCGCGGGTCTGGGCCACCGCCAGCAGGTCGCCGTCAAGGATGCCGGCATCGCGCATGCTCATGCCGCGTACCCTGAGCAGGTAGTCGGGCTGGCGTTGAAACAGACCGGCTTCGACATGGAAGGTCTGGTCGATGTGCTCCTGCGCCAAAATCGGGTGACCGGCAGCGACCCGGCCGATCAGGGGCAAGGCCAATTGGGCCAGCTGCGGCAGCGGCAGGGTGAGTTGGCCCAGACGCGAGGCGTGTAGCGAGCGCAGGGCTTTGCCGCGCAGGCGTATGCCGCGGGAGGTGCCGCTGACCAGTTCGATCACACCTTTGCGCGCCAGGGCTTGCAGGTGCTCCTCGGCCGCATTGGCGGACTTAAAGCCAAGTTCGCTGGCGATCTCGGCGCGGGTGGGCGGCGCGCCAGTGCGGGCGATGGCGGTTTCAATCAGGTCCAGGATCTGTTGCTGGCGGGCGGTGAGTTTGGGGTCTAGGGGCTCTTCGAGCATGACGGGGCTCCTGGAGGGATGGGGGGCGCTGTTCAGGCCGGTCGGCTGGCCCAGCGCCTGTTTAAAACATCAGTATCTGTATTTTTATCCAGTTTTCAGGGGATGACAAGTGGAATCGCAAAAGATCGTTGTGCTGGGAACCGGCGGCACCATTGCCGGCACCGGCGCTGATGGCTCGGACCATACCGGCTACCGGGCCGCGCAGATCGGGGTGGCCGAGCTGCTGGCGGGCATACCGGCGCTGGCGAGCTGGCGCTCGCAGCTGGAGCTCGAGCAACTGGCCCAGATCGACAGCAAGGACATGGACGAGGCGACCTGGGCTCGCCTGGCCCGTCGGGTGGCCGAGCTGCTGGCCCGCGATGAGGTGCAAGGCATAGTGATCACTCACGGCACCGACACGCTGGAAGAGACCGCCTACTTTCTGCATGCCGTCCTGGCGCCCACCAAGCCGGTGGTGCTGACCTGTGCGATGCGACCGGCCACCGCCTTGGGTGCCGACGGACCGCAGAACCTGGCCGACGCGATTTCTGTCGCGGCCACCCCGCAGGTCAGCGGCGTGCTGGCTGTGGTGGCCGGAGCCGTCCATGGCCCCCTCGATGTGCAAAAAGTGCATCCCTATCGGCTCGATGCCTTCAGCTCGGGCGATGCGGGTGTACTGGCTTTTGTGGAGGAGGGCCGTTTGCGTCAACTCAGGCCCTGGCCTGTAGGGCAGCCGCGCCTGCATTTGCTTGAGTACCTGAGCCGGCCCTGGCCCAAGGTGGCCATTGTCATGAGCCATGCTTTGGCGCAGCCCTGGATGGTCGAGGCTTTGGTGCAGCAGGGCGCGCGCGCACTGGTGGTGGCTGCTACCGGCAATGGCACGGTGCATCAGGACTTGCAGCCGGCACTGCTGCGCGCCGAGCAGCGTGGTGTAAAGCTGCTGCGGGCCAGCCGCTGCGCCTTGGGTCAGATGGTGTTGCCGCCCTCAGCCCCGGCTCAGGCCGAACCTGCCTTGCCGCATGTGCAACTTTCGCCGGTGAAGGCACGCATCGCCCTGGCCTTGGACCTGATGCAAGAGGCTTAGGCGCCTTTGTAGGCGCCCGAACCTCGATGTACCGATACAGCTAATTTGCGCTGCAGGGGCGGGTTCAGGCGGCCAGTGCGTTGAGCGCGCGGGTGGTGATGTCTTCAACGCTGCCCATGCCGCTGATGGCGCGGTAGCGCGGCGCAGCCGCTGTGTCGGCTTTGGCCCAGGCTGAGTAGTAGTCGACCAGGGGTCGGGTCTGTGCGCTGTAGACCTCCAGCCGCTTGCGCACGGTTTCTTCCTTGTCATCGTCGCGCTGAACCAGCGGCTCACCGGTGAGATCGTCCAGACCTTCCTTTTGGGGCGGGTTGTATTTGACGTGGTAGGTGCGGCCCGAGGCCGGGTGCGACCTGCGGCCGCTCATGCGCTCAATGATGGCGTCAAAAGGCACGTCGATCTCCAGCACATAGTCGAGTTTGACCCCGGCTGCCTTCATCGCGTCGGCCTGCGGAATGGTGCGTGGGAAGCCGTCAAACAGAAAGCCCTGCGCGCAGTCGGGCTCGGCAATGCGTTCCTTGACGAGGTTGATGATCAGCTCATCACTGACCAAGCCGCCCGAGTCCATCACCTGCTTGGCTTTCTTGCCCAGATCGGTCCCCGCTTTGACCGCTGCACGCAGCATGTCTCCAGTGGAAATTTGTGGGATACCGTATTTGCGGCAAATGAAGCTGGCTTGTGTGCCTTTGCCGGCGCCCGGCGCGCCCAAAAGGATGAGTCTCATGGAAGTCCTCGGAAGTCTTGTTCTTGATGCCTGCTTGTCTCGCGCCAGGCTTGCACTAGAGGCCAGAAATTGCCGTAGTGCGGTCCGTGTCGCCTGAGAATAGCATGCGCGACCCGTGCCCTGGCTTACAGGAGGTTTTGTCAGCCGCCCTGCAGGATTTGGCGCACACGCTCTAGATCTTGCGGGGTATCGACCCCCGGACCTGGCGCCCGCGCAGTGGTGTGAACCGCGATACGGTGCCCATGCCAGAGTGCGCGCAACTGTTCCAAGGACTCTAGTTTTTCCAGGGGGGCCGCTTGCAGTTGGGGAAACTGCAGCAAAAAGCCAACCCGATAGGCATAGATCCCCACATGGCGCAGCGGTGCTGGCAAATCGCAGTCGCTGCGCTGCCACCAGGGTTCGCCCCCGAAGTCGCGCCCGTAAGCGATCGGTGCCCGGCTGAAATACAGGGCTGTGCCCAGCGCGTCGGTGACCACCTTGACCACGTTCGGGTTCTGATAGTCGCTCCACTGCTCGATCGCATGGGCAGCGGTACTCATGGCGCAGTCGGGCCGCGCATGCAGCAGCTGGGCCACCTCATGGATGAGCTCAGGGTCGATCAGGGGCTCGTCGCCCTGCACATTGACCACCACGTCCTCGGCCGACAGGCCCAGCAGCTGGCAGGCCTGTGCCAGTCTGTCGCTGCCGCTGGGGTGCGAGGTATCGGTCAGTACGCAGCGCACGCCAGCCTTCTCGCAGACCTCCACGATGGCCGGGCTGTCGGCGGCCACCACCACCCGGCGGGCGCCGCTGAGCGCGGCGCGGGCGGCCACCCGCACCACCATGGCCTGTCCGGCCAGATCGGCCAGCGGCTTGTTGGGCAGACGGCTGGAGGCCAGCCGGGCAGGAATCAGAACTGAAAAATCCATCGCCGGCTATTTGCTGCGTTCGATTTCTTCGTCGCTGAGCGTGCGCGCCTCGCTCTCGAGCATCACCGGCACGCCGTCGCGCACCGGGTAGGCCAGGCGGGCGCTGCGGGAGATGAGCTCTTGCTTGTCGCGGTCGTAATCCAGCGGCCCCTTGGTCACGGGGCACACCAGCAATTCAAGAAGTCGGGTGTCCATGGGGCGATGGTATCGGATGCGCAGGTCGCTGCCAGGACTGCATGGCCCTGTCCAGGGCTTCGAGGAAGGCCGCCTCGGGCTCGATCTCCAGCGCAACACTGAGCAGGCGGGGGCCGTGCGGGCGGGCCAGCGGCATGAGTTTGACCGCGTCTTTCTCTGTGATCAGGATCGTCAGGTCGGGGTTGGGCGGCAGGTCGGCTTCGGTGTAAGCATGGTGATCGGGCCAGGCCCGGGTCTGCTCCAAAACCAAGCCGTGCTGACGCAGCATGTTGAAAAACTGCTCAGGCTTGGCAATGCCCGCCCAGGCCTGCAAACGCAGGCCTTGCAGGTCGCCCAGCGCGATGCGCGAGCCGTCGGCGCTGCGTGCGCTGGCCGCCAAGCGGCGTTGGCAGGCATAGCCGCCCAGGCCGGCCGGCGCCCCATAGCCTGCGATCAAATCAATCCTGCGCTGCACGTCGTCTTCAGTCAGTGGACGTGGCCAGGGCTCGCGCAGCGGGCCTGCCGGCAGGAGATGGCCATTGCCCAGACCCCGCTCATCGAACACCGCGATATTGAGGTCGCGCGACAGGCTGTGGTGCTGCAAGCCGTCATCGCAGACGATCAGATTGACCTGCGGGTGGGCCTGCAGCAAGGCGCGGCCGGCTTGTACCCGCGATGCCGCCACAAATACCGGCAGCTTGCAGTGCTGTTTGATCAGCAGGGGTTCGTCGCCGCAATCGCTGGCGCTTGAATCCTGCCGCACCTCCAGGCAGGCGTTGCTGTGTCTGCCGTGACCGCGGGAGATCACGCCCGGCTGCCAGCCACGCTGGCGCAGGTGATGGGTCAGTGCCATGACCAGCGGGGTTTTGCCCGCTCCGCCGGCCACCAGATTGCCCACCACGATCACAGGCACGGGGAGTTTTTCGATCCTCAGCCAGCCTTGGCGGTAGAGCCAGAGCCTGATTTCGTGCAGGCCCCGGTAGATCCAGGACAGGGGCAGCAAGAGCAGGCTCACCGGCCCGCGTTTGAGCCATTGCTGCGGCAGTCCCTCAAGCATGGTGGTCGAGGGGGGCCAAACGCAGCGCCGAAATGCCAGCCCGACCGGCCTCGGCACTGGGAACCTGCCAGGTGGCTTGTATGATCAAAAGGCGCACGGTTTTCAGCATCTGGAATGGTCAGATTATCCGGCAGGGTCCGCTGTTCGGGCTGTGCTGTGCAAGACCAGGCTTGGCCCCGCTTTTTCACCCACAGTTTTTGTGGATAAGTATGTTGGCAACTCGACGGCTTGCCCCGCCAAGGCCCGTGTATTCTCGCTTGCAACATTTCGCTCAAGATTTCAGCAGCTCCGTTCACCCATGAAACAGTCATTTCGAATCTTTCCCGCTGGGCGCGCACCATGCTCGAGCGCGCACTGATGGCGCCTGAGGTCGATGGGGCTGTGCCGGTCTGGTCGGTCAGCGCCTTGCTGCGCGCCATGGACGACAGCCTGCAGGCTCGCTTTAATCCGGTGTCGGTGCAGGGCGAGATCAGTGGCTTGACCCGTGCCAGCAGCGGCCATTG
>Ga0222712_10001415_pt1 | contig 29595 bp, 40 predicted proteins | sample C33_657DmetaG_FD_165043 | JGI IMG/M metagenome (GOLD analysis project Ga0222712, IMG submission 165043) | Estuarine water microbial communities from San Francisco Bay, California, United States - C33_657D | ecosystem: Environmental > Aquatic > Marine > Unclassified | place: USA: California... | reverse complement strand
TTCGCCACGGCAACCAACCAGATCGCCGCTGGCGCCACTGGTCTGACGCTGGCAAAGCTGATCCAGGCCAAGGAAATCTTGGATGCTGGTGACGTTGATCCGTCGATCCCGCGCTACATCGCGGTCTCGCCGAAGCAGATCTCGAACCTGCTCAACAGCACCACCGTGACTTCCTCGGACTTCAATACCGTCAAGGCTCTGGCGATGGGCGAGATCAACAGCTTTGTTGGTTTCAACTTCATCGTGACGAACCGTCTCGGTGTTGATGGCTCCGCTGCACGTCGTGTCATCGCTTTCGCGATGGACGGTATCAAGCTGGCGATTGGCCGTGAGCCGACCGCACGCATTGATGAGCGTGCTGACAAGTCGTATGCGACCCAGATCTACTATGCGATGACGCTTGGCGCCACCCGCATGGAAGAGAAGAAGGTCGTTGAAGTCCTCTGTGCGGAATAAGGAGACTGAGCAATGGCTACTGTTTACTCTGCGCAGCGCACCAACACCCGTGCAAACCCGACCGTGAAGAACAAGGCCAACGAGCTTGGTGGCCGCGTTCGTATCGCTCACGGCACCTATGAGGCTTCGGCGCTGGCTTCCGGCGACGTGATCGAGCTGTTCGTCCTGCCGGACAACGCTCGTCTCATCTCGGGCTTCTTGGCGAATGACGCGCTTGGCGCTTCCACCACGGTGTCGGTCGGCTACGCCGCCCACACCAACGCGGCTGGCACCGCTGTCTCGGCTTCGGCTGCGGCTTACCTGGCTGCCACCTCGACCTCGTCGGCTGCTAAGACTGCCATCCTCGCAACCCTGGCTCTGGGTTCGGGTTCGGAAGTTGACGCAAACGCCAACGGCATGACCGTGACTGCGACCATGGGCGGTGCCGCTGGCACCGGCACGATCGAAGTGACGATCATGTACGCTCTGGACTAAAAACTTAGGGGGCGGGACAACCGCCCCCTACCACCATAAGGGGCGCTCCGATGACCAGCACAGTTGATATTGCGAACTATGCGCTCAACATGATCGGGGCATCTAATATCTCAAGCCTTGATGAAAACAGCAAAGCTGGGCGCCTGGTCAACCAGCGTTACTCAAATGCTCGTGATGCTGTATTCCGCTCACATCCCTGGAATTGCCTGATCCGCCGCGCTGAACTGGCGCAAGAAGCAACGGCTCCTGCGTTTGGCTATGCCTATCAGTATCCGCTGCCAATTGATCCATACTGCCTGCGCGTGCTGGAGTTCTCGAATGGATCTCTGTCGTACCCGCAGGACAACATGTTCTCGAACAGAGGCGGCCCGGTGTTTGTCATTGAGGGGCGTAAACTTCTTACGGACGAAGGTACGGTTCGGATCAAATATGTCGCACGCGTCACCGATCCCACCGAATATGATGCGACCCTGATTGAGACAATTGCGGCTCGTCTGGCTATGGAGATCGCCTACGCGGTTACTGGCTCGACTACTGTCGTGCAGCTTGTCAGCGCAATGTACGACGAAAAGATCCGCGAGGCTCGGTTTGTTGACGCAACCGAGGGCGCACCTCAGAAGCTGGAAGCCAGCGACTTCATTGAATCGAGGTTCTGATGGCGAGATCCGCACCAGCTTTTAGCTCATTTACAGCCGGTGAGATTTCCCCCCGCCTTGAGGGGCAGATTACCCTTGAGCGATACAGGCAAGGTCTATCGGATCTCACCAACATGGTGGTCATGCCGCACGGCGGTGTGCAGCGCCGGCCTGGCACTGAGTTCCTGGGCGAGGTGAAGAACAGCGCGATAAAGTCTAGGCTGATCCCGTTCCAGTTCAAAACGTCTGACACATATATTCTTGAGTTTGGAAACCTCACGATGCGGGTTTACCGCAACGGCCTGCAGGTTCTCACAGGATCTGCAAAGACAATCACCGCAGTGACGCAGGCCAATCCTGGTGTTTTAACTTCTGCTTCTCATGGCTTCAGCAACGGTGATGAGATTTTCATCACTGGCGTTGTCGGGATGACGCAGCTGAATGATCGCAACTTCATCGTTGCCAACGTCACTGCCAACACGTTTACGCTGAAAGATGCGTTTGGGGCGAACATCAACACAACCAGCTTTACCGCTTACACGTCGGGCGGCACGGCTGATGAAATCTATGAGACGGCCACGCCTTACGCAGAAGCTGATCTTTTCAATCTGCGTTATGCGCAGTCTGCTGACACGATGTACATCGTGCATCCGAGCTATGAAGTTCGCAAGCTGACCCGCACTGGATCGGCAAACTGGACGTTCACAGTTCCTATTCTTCAGACTGCTTTGCTTACAGCGAAAACTGTTGAAAACATTACGCAGGCAAATCCTGGCGTTGTTACTGTCACTGGACACGGGTTCAGCAACGGCGACCAGGTGCATCTGAGCAATGTTGAAGGAATGGTCGAGCTAGAAGGATTAAACTTTCTGGTCGCCAACGTCACCACCGACACGTTTACGCTGCAGGACGAAGGCGGCAACAATATCAATACCACAAGCTTCACAGCCTTTGTTGATGGCGGTGGTTCCGAAAGAGCGATCACGGGCGCTACTCAAGCCAACCCGGTTGTTGTGACATCAGCATCTCATTCTTTCACGAATGGTCAAATTATATACATCAACAATGTCGTCGGCATGACGGAGCTAAACGACGCCTACTACAAGGTTTCGGCGGTCACAAGCAACACCTTTGCCCTGCAAACTGTAGCTGGAACCAACGTAAATGGCACGGGTTTTACCGCGTACACGTCGGGCGGCACTGCCGAACTTGGCACGTCTGAGGTTCAGGAAATTGGGCCTGGGGAAACGCCGTTGTCTGGTGCCGATAATCGGCCCAGCGTTGTTACCTTTTTTGAGCAACGCTTGGTTTTCGCAAACACCAACAACAATCCGCAGACTTTGTTCTTCTCAAAGAACAGCGCCTATCAAAACTTTGTAATCGGCACGGCTGACGACGACGCCTTGATCTACACGATCGCGTCCAACCAGGTGAATGCCATCCGGTATCTTTCGTCCACGCGCATCCTGACCGTTGGTACGTCTGGCGGTGAATATGTGGTGACGGCGTCAAACAGTGGCCCGCTTACGCCAACCACGACCCTCATCCGCAAATATTCAAACTATGGCACCTCGACCATTGAGCCTGTGCAGGTCGCGGACGTAACTCTGTTTCTGCAGCGCGGCAAGCGCAAGATCCGCGAGTTTAAGTATGTGGGTGACATCAATGTAGATGCTTACACAGCTCCTGATTTGTCGATCCTTGCCGAGCATATTACGCAAGGTGGCATCGTACAATTTGCGTACCAACAGGAGCCTGACAGTGTGATCTGGATGGCTCGTGCGGATGGCACGTTGATTGGCATGACTTATCGCCGGGAAGAAAATGTCGTGGCTTTTCACAAGCATGTGATTGGCGGCACCTTTAGCGGCGGCCAGGCTGTGGTTGAAAGCGTTGCGTCGTTGCCCACCGACACCGGCGAAGACGAACTGTACATGATCGTAAAGCGCACCATCAATGGTGTGACCAAGCGTTATGTCGAGCTGATGAAACCGTTTGACTTTGGCAGCGTCACCACAGGCGCGTTCTATGTGGACAGCGGCCTGTCTTACAGCGGCTCGGCCACGACCAACTTGTCTGGCCTGTTCCACCTAGAGGGACAGACGGTTTCGATCCTAGCCAATGGCGCCGTGCATTCTGACGAGGTGGTGGCGTCTGGCGCCGTTACCTTGAACACCAGCAGCACGATTGTAGCTGCCGGCTACGGATACACCAGCAATCTGCAAACGCTGCGTATTGAGGCTGGATCTGTCGATGGCACGAGCCAGGGCAAGCCCAAGCGCATCCATGCCATCACGGTTCGCTTGCATGAGACTGTGGGTGTCGAGGTTGGCAACAGCGCTGGTGAGGTTGATGAGATTTACTTCCGCGACAGTTCCATGGCTATGGACACTGCAGTGCCTTTGTTCACTGGCGACAAAGACATTGAATTCCCTGGGGGCTTTGATGATGATGATCGCATCTATGTGCGACAGAACCAGCCGCTGCCACTAACAGTTCTTGCGCTCTTCCCGCGCATGAACACGTTCGACAAGTAGGTGTGATCGATGGCTCTCTTTCCGATCTTAGCACTAGGCGCCTCAATTCTGGGAGGTGTATCGCAAAAGCGTGCAGCTGATAAAGCAGCTGCGGCGGCTTTAAAGGCCGGCGAGTTTAACGCCAAGATCATCGAACGCGACATCGATTTGCTGGAGCGTCAGCGCCAGATCTTCAACGCCAACTTCCTGGTCGATGCGCAGCGCTCTCGCCGATCGTTTGAGCAGGACGTTCAGGGCGCTGTGAAGGCAGGCTTTGGCTTCGCTGGCATCGACATCTCGCAAGGCTCTCCGCTGCAGATCCTGCGGGAGAACGCGCGTGAATTTCAGTATCAGCAGGACGTGGCTGAGTTCAACCGCGAGATCGCCAACATGCAGATCTCTGACCAGCAAGAGACGGCCAGGCTGAATGCCGAGCTGTCACGCATGGAAGGTGGCGCACAGGCTGCCGGCCTGCGCTCGTCTGGCAAAGCCAGCCTGATTGGCAGTGTCGGACAGGCTGCACAGATCGGCTACGAATACAAACTGTTTGGTGGGTGACAATGAGAATTCCAATCTTCCGCTCTCAGGCTCAAGCCACCAACGAAGCGCCAGGATCTCGCATCCAGGCGCGAATGAATGCGCAGCCATTCGTGCAGGCCGCCTTGGCCAAGGGCGAGGTCTTCAGCTCGGCCATGAAGGGGATTGGCGACTATGCGCTTGTGCGTGCCAAGGCCGAGGCCGAGGTGCAGTACAACGAAGCCATGCTTGCGGCTGAAGAAGAAATGCGCACGCTGGCCGAAAGCCTGAAAGAGAACGGGCGGCTTGGCGATGTGATCAACGAAAAAGGCACCGGCGCTTGGCAGCTGCAGACCAAGGATATGCGTGAGCGCCTGGCCGATGGGCTGTCCAGCCGATCGATGACGGATGCCTTCAATGCGCGTTTCAATCAGCAAGAACTGACGTTGCGGTTCCAGCTGCGCGATGCCATTGAAAGCCGCATCAAGGCGCGTGCTGCTGCAGCGGCTTCGGCACGCCAGGAATCTATGGTCAACCAGCTCTCAGACCCGAACACCCCGGTTGAGCTGGCGGCCATGCTGCTAACCAGCCAAGACGCAGAACTGCAAGCAAGTGTCGCAAATGGCATTATGACGCCAGAAACCCGCGCAGCGGTAAACTCAGAGCTGCTTGGCAAGATCGTAGACAACGTGACCGCCGGCTACGTCGCAGCCGATCCCGCCAAGGCAATCGCACTGAGCAAGGCACTAGAGTACCAGGCGCAGGTTGACGCTGGCTTGATGACTTCAGCCGAGGCAGCAGAGCTGTCGGGTCTTGGCCCTGACGCGTCGTACACATTGTCTGTGCTGCGCATGGCTCGGCCAGATGTTGCGATTAACGCCTTGGCCAGCGCTATAACCACGGCCAACAAGCTTGACGGCGCGATGGATGAGGCAAGGGCCGAACAGACTGCCGCAACAAACTTGGCAAACGAGAACCTCTACAACTCGGCATTCGGTGTTGACCCCAAGGCTCCTGCCAGCCTGGATCTGACGCAGCGCTTGCAGGCTGCAAACCCTCAAGCTTTGGCCCTCGCCGGCATCAGCCCAGATCAACCGATCACTGGCAAGCAGTATCAAGATGCGGTGACCAGTGCGCTTGATCGCCAGAACTTCTTGACGCCAGATCGGCGCAAGACGCTCGACACGCACCGCAATCCGGATGTGGCTGGACCGTTTGCCACTCAGACCAATTCTGCGGTGTTCACCACGCTGTATCAAAAACAGCTGGCTGGCACGCTCACGATGCAAGATTTGAACAACAACATCGGCGATCTGTCTCAGCAGGATTGGAAGGCCATGGCTGATGGCATCCAGACCGAGTCGCGGGAGAGCCTGGGCCTTGTCGATGATGCAGTTGCTGCGGCATTCGGTTTCAACAGAGCGGCGGCAGCTACAGACGAGCAGTCGAAAGAGGCGCAGGCTGCCTATGCCTACGTTAACTCGCATCTCACCCGCGAGTTTAACCAAGCGCGAGAGGCTGGCAACCCAATGACATCAACGCAGCTTACGACCCGCGCCAATGAGCTGGTGGATGAGCGCATGGTGTCTTATCGGGCAAGTCTGCAGGCGCAACTCAGTGATTATCTTGCGGCTCAGACACCATCTCTCGGAGTTACTTTGAGGCCCGGCAATGAACTGGCAGATCTTGATGCCTGGTATGAAAATCTGCCGGAACCCACATCGGTTCAACAATCTAAGTATGCTGCAATTCGCGCACAGATTTCGCGCTATACGACGATGATACAAGGGCAGTGACATGGCTGGACTGATCGAAGACGACACCGACGTTGAGATGGGCCGTTATGACGAGGCCTATCAGATCAAGACGTACTCTGGCTTGTCGCCGGCGAACATGCGCGGCGGCACTGTCCAGTACGATCCCGTAAACAAGACCGAGGCTGTCTACGTCGATCTGCCCTCGGGCGGCAAGCTGCGCATCGGCGATCGCTCTGTAACGCCAATGCAGGTGGCAGAGACGGACGCGGCGGCTGCCAAGAAGGAAGAGATGCTGGCACCGCAGCCTGGTGCTACGTCCACATCGCCTGTGCCGACCAACGGTCGTGCGCCGATCGAAAGCATTATTGGTGGTGCAAACGGTCCAGAGCTGGCTGACTATGAAGCCGCCGGCTACACCGAAGCCGAAGTCATGCAGTACGAAAAGTTTCGCACTGAGCAATACATGGCGCAGCCCAACATCGCTGACGCGGTAAAGTTGACGCCTGATCAGATCAGCCAGTACGCTGCACAGCCTGGTGCTGAGATCATCGCGCCGCAAGGCGCTGGTGTGCGTGGGAATGTTCAGGATTGGATTTACAATGCGCTTGATCCGAACCGTGAGCCAAGTGGCGGTGCCGCCGACATGCTGCGCTCGGCGTTCAGCATGCTGCCAGGCACAGAGAATCTGGACCCAGGCGATCTGCGTTTTTTCTCTAATCTGTTTACTGGTTTTGGAGATGTAACGTCTCCACTTGGCGGCGCTATTTCAGTGGACGAAGGCACTACTATGATGGGCCGTGGGTACAATCAGTTGTCCTCTGGCAACCCAGATCAGATGGCGTCTGGCGCAGTTGACATGACGATCGGCGCAGCGCTGACCACGCTGGGCGTGGCTGAGTTCGTGCCTTTCGTCAAAGCACTTAGCGATCCTGCTAAGGATATGTTGCGGCGCATGTCTCCCGAGGCAAAGAACTTGCTGGCCGACACGATCGGCCTGAGCCGTGCGATCTCGCAGGGCGACAAGGACATGCTGATTGAGATCTTCCAGCCGCGCGGCACGACGCAAAGCTTGAGTGCGGCTGCAACTGGCGGCCCAACCACTCCAGTTGTTGGAAGCACTACTCCATTGCGCGAAGGCGGCGCTGAGAACGAACAAGCGCGGCAAGCAGTTGTCTCCATCGCCGCGCAGAGAGACCCATCACGGGACAAGCCTCTTGTCCGGATTGATGACATTGCATCGTTCCATGAACAAAACCATGTGGCCAAGTACGGGCGAAAGCTTGATCAGTACAACGATCAAGATTTCAACACAGCCATTGACGCAACAACCGATGAGGTTCGGTATCAGCTCAATCAATCCGTCTCTGGCAAGGGTTGGTACGACAGTGACGTGAAGAAAACTTTTGAGATTGCGTCACGCATTCCTGGTTTGGAAAGTTTGGCAACAAGTGAAACTGACCGCGTGATCATGTCGGCGATTATGGCGCCAACCTCAATTGGGCAGCTCGTCACCAACAACACCCGCGCTGCCATCGCAGCTATGCTGCAATACAAGCGTACCGGAAAAGTTCCGACAACGCCTCCAGCTGCTGGCTCTGTTACTGAAGGCATCAAGAATGCTGGGTGGGGCTTCAAGCAGGGTAGTGTCGCTGCGAACATGCAGGTCATTTCTCACCTTGTTGAAAAACTTGGTCCGGATGGTTTTGCCGATTGGTGGCTTTCCCCTCACACTCTCAAAGAACTTGGCGATGTTAGAAGAGAGGCAGGCCTCTCTGGAGACCCAAGTGGCTTGAGCGGCGGCCAAAACAGCATGCACCTGGGCGCCATGGTGATCGGCGACAAAACCGGCAGGTTCTCTCTCAACATCAACGGATATGAAGGCACCACAAAAGACGTATGGTTCAGCCGCTCGTACAATCGCCACTTTGGCGATATGAGAGATAGCAAAGGGGAGCTTGCCGGCGGACCCAGAAATACAGTAGAGCGTCGTCGCATGGAGGAATTCACGCGGCAAGTGCGTGACCGCCTGCAAGATCAAGGTTTGAGCGAACAAGACGTTCAGGCCATTCTGTGGTACTATGAGCAGAACTTGATGACAGATCTTGGCGTGCAATCACGCCCTGGTGCATTTAGTGAGGAGGCGGAGAGGATCTATGGACAACTACGACCAGGAGTTCGCGCAGGCGATGCAACTGAAGCTACGGCTGAACCGGGAGGCATCGAAGGCTTCCGTGGCATCAGCGCAACCCAACGAACAGTCCGCGCCGAGCGGAGACTTCCGGAGCGGGTTGATCCAAGAAATCCTGAGGGACAAACCGGGCCTTACACGCGAGGAACTGGATCAGGCGATGCAGGAGATGGGCTTCTAGTTCTTGAGCCTAATCCGCAGTCTCAGGCGCGTTACCGTGAAGCTGGGCTAACGCTACCTGTCATTCGTGAAGTTCCGGCACAGCAATCAGCCGCGCAGTACAATGCAGACATGACTGACGCAATGCGGGGCCACAAGTTTGGCGCTCAGGTGGAAATCAAGTCGGCAGAGGACTTGGCGCAGGCTCGTCTGTTTAGAACAGACGATGGCAGCGGTTTTGCAATCAAGCCAGATGGCGACATCGTTGCTGTCTTCGCAGGCAAACAATCTGCAAAAGGCGGTGGCTATTCCATGTTGCAAGCGGCTGTTGCTGCCGGTGGCAGAAAGCTTGATGCCTTCGACACATATCTCCCAAAGATATATGAGACAGCCGGCTTCCGTCCTGTAGCTCGTCTGCCGTGGAATGATGAGTTTGCTCCTCCCAATTGGGACAAGGAAGCATTCTCTAAATTCAACAACGGAGAGCCGGATGTAGTTTTCTTTGTTTACGATCCAGACTATTATGGCGGGGCCGTAGACGTTCCGACATTCGGCAATTACGACGAGGCTGTGGCTGAACAAGACAAGCAGCTGCAAACTCTTGGAGGACGCAAGTAATGGCAGTCGATCCCCAGCAACTCGCGACCGAGCAAGACCAGCGCCAGGCTATCACGCAGATGGGCGCACCGACCGAGTTTGCGCAGGGGCCTGAGCAAGCAGTTCGCGTGGCTGGCGGTGGTGCTTTCGGCGAACTACTGCAGAAGCTGGGATCGGCTGTGCGCAATCAGTTTGGCGACGTGCAGCGCGTACCAACACCGCAAGAGCGTCGTCTAACCGATGACGCTGGCTTCTCTGAGCGTGCAACCAAGGAAGCCCTGGCGCCGCAGGTGCTGTCGCCGGAAGGCGTTACACGCTTTCAGGAGCGTGGTCTGCAGGCACCAGCTGTCAACGCACCGCTCACCGCTCAGCCGCAGGTGGATGTGCTGCAGTCGGCCACCAGCGCCCTGGACGATCAGGCCGCAGAGGCGGCCACCAATGCCGAGGCAATCCGCACCGATGCCAGCAAGGCGCTCAACGCTGAAACGCAGGGCTTTCGGCCTGAAACCGGCGTGGCACCGGAAGAGATCACAGATCCCGTCCTTGACGCCTTGTCCCAGCGCGATCTGCAGATCAAGAGCCTGAAAGACGGCGGGGACTTCAACTTCGACTACATGGCCACCACGGATGACGTGAAGGCCACGATCACGGCTGTCGCAGAAACACTGTCCAGCGAACAGGCTGCCGTCACTCGCGGCGTGATCACCAACAAGACCACGCTGGAGGAAGCATCCAAGCTTGCGGCAGATGAAGTCGGCCTGACCCGTCAGTTGCTCAAGCGCCGCGTCGGTGATGGCGCACTCAACGCTGCAGAGATGGTGGCTGCCAGGGATCTCCTGGTGCGCAGCGCCACAAAGCTCACAGATCTGGCCGAGAAGGTTAAGAGCGGCCAAGGATCAGCCGTCGATCGCTTGGCATTCCGCCGGCAGTTGGCAATCCATGCCGGCATTCAGCTGCAAATCAAGGGCGCCCAGACCGAAGCTGCGCGTGCGCTGCAATCGTTCCGCATTCCGGTCTCCGGCGAACTCAGCGCCCAGCGCATGAGCGAAGAGGCTGTGCGTGCGCTGGCCGACTCGGGCGTTGATCAGTCAACCGATGCACTTGCACAGCGCATTCTCGACAACGGGCGCCTGCCGGAAGGTGCGCGGCTTGCTGCACTCAACACACTGGCCGAGCGCGGCTGGGGTCTTAAGTCTGCCGATGCAATCAGCGAAGCCTACATGGTCGGCCTGCTTTCCAGCCCAGCAACTCAGGCAAAGAACATCATCGGCACGATGGGCTTTATGGCCTACCAGCTGCCAGAGGAAATGCTGGCCGGCACTTGGGGCGCAGTGATCCGTGGCGTCAAAGGCAAGAACGCGCCGTACAATCTGCGCGAAGATCAGGTTTACACGGCTGACGCTTTGGTCCGAGTAAAGGGCTGGATCGACAGCGTGGGCGATGCCTTCCGCATTGCATCGGCTGCATACAAGACCGAGATCCCCACCGACCAGATGAACAAGCTTGACTACAACGTCGGCGCAATTCGCTGGGACGGCGAGAGCATGTACTCGCGCGGCATCAACGAGTTTGGCAAACGTGCGCGTATTCCTTTCCGTTTGTTGCTGGCAGGCGACGAATTCTTCAAGACTATTTCGCAGCGCGGTGAACTCTACGTTGCGGCTCATCGTCGGTATCAGGCAGGCCTGCGTGCTGGTGAAGACCCGCAACGTGCGCTGGATGAAGCTGGCATGGTGCTGCTTGATCCGCGTGCTGTCAGCGATGAGATGATCAACAAGGCGCGTTACGACACGATGACGTTGGACACCGGGTTGCTTGGCCAGCTGGCCAGCAAGATCCAGAACGTGCCAGTGCTTGGCCGCATCATCCTGCCGTTTGCCACCGCGCCCACCAACGACATGCTGCGCACGCTGGAGCGGTTGCCAATCCCGATCGGCAGCAAGCGTCTGTACCAGGATCTGCTTGGTCAGAACGGCCCGCAGGCGCAGCAGATGGCGCTGGGCCGTTGGTCTGTCGGATCAATGACCTTTGCCTATGCCGCGCACCTGACAGCTCAGGGCCGTCTTACTGGCGCAATGCCGGATGATCAGAAAGAGCGCCAAGCATTGCCGCCTGGCTGGCAACCGTACAGCATTGTGCTGCGTGGCGCTAACTTCCCGAAGGACGCAGACGGCGAGGATCTGCCGTTGTACGACGAGTACGGTCGGCCCAACGGTCCGCTGACCTACGTCAACTATGCTGGCTATGGGCCAGTGTCGTCGGTCATTGGTCTTGGCGCGTCTATCCCGCAGAAGATGGCCCTGGCCCGTGATCCGCAGAAGGCTCAGTCTATGGCCGGCGCAGCGCTCGGCTCTGTCGTGAACTACTACAAAGAGCTGCCCATGCTGCAGGGCATTGCGCAGATCATGGACTTCACTGACACCATCAGCATTGAAGCAATCGTGCGCAGCCCAGCTGTGGCTGCCACGCCGATCGGCCTGCCAAACATCTACAGCTCTCTGCAGCGTGCAGTGCAGCGTGCAATTGACCCGACCCGCGTGACGCCGCGTGATGATGTCGAATACTACACGATGGAAGATGCTGATGCAGGCTTTACTGCCGGCGATCCGCTGTTCAGCAATCCGAACGGCACTGTCAGTTACCGCCTTGTTGGTTCTCCGAAGGCTGATGCTGGTCAGCAGATGCGTGAAGCCTGGACGATGATGCGTGCGTATCAGCAGCAGGACAGCATGTTCGCTGATGAGCGTGATCTGAATGCTGTGATGTACGACACGCTGGGCAACGTCATGGGTGCCGAGGACGTAAGCTTCTCGTCCCGCCCAGGCCTGGCTCTGTGGAACATGACCACTGGCATGGTCGTAAAGCCTGGCCGTGAATTGACTGCAGTCGAGAGCGAGATGATGCGGTTGGCCAAGGATGTCGGCGGCTGGCCGATCACCAACCCCGAGAGTGTTGACGGCATCAAGCTTGGCGCTGGTGCGCAGTCGGATTTGACGCGCATCGCCAAGAACGAGGTGACGCTCAACCTGTACGGCATGGGCTTTGCAGACTTTCGTGGATCTCTGGAACAGCTGGTGTTCTCTCCGCAGTACACGATGTCCAGCGACGTGGACAAGCGCACGCTGGTGCGCAGCCTAAACACCAAATTTATTGAGGCTGGCGTTCTTACTTTGCTGGAACTGCCAGACTATGCTAACTTGCGCCAAGCATATGATGATGTGCAGGCGCTCAAGGAACAGGGCATCAGATGACCGTATCAACCAGCATCAGCACCGCCAACTACACTGCCAACGGCAGCACGACGACGTTTGCCTATCCGTTCAAGATCTTTGCAAACAGCGACCTGGTGGTAAGCTTGCGTAACACGGCAACCTCTGTTGAAACTGTGCAGGTGTTGAACAGCGCGTACACCGTCACCGGCGCTGGCAACAACGCGGGCGGCAACGTCGTGTTCGGCACAGCTCCTGCGTCAGGTAACACGGTGTTAATCCGGCGTGAGCTGCCGCTGACGCAAGAGACTGACTTTGTGCCGAACGATCCGTTTCCTGCAGCAGCGCACGAAAACGCTTTAGACAAGCTGACCATGCTGTTGCAGCAGACCGGCGTTGCTGCTGATCGGGCGATTGTGTTCCCGGCATCTGAAGTTGGTCTTGGCCTGACAAATGTGCTGCCGTCGGTTTCTGATCGTCGCTTAAAGCTGATCCAGTTTGCCAACGACGGCTCGGTTGATGTCATCGCGCCTGCTGATCTCAGCAACGCCATCATCGGCGCAAACTACGTTTTTGATGCTTTTACAGGCTCGGGCGCCACCACGATTTACACGTTGTCTGCTGGCCCTGGCTCGACCAACAACACTGCAGTCTACATCGACGGTGTGTATCAATCAAAGAACAACTACAGCGTCTCTGGCAGCACGCTGACATTTTCCACAGCGCCACCGCTGAATTCGGCAATTGAGATTGTCATCGGCGATGCAATCTCCGCTGGAGCTGCCACGGCTGCTTCTGCCGTATCTTACAGCCAAGGCGGCACAGGCTCTGTCTCACGAAATGTTCAATCCCGTCTGCGTGACTATGTGTCGGTCAAAGACTTCGGCGCTGTCGGTGATGGCGTGACGGATGACACGGCGGCTATTCAGGCTGCACTAGACTATGCTGACACTGGGTCGAACCAATCAAGCGTTGTCACGGTCTTTATCCCTGCCGGGACTTACATTCACACGGGCATCACCATTGCGGGCGGTGTCAACGTGATGGGCGATGGTCGCACTTCTACAACCCTTTTTCTGAAAAACAGCACAAACCCCGTCCAATCCGTGAAACTTGAGAGCAGCAGAGCAAGCATCTCAAAGGTTACTATTGACGGGAACCGCAGCAACAACAGCAGCGGAATTGGCCTGAATGCCGACAATAGCGTGGCCGCAGGCAATTCGGCTTTTTGCTACATCGAAGACTTGGACATCCAGAATACGGCTGGCACGGGCTGCATCGTTACGAACGGAAACATGGCGCACCTTAAAAATGTGTCGATCACCCGTTGCACCACAGGTCTGATCGCAGAGCGTTGCACCCAGTTGACCATGACCAACGTGGACATTGCGAAGTTCACCGTTGCGGGTTTCGTCATGCAAGGTTCGCCCGCTCAGAACGTGGTTGTGTGGAACGGCGGCTTTATGGAAACCACAGTGGACACGCCCACGGCTGGCGCTCCGTTCATTCACCTGAAGAGTATGCGTAGCACGGACGCTCTTTATATTGCTGGTCTTTGGTGCAACGGTCACTTCACCGACAGCGCCTTTGACACCACTGGCCTAAAGATTGAAGACCCCCTTTACGTTGACAACGTGACCATCGACGGAACCGTTTTTTACAATGTGAAAACTGCAGGGACTTATGTTGGCGTTGCCAATACTGAGATCGGCTTGGTCGATGCCCGTGGTATTTCGACTGTTGGCGGTGGCGGTTCGTTCACGCGGCAGATGGGTGTTTTGACCCAAGCCAGCTATAACTTTGACTTCTTCACAAACGAGAAAAGTCTGACGGTTTCTGGCACCACAAACGAGTTCATTGTTCCGACTGGAAGCCCGATTGAAATTCAAGAGATGTCAATGCTTGTTACCGAGGCTTTCGCTGGGACGGGCAATGGCGCATTGAACTTTGGGGTGAATGGATCAGGAACTGCTTTTGGGAGCGGGCTTGTCCTGACTAACCCAACAACTTTGAATACTGTTGTTGATTTCACGTCATCGTTGACCAGTAAGAAGTCAAGCCTGAGCTTTGACAAAATTACCTTTGCTGCCGCTACGCCGTTGGCAACAACTGGCAAGGCGCGGTTCAAGGTTCGCGGCATCGTCTACTAAGGGGCAAAGACATGGCACTGACTAAAGCACACAACCGCATGATCGCTGGCTCCTACGTCAATGTCCTTGACTATGGTGCGGTTGGTGATGGCGTGACGGATGACACAGCTGCAATTCAAGCTGCGATTGATTTCTCAAAAACAAGCGGAAAAGTTCTTCTTGTAAATCCAGGGACTTACATTCTTTCTAGCACACTTGATTTAAACGATGGGTTCGACAACGCTGTTTCCATCATGGGAACGGGTGGGGTTTCTAATGAACCTACGTTTAAGTTTACAAGTTCTGTATCTGTTGGACTCTTGATCTTGAACAGCAAGGCTTCGATGGTTCGTGACCTTGTTATCGACATGTCGGCTGTTACCGTTGATTGCGTGGGTGTTCTGGCAAATGCCATGTGGGAAAGCCAGATGCAAAACGTTTTCATCAAAGGACCGGGTGCTACAAACCCAGCTTCAGGGCAAGTATCTTACGGCTTGGCTCTTCGTCCGACCTATAGTGGCACTGTTACTTCATGGCCTGCTGCTTCAGATTTGCAGACAATTTATAGCGCTTCAGGCATCAACATGGGTGTTTACTGGAACAACTTTGTTCGCATTCGTGTCGAAGATTTTGGGTATGGCCTTATTCTGCTGGGTGGTGAAGGTGGCTCAAATCCACGCACAAACCAAAACCAATTTAACTCGTGTAAGTTCAATTCAAACTTCTATGGCATCTGGATGGAAGGCACTGGCGGTGGAAACGTATTCATCTCCAGCACCGCAGAAACCGCTGGTGGTGATGCGGTAACTGTTCAAAACATTTCAAGCGGGACGGGGCCTGTTTGGATCGGCGGAGAGGTCAGTGCTACTGGTGAGCAGTGGAAGGGGCCGGGGATGCTGCTCAACGCTACGGCTGGGACAGGCTTCCCAGTTGCAAACGGGGCAGGGGACGCTGGCACTCATATTCGTTTTACAGACCAAGACCCGCAGCTCTTTGGGACGAAGTTAACTGGTAGTGGATTCCTAAGTGATTGGGATACCAAGCTGGACCTTCCAACGTCAGGTTCTGGTACAACGTCTTCAAGATCGTTTAACATGGCTACCATATCGGTAGACGGTTCTGGTACTGATGCAGCAGGCTATGAATTTTCCGTAATCATGCACGACGGCACTTCTCCGCAAGGCTCGTCTGTGATGATTTATCATGTGCTTTTGAATAGGGGTCTTTCTCAACCTCTCACGGCTGCTGCTACTCAAATCAGCGCTAGAACTGTTTGGCACAATCTTGGTGGTGGTGCTGTTGCTCCAACTGTAACCGTTACTGTTGTTGGCTCTACCGCAACTGTAACAGCAAATTTGAACTGGAATAGTGTCGGTACCAATCCGGGTGAACAACTTGTGTCTTACGCAATACGGACATTAAACACAGTAGATTCAGGCGGATGGATTTTAACAGCGCTCTAAGGAAAGAATGATTACGATGACCCCTGAAATGCTCTGGAGCCTTGGCCTATCTGCTGCACTTGGCCTAATTAGCTGGGTTCTTAAAACTCATGTTAATGAGGTCAAGCGTTTGCAGATCTTGCTGAACCGCACGCGGGAAGAAGTCGCCAAGGACTACGTTACCAAGACTGATGTGCAGTCCAGCATCAATATGCTGATCACGCGCATCGACAACTTGGACAACAAGATCGACGCGCTGCTGCGAAGCCTGGCAAAGTGAATGTGCCGTTGATCTGGGTGGCGTACACGCACATCTGGATCGACGGGCGCATGGTATTTGTCAAGATTTGCAGGTATACTGCGGACATCGCGCTGGCGGTCCATCCGCTGTTTCCGTGTCCGCCGTTCTGGAGCCTGTGATGTTCGACCCCGTTAGCATTGGCATGGCCATCTCTGTCGGCAGCAAGGCTTTCGGCCTGCTGAAGCAAGGCATTGCGGCTGGGCGTGAGATCCAGGACATGGCGTCTCAGTTGTCAGAGTGGGGCAAGGCTGTCTCTGACATTGCCTATGCTGCGGAGAAAGCTGACGAGCCGCCTGGCATATTCAAGACGCTCTTCGGTGGCGACACGCAGAAAAGCGCCATCGACATTTTTGCCGCGCAGAAGCAATGCGAACAGCAAAGGCGGGAGCTTCGTCAGCTCATTAGCTTTTCATATGGGAACGACGCTTGGCTAGAGTTTCAGGCCATTGAGCGCCGGGTGCGAGAGCAGCAAAGAGAGCAGGTCTATCGCCGCCGCGAGCTGATCGAATCGATCATGGAATTTTTGCTCTGGGCTGGTATAATCTTGACCGCGATGGTGCTGGCTGGCGTCGGCCTGTACTTCTGGGGCGTCTATCTGGGGAGGTGGTAGGATGCGCGAGAAGCTGACATGGCTGGCCTTCGTCGCTGGCATCTTTGGCATCCTGTGGCTCAGTGGCGACGGCTTTTATCGCTACCCGTGCCAGGCGCCTGAAATGTTCGACGACAGCGCCTGCAACCCCCCGATTTGCCTTCGCACAAGAAACTGTGCGTCCGATCTGACAGGAGTTTCGGAATGAGCAAGAACGACCCTGATTTCATGGAAGCCAAGCTGCGCTACTTCATCGGCGTGGCCTTGACCTGCACCTTGGGCGGCATCGTGTTCTTCACGCTCTACGCCCTGATCTTCGTGACCCAGCCTCTGGGTGAGAGTTCAGAGAACGACCGCGCGCTGTTCTCCATCCTGACCCCTATCGCCAGCTTTCTGGTTGGTGCGCTTGGCGGCGTACTTTCGGCAGGAAGCAACCGCAACAAGGGCGGCAACGAGCCGTCGTCACAGGAGCCGAAAGAATGATCGGACGCATGATCGGAATGATGATTGGCCGCAAGGCTAAGGCGAAGGTCGTTGACGCTGTGCTGGACAAGGTGGACTTGCCCGACCCGGTCGAGAACGCCATTAAGATCGCTGCCACGGGAAACGTCGGTGACCTGCTTGGCGGCATGGGTAAGGACATGGCACAGGAAGCTGTGCTGGGCGCTGTCACCAAGAAGGTGCCGATCAAGAGACCCAAGAAATGAGATGGATCGTTGCCCTGCTTCTATCGACCGCCCCCGCCGTCGCCACGCCCTATGAAATTACCCGCGTCATTGACGGCGATACCGTGGAGATTGCGGTGGATTTTCTCCCGTCGCCCCTGCCACCCAAGCTGTCCATCAGGGTCATGGGCATCGACACCCCAGAAAAAGCCCCTCGCGCTCAATGCGACGCGGAGGCAGCCCTCGCTAGAAAGGCAAGCGCGTTTACAAAAGACGCGGTTGCCAATGCCACAGAGATCGATGTGCAGATCTTGAAGTGGGATAAGTATGGTGGTCGGGTGCTGGGCGATGTTTACCTGGACCACCAGAGCCTAGCTCAAAGCCTGATCTCTGCCGGCTTGGCTCGTCCGTACAAGGGCGATGCGAAACAATCCTGGTGCGAATAGGAGAAAGTGAATGACCCTTCTGACCGTTGATCAACTGCGTGCCATGATCCCGACCAACAAGGAAGTGGATGCCTGGTGCGAGGAGCTGAACAAGGCGCTGCCGAAGTATGGCATCACGACACCAGAGCGTATTGCTGGATTTACTAGCCAATGCGCCCATGAGTCAGGTGACTTCAACCAACTGCGCGAGAACCTCAATTATTCCCAGCAATCGCTTGAGCGTGTCTTCCCTCGGTACTTCGGACCAGGCAAGCGCAACGCTGCAGAGTATGCTCGGAACCCTGAGAAGATTGCGAACTACGTCTATATGGACGAGAACCGCACTAGCAAACTTGGCAATACCCAGCCTGGGGACGGAGCCAAATTTATTGGACGCGGTCTCAAACAATTGACCGGTCGTGACAACTATACTCGCTTTGCCAAAGACTACGACATGACAGCGGAGCAAGCCGCCGAGTGGTTGGAGACCAAGGAGGGTGCGCTGGCCTCGGCCCTGTGGTTCTGGAACACCAAGAACCTGAATGCAGTTGCCGACACCGGCGACGTGGTGCGGATGACGAAGATCATCAACGGCGGCGACATCGGCCTGGCCGATCGCAAGCAGCGCTACGACAAAGCCATGGCCATTCTCACAGGCAAGATCCCCTTGCGTGCAGCCAACACCAACGAGGTGAACTCGCAGATCACCGACGCTGTCACGCAGGTCTTGCGTCGTGGCGCCAAGGGTGAGCTGGTCAAGAAGATGCAGGCTGCCCTGGGCCTGACGGCTGACGGCGACTTCGGCCCTGGCACTGAAGCTGCGCTGAAGAAGTGGCAGGCGGCCAACGGGCTGACGGCTGACGGTGTGGCCGGCCCAAAGACACTTGGCAAACTGATTGGGTGACGCGATGGACAAGAAGCCTGGACTGTACGCGAACATGAACAAGCGCAAGGAAGCTGGCACGTCTCGCGACAAGGACGACAGCACGATCGACGACAAGACCTACTCCCTGATGACCCGCAAGTCTGGGCCGTTCAAGGAGAAGGAGAAGAAGGGTGGCTAAGTCTCCAGCCTGGCAGCGATCGGAAGGCAAGGCAGAGAGCGGCGGCCTGAACGAAAAGGGGCGCCGCTCCTATGAGCGTGAGAACCCTGGCTCGGATCTCAAGGCGCCGGTGAAGTCTGGCGACAACCCACGACGCGCCTCGTTCCTGGCGCGTATGGGTAACATGCCTGGGCCGGAGCGTGATAAGGACGGCAAGCCGACCAGGTTGCTCAAGTCTCTGATGGCCTGGGGCGCAAGCAGCAAGGCCGACGCCAAGAAGAAAGCATCGGCGATCAGCGCGAGGAATAAAGATGACTGATCTTGAAGCCCACCACAGCTGGCAGCTGCACAAGGAGATGCCGTTTAACCTGCGTGCCTCCATGGGGCATGTCACGAACGGCACGCCTGTCTTTGTGTACGGTAACAACTCAAATGTTGAGAACGTCGAGGAAACCATCTGGTATCAGGGCGGCCTATACACCTACCCGACAGCTGCCGTGCAGATGCTGGTGTCGTCGGACGATGCCACTGCCACATGCCAGGTGATGATCAACGGCCTGGACGCCAACTACATGCCGATCAATGAGATCGTCACGCTCACCGGCCAGACAGCCGTGACCACCACGCTGTCATACCTGCGCATTCAGAACGCCTATGTGCTGGCCGACCCGACTGCGCTTAACATCTACATCGGTGTCGGCACGGTCACGGCAGGTGTGCCGGCCACGGTGTATGAGCGGATCTTCAACGGTCACAACAGGACAGAGAGCGCACGATACACAGTGCCGGCTGGGCGCACGTTCTACATCACGCACGGCACCATCTCGCATGGATCTGACACGACCAACGCATTCATCACCGGGCGCCTAGTGTATAGGCTGTTCGGGCTGCCATTCCAGAATGCGGCGATCGTAAACCTGAACAACAAGTTCATCGACTTCTGGTTTGATTTCCCGATCGCCTTGCCTGAGAAATCTGATCTGGAAGCCAAAGCCTTTTGCTCGAAGCAACAGCCTAACTCTGTGTCGGCTTCGATTGAGGGGATCTTGATCACGGAGACGCAGTGATCGCGAGGGGCGCCTGATGAAGATGAGCCGTAGCGCAGTCTGATCTTGACCAACACAAAGCCTGTGCTGCGCCCCTCGCTGTTTAGGTTATCGGGTCAGCTGGAAGCCTGCAACCGCTTTGCCTCGGCTTGCTTTGCCAATGCACGTTCGATCGATGCCTTGCTGGCCGACAGCTTCACCTTCTTGGGCGGCTTGTATGGCTGGATCTCATCGACCCACACACGCTGCGGCGCAGTGAGCGGCTTGCCGAATGTCATCAGCGGCAGCACGATGCCGAACCTTTCGCACGCAGATTCGATCGACTTGCGATGAAAGCCAAAGTGCTTGCTTGCCTGGCCTGCATTCCAGCGCTTGGCTAGGGCAGCCTCCATCATATCCCTAGTAATAATCCTTCGGCCATTCATTCTCGGCTCTCCTTTTGATGGTCTCTATCTCAGGCAATCTCTGCCTGGCCATATACTCTATCAGCTCGAAGTCTGATTGCTTAACCCACCACCCCGGCAGCTTGACGTAGCCTGCGTCACGCAGGGCGCGGGCCGCCGGGCTGTCGCTGGCGGATCTGGTCATGCTCCTTTGCTCAACGCGCTGTCAGCCTCGGCCAGTGTTTCTGCCAAATCGCGAACAGGAATGCCGCGCAAAATTCTTTCTGGTACAGGGCGGATGCGGCCTAGTGCAGACCGAAGCGCATCCCGCTCCTTGGTCAGGGCTTCGATACGGTCGGCGGCGGCAAGATGTGTGTGCGCTCCAAGCATGACCCATCCGTCTAGTTCCCGCAGCCGTGCGATCAGTTCTTCGTCAGTCATGGCTCTCTCTTTCGGTCTCTGCGAGGGCGGCGCACATAGCCTCATATGCTGCACTCTGGTGGCTGTCCTCGTGGACACAGAAGGCATCCAGCATTTTACCAGCAGCCTCCACCGCCTTCGCCAGCTTGGCTTCAAGGGCGTCCCGCTCCTTCTCAAGCTTGATGTAGTCGTTCTCCATCATGCAGGCTTCTTGCTCCTGCATTTCCAACTCATCCTCCGCAGCCTTGGCGTCCTGACGTGCTGCATCCCGCTCCTTGGTCAGGGCTTCGATGCGGTCGGCGGCGTCGTTGTGGCCAAACTCATGGTGAAACTTGCTTCCGTAGAGGCGCAGCCGTGCGATCAGTTCTTCGTCAGTCATGGCTCTCTCCTTGGATATCTGCGAGGGTGGCGAGGGCGATGTCGCGCATATCTTTGAATGCTTCTTCCACCTCATAATCTTCGCCCCAGATCATTTGCTCATCGCGCTTAGCAATGGCGAGCAGCCCAGCCTCCGCCTTCGCCAGCTTGGCTTCGAGGGCTTCAATGCGGTCGGCCAGTGGTTTTGCAATTTGGCTCATGGCTTTTTCACCGTTCATGCGAATTGCGTCACACGCCACGTCATCGCACTCAGGTTCGCCACGAAGGAACATCCTGTTTTGGGTCGCAGTCGCCACGGCATCAACAAGCCAATCGCCACGATCTTTGATGCGCTTCACCAGATCATCACTCATCCTTACCTCCTGTCAGTTCTGCGAGGGTGGTGCGGGCCAGCATGATGGATCGCCAACAGCACCACACCTCATAGCCATATCCATATCCCACTGTCTCTAATGCAATGAGCGGCTCTGTTTCCGCTGGCGGGAAGTTGTCGGGCAGTATCGTCGCAAGGTGATTGCCGCCAACCATCACACTGTCCAACGCCTCCACCGCCTTCGCCAGCTTGGCTTCAAGGGCTGCCACCTGCTTTCGCAGGGGCTTAACTCTCTCGTCGTGAGCGTGCTTTAGGATTTGTGCGATGAATTGCGATGCCGCGTCCTCTATAATGCTGCCGCGCACCAGTTCGCGGGCCATCTCTCTCGCTTCTCCGTCAGTCATCTGCGCCCCCTGTTCCAAGCCAGCCGCGAAATCTTGTTTGCCAAGTCATCCAGTTCCGCCACGCTCATGTCGCGGTTGTCGAGCAAGGCGGTGTAGATCGCGTTGGTCAGCCGCTTCGAGGGCAGGATCGCTGCGCCCTGAATGATCGCTGCCACCGCCTCGGACTGCACGTCACGCACAGGCATGGTCTTCGGTTCTCTGTTCCAGAACATCATGCGTCCTCCTCCGGGAAATCAAAGCAGGTCAGCCGCACCAACTGCCCCGACGCTGCCAACTCAGACAGCTTTGCGGAAATCTTGGCGTCGGCCATGTTCAGAGATGTCGCGATTTCCTCAACGGTGCCACGGCCATCGAAGGCGATGGTGTCCAAGATCATCTCAGCCAGCGCGTCATCTTGCGGCAGAGGTGCTGCGTCCAAAATGCTCACCGCCAGCCAAGGCGTGCGGTCGGGCCGGGTCATGTTAGGCACGACGATGGCCTGCACCTTCTGGCCGACGCGCACGCCTTTTTCGAGCATGACCTTGCTCGGGATGAAGACGTTCTCGTTGCTCTCGGTCAAGGCAAAGGCACTGCCCGTGGCGAGTTGGTTGGTCAGTAAGATTGTTTGTTGCATTTGTTATTCCTTTGCTTCCAGTTTTTCCAATTCAGCCTTGGCGTCCATCAGGTAGAACCACAGTGTGGTCGTCTCTTCTGAGACCCAGCCCGGTCTAACTCCGGGGTACTTTGCCTCAAGATCGGCAAGCTGTTTCTCTTTCGTGGCGATGTACTCGCGGAGTTTGTCTGCTTCGGTCATTATTTGATCCCCAATCTGTCCAGTGCGAAGTACGATTGCTTGTAGTGCTTTATGAGGCGATTAACGCTGGCGATCCTTAAAGTTACCTGCGGGGTCGGCGCAGTGTCATTGACGATGGTTAGTGTCTCAAGATAATCCCACAGGGCGGTCAGGACGATATGTGTGTCGTCGGCACCGAGCTTTACGGCCATCTCACCACCCCATCCCGTGAGCGATCAGCATCAGGCCGAAGCCGATGGCGAAGATTGCGATGCAGGCGAGCAGGTCAGCGACGGCGTCCCGGATGCGGTATTTCATGTCAGTTGTCCTTCATAGCGTTGTTGATGGCGGTGTTTAGGCGCTGGCGCAGTTCAACGCGGCGCAATTCAAAGGTTGCTTCAAGCGTGTCCGAAAAGTAGCTGCATGCCTCGACGCACCGCAGCGCGGTCGCAGCCTGCTCCAGCGTGAGGGTGATGGTGGTCATGCTAGTCTCCTATCAAAACGGCGGCTCTTCGCCGGGGTAAGTTGGTTTCCACTGGGGCGGCGCGTAGGCCGCTGGCTGTGGGGCTGGTTTCGGCGGGGCCTGCCGGGGGATGATCCCCAGCAGGTCGAGGTGCTCGGAGAGGGTCATTCTGCTGGCCGATATGGCGCGTGGAACAGAAAGCTGTGAACCATGTCGAACCGAAACCAATCAGCGATAATGCCGTCCGCGTCGATTGCGCGCTTCGGGAACCAAGCCTCGCTTGCGTTGCCCTTCACCAAAATTGCCTTCGGTGTTTCGCGAACAACCAACACGGTGGTCTGGCTGCCGCTTGCGCTGGTGAGGTTCATGGTGGTCATCTGGGTCATCCTTGTTTGCTAGTTCGTATACGCAATAGAGTTAGTGACGCACAAACCACCTGTCAACACCCTTGAATTGCGAAATCGAAATTATTTGCTCTTGCCTTTCGCATCCAGTTTGCCCATGGTTTTTGCGAAACCGCAACGAGGGCTGCAATGGTCTACACCATGCGAGAAATACGGCTGATGCTGGCCGATCGGCCATTGCCGACAGTCGCCAAGCAATCAGGCGTGGCGCACACAACGCTCTGGCGTCTCATCTCTGGCCGCCAGGAAGCCAGGGAAAGCACGCTGGTCAAGCTCACCGACTACATCAACCGGGCAATGCAAGATGGCTGACAGCAGAGCCAAGGGCGCCGGCTTTGAGCGCGACATAGCCAACGCACTGCGCGATGAGCTGGGCATCAAGTTTGCGCGTGATCTCCGGCAGTATCAGCAATCAGAACACGGGGATCTCGTCACCGACGATCCGGCCTGGCCCTATGTGCTGGAGCTGAAGCGCTACAAGTCCGGCCCGATCGGCGGCTCGGAAGCCTGGTGGAACCAGGCACGCATCGCAGCTGAGAAGATCCACAAGCAGCCCGTGCTGATCTACAAGTACGATCGCCAGCCCGTGCGCTGCGTCCTCATGCTGCAAGGCGTGCGGGCCGACGTGACCTTCATCGACTTCTGCTACCTAGCCAGAGAAAGAATGGCCCATGACGCAATGCTCTGACGGCTTCGCCAAACACAACATCGACCACCTCTCCGCATCATCCATCAACCTCTGGTCCAACGCACCGGATGTCTGGGTCATGCAGTATCTGCACGGCAAGCGCACGCCCATGGGTGCTGCCGCCTGGCGTGGCATCTGCACCGAAGACGCAGTGGCCGCCATCCTCCTTGGCACGCCAGCCACGGAGGCGATCGACAAGGCCATCGCCAAGTTCGATGGGCGCTACATGATCGGCGACGAGGCAACCACCCGTGAGCGTGAGCGGATCAAACCCATGGCAACCCTGGCCGTGGCAGAGCTGCAGGCCTACGGCAAGCCAGACTTTCCGGAAGTGGAAGAGGGCGAGAACCACCAGAACAAGGTGGAGATCACAGCCGTGGGCGATGGCTGGTCGATCCCGGTGATCGGCTACCTGGATCTGGTCTTCCCAGAGCATGGCCTGGTGATCGATCTTAAAACCACCGGGCGCATCCCAACCCAGATGTCACCGGAGCATCAGCTGCAGCGTGCCATCTACGCCAAGGCCAAGGGCAACCTGGCCGTAAAGTTCCTGTACGTCAGCGACAAGAAGACCAGCCTGCTAGAGGACGGCGACCCGTCCGAGCTGCTGGCCCAGGCCAAGGTGCAGATCAGCCGCATGGAGGCGTTCCTGCGTCACTGCGACAAGGATCAGGCCAAGGCGATCGTGCCGATGAACACGTCCAGCTTCTACTGGTCCGGCGCTGAAGCACTGCGCAAAGAATTCTACGGGGTCTGACCCTGAGATCCGAGCCTGCCGGCAGCAGGCATTCCTCGGTGCTACAAGCACCCGACAACGAAAGGCACTAACATGTTCTCTCTCGACACAGGCGGCAACGGCGCCAACGGTCCCTTCCTGCAGTGGTCCGCACGCGGCACGCAAGACGGCGCGATCAACGCCAAGTCGTTTTACATCCGCGACGGCAGCGACAAAACCGCATACGACGCAAGCAAAGGCATGGTCCTCGACATTGAAAAGATGAAGACCGGCTGGCAGAAGTCCGAAGGCATCGCAGGCGTGGCGCCGGAATGGAAGTGGAACCCAAGCCCCGCGCAGATGATGGCCCAGCCCGGTGAGGATTGGAAGAAAGGCTTCAGCATTCCGGTCGCAACCGGCGGCGGGGCCACCGCAACCTGGGAGCAAGCAGGCACAGCCGCATGGCAAGCCCTCACAGATTTGGCCCCGCAGCTGCAGCAGCAACCGGCACCCGGCCAGCTCCCGCTCGTGCGCTTGGCATCCACCAAGGCCATGCAGTTCAAGCGCGGATCGACCATCAGCCCGGTGCTGGAAGTCATTAAGTGGGTGCCGCGTCCCGATTGCCTGAAAGACGGCGCAGCCGCTGGCATCGCCCTGGCCCCTGCACCTGCGCCTGCACCGGTCGCAGCACCGGCGCCTGTTGCACCGCCAGCTCCGGCAGCCGCAGCAGCCGGTGACTTTGAGTTCTGATCACACAAAGAAAAATCCCCCAGCGAGGAGACGCGCTGGGGGATAGTTGAGGCGAGATAGAAGAGGCGGTAACCTCGTGAGGGACAATAGAATGCAGAGCCAACAGATGCAATCAAATCCTGAGCAAATCAGGCAATTCATTCAATACATTACGCAGGGGTGGTCAGAGCTGGCCGAGCCTGCAGCCATCGAGCTGCGCTGCATCGGCACCAATCGGCAAGTCAGCGTGGCACGCTTCCCCCTGCACCAGGCCGAAGATGCCGTGCAGCATGCAGCCGCCATGAACCAGCACAGCCAGAACATCTACATGTGCATCAACCCGATCGATGGGCGGATCAGCATCCCGCCGAACAAAGCCGCCACCGACAAAGACATCCTGGCCGCCTTCTACTGCTTTGCCGACGCAGACACAGACGGATCTATGGCCAACGTGCTGTCCTTCGCAGGCCCGAAGTTCACGATGTCGGTCAAGACAGGCACTACGCCATACGTCAGAGGCCACGCATACTGGCAGCTGGAAGAGCCGTGCTACAACCTGGACGCCTGGCGCCAGGTGCAGGCCAGCATCGCTGCCAGCCTCGGCACAGATCCAGTTGTCATCAACCCATCCCGCATCATGCGCGTGGCCGGCACGATCAGCTACCCGAACGACGACAAGAAGAGCCGTGGCTACATCCAAGAGCAAGTCACAATGCGCACAGAGTTCTCATCCGACCGAGATCCGGTGCCGTTCGATCGGCTCATGCGGGCCTTCCCGCCCACACAGCGCAGCCTCTCAACAGCCACAACCAGCGTCGCCACCATCCAGATCGACCTGGGCCAGCAAGCCATGGACCGAGCCATGGCAGAGGCCTCCATCCTGCAAGGCGACAACTGGCACCAGAACGTCATCCGCCTGGTCGCCTCATACGTCAGCAAAGGTCTCACAGACGCAGAGATCCACGCCCTCACTGATCGCTTCACCATGGCAGGATACACCGCCGAGGACACACGCAGAGAGGTGCAGCAGGCGATCGATGGCGCCAGGGCCAAGGGCTGGACACCGCAGCCAGAGATCACGCCACAGCAAGCGCTGCAGACACACCAGACAGAGTTTGACGCAGCGCCAAAGCCAACCAAGCCACCGGCGCAGATCTTCTGGGCCGCCGACGCACAGCCCGTCCTAACACAAAGCTACCTGGTCAAAGGCTGGCTCGGCGCTGGGCAGATGTCGGTGGTGTACGGTCCATCCAACGTCGGCAAATCATTCATCGTGCTGGATCTGGCATACCATGTGGCAGCCGGCATGGAGTGGCAGGGCAGCAAGATCAACGGCGGCCCGGTCCTGTACCTGGCAACAGAAGGCGGCCACGCTTTCAAGAACAGGGTCTTCGCACTCACACAAAAGCACGGCAGCACAAACGTGCCGCTGGCCGTCAGAGCCAGCCCGGTGGATCTGCTGCACCCAGAGGCAGACATGCCCGAGCTGGGCGCACTGTGTCAGCAGATCGAACAGCAATACGGCAAGCTGGCCATGATCGTCGTGGACACACTCAGCCGAGCCATGTCAGGCGGTGACGAGAACGGGCCAAGCGACATGACAGCCTTCATCAATAACCTCGACGCACTCAGAGACTTCACAGGTGCGCACGTCCTGATCGTTCACCACACAGGCAAAGACGCAGCACAAGGCGCCAGAGGACACAGCAGCCTCAGAGCCGCAACCGACACAGAGATCGAACTGGAACTCAACGGCACCATCCGAACCGCAACAGCGACCAAACAACGCGACCTCGAACCCAAAAAGCCAATTACCTTCCAGCTCAAAGTACACGAACTCGGCCTCGACGCAGACGGTGACCAGGTCACCACCTGCACCATCGAACAAGCCAACGACCAGGATGTCGAAGACAGCAAAAAGAAGAAGCCAACAGGCAGAAACCAGATCGCACTGGTGCAAGCCTTCAAGCAGATGAGAGACGACGGCATCGGAATGAAGAACCCAGGCGGCGTGGGATGGCCAGAGATCCACACCTATTGGGCCATCGATGAGGCAGACTTTGCAAAGTTTGCACAGGGCAAACTGGCAGGCGCAAACCCCAGAGCCGGGTACAAACAGGCGCTCGAAGGCCTGCTTTTGAGCGGCTATATGACCCAAAACGAGGGCTATCTGTGGGTGTCGGCAAAAGAGGGCCGTGTATGAACGCTGTAGGAAAACCGAACGCAATGAAATCAACGGGTTGGGGCGGCGTTTCCTACAATTCCTACAAATTCCTAAGTAAATCCTACACACGGGCAATTTTGTAGGAGGATTAGGAAAACCCTTTAGGGTTTCCTAATTCCTACAAGCCCCGAAAAAGTGGAGACCAAGATGACTGAGCATAGACCAACCAAACCGCGCAGACAGCGAAGCGCTGATCGTGTCCTGCATCGGGATGTCACGGCGGTGCAAATCAAATGTGACTTCGCACTCGCCCCGTTCGATCGCATGGCAAATGCGATGGATCACAAGTGGGGCATTGATCGGCTCGTGGAGCTGGTGCCGGCTGATGTCGCGGCAAAGTATGGATCGGCAATGGCCAAGCTCAACCAGGCGATCGATGAACAAGATCCTGATGACGTGGCAGTCAGAGCATCGGTCTGCATACGCGGCATGCAGGCCATGGATCAAATTGCCTCGCAGGCTCACGGAGAGCCGCCTACAGCGCAGGTGTGGGTTGTTGAGGCAGATGGTTATACCTTCGGCCTGATGAGAGATCCCAGAGCGTGGCAGAGAGCGCAAGAAGCTTATCCGAAACTGGAGCTGATCACCGAGCGTGAGATGGTCCTGGCTCTCACCATGTACCGACGCAGCCTCGCCAAAGAAATGATCGACGCAGCCAAGGCTGCATTCCCTGGTGCAGAAGTCACAGCCGTCAGAAACATGGAGCTGGAAGATGACATTCCTTGGTGAGCATGAGCCAATCATCAAAACAGATACAGCCGTCATCCTCACCACAAGACCCGATGGCGTCTACGTCTGGCAGAACGGAACAGAGATCGGCAAACTGCCAGCAACCGCATGCCTGAACTTCATCAGGCAAATCCTCAACACAGTGGATCTCAAAACATGAACAGACTTGAACGCTGGCGCCTGGACAGAGGCCTATCATACGACGACATGCAAAAGCGCATGGGCATCAGTACGCCTGGCATGATCTGCAAATGGTGCATGCACCCAGATCACACCAGCTATCAAATGCCCGATGAGAACGAACGCATGGTCATCCAGATGATGACACTGGGCGAGATCCCCGCAAACTCTTGGACTGATGGGCAGTCTGGTGTACACTCAGCAAAACCCAAAGGAGGTCGCAATGGGCGGAAACAATAAAGGCCATTCGGTCAGAGTCACAAAGGCCATCATGGTCGAAGTCGCTGACCGCATGGGGCAAGGCGAGAACCTGCTGCAAATTGTCGAAAGCGATCACATGCCGTCATATCGCGCCATCACATCAGCCGTCATGCGTGATGAAGAGTTCTTCCGCCTCTACCGCGAAGGACGCGTGCGCCAGGCCGAATGGCACTCAGATCGCATCAACACCCTGGCAACATCACCACTGCCAACACACCACGCAGACGGTACGCCATGCGACAGCAGGTGGCTTGGCGCCGAGATCCAACGGCGCAAGCTGGAGATCGAAACGCTGCGCTGGACGCTGGCACGGTCACAGCCGCATGGCATCCGAGACAAGCGTGAGGACGCGCCTCAAGCCCAATCGATTACGATCAGCTGGGCA
>Ga0222712_10001414_pt1 | contig 29602 bp, 50 predicted proteins | sample C33_657DmetaG_FD_165043 | JGI IMG/M metagenome (GOLD analysis project Ga0222712, IMG submission 165043) | Estuarine water microbial communities from San Francisco Bay, California, United States - C33_657D | ecosystem: Environmental > Aquatic > Marine > Unclassified | place: USA: California... | reverse complement strand
CGAGCAGATCTGTGCTAAGTTTAATAAGCCACTCATTCGTGTTAACCTTAACATGATGTCTGACGAAGAGCAACTAATTGGTGCTAAGACTCTTCAAGATGGTAACGTAGAGATCGTGGAAGGTCCTGTGCTAATCGCGATGCGTAATGGTTATACATTATTGCTTGACGAAGTCGATGCTGGTTCAGCTAACACACTATTGTGTCTACAACCAATCTTAGAAGGCAAGCCTTATTACTTTAAACTTAAGAACGAGGTAATCGTTCCAGCTGCTGGCTTTAACATCATTGCTACAGCTAACACTAAAGGTAAAGGTTCAGACGATGGCCGATATATCGGTACAAACGTACTTAACGAAGCATTCTTAGAGCGTTTCGCAGTGACATTCGAACAAGAATATCCTAACGCAGCGACTGAAATGAAGATCGTTAAAAACCTTATGAAGCATTATGAATGCGAAGACCAAGATTTTGCAGACACCCTTATTAAATGGGCTGACGCTATCCGTCGTACATTCGAAGACGGTGGTGTAGACGAGACTATCACAACACGTCGTATGACTCATATCGTACGAGCATTCTCAATCTTCAAAAAGAAGGAGAAAGCAATCGAGTTATGCTGTAATCGTTTCGATCCGCAAACCAAAGCTGCATTCATGGATGTATTCGATAAGATTGCAAACCCAGCACCTGAGGTTGTAGCGGATCCGGTGAATGCTAGCGATGCTGCAGCTTACACAATAACCGATGCTTATAACGCTGCGACAGCAGGACAAACGGTAACACCATGAGATTTGCAGAGTTAAAGCCAACACAAAAGCAATACGTGGTCTATGTAATGAGTAGGTTCGACCACGACTTTGAAGATATAACGTTAGACGATATGAAGTTTTATCATGATGAGATGCTTCAAACAAGGAATGCTGGATCGCCTAAGTTAGGTTATCCAAACTGGTTGATTAAACCAGAAAACAAAAAGATTAAAGGTGTTTATGGATTTCCGAGGCCCACTGACTCGGAATTGGAAGATTTTCACAGTGGAAAAGTAGAAGCGGTGGTGGACTTAACAAAGTTCTCACCATTATTAAATAACGTGATCAAGGAATACGGCTTAAAACCGTAATATATTATGACTATAACAAAAACTATCAAAAAATTATTTAACTTTAATTCACCATTAGTGTATAATGGTTCAGTATCTGGTAAGACAAGCGACGATCTTATCCGCATTTCCCGTAATGTCGCATATTCAAGGAGTAATAGTATGTCAGCAACATCATCATTAATCAAATACCTTAAATCAGGTAAAACAGTAACTGCTAAACAAATCACTGCACGATTTGGTCTTGCTAACCCGCATGAAGCAGTTCGTCAATTACGTATGAAGGGTTATGCAGTTTATGCAAACTCTGGCAAAATGTGGAACGGTGAACCAACAGTTCGCTACACATTAGGCACACCATCACGTAAAATGATTGCTGCAGCTTACGCAGTATTAGGTGCTTCAGCATTCTAAGAGTATCAACTCTAGTAAGTCAGCACGAGGAGGCGCAATGCCTCCTCTCTTTAGAGTTCTTAACTAAGAGTTCTAAACAGAGGAGATACGATGACTAAAGACGAATTAAAGATTTCGCAGAGTAAAGACCACAAAGGTGGACGTAAGTTTGATGGTGGTAAACTACAATATGGTTTATTGCCTCCTCTTGCTTTACGCGAGACGGTAAAAGTATTGACATTTGGTGCAGAGAAGTATGAGCCTGATAATTGGCGCAGAGTACCAGATGGCCATCGTAGGTATTTTGATGCAGCACAGAGACACCTGTGGGCATATAAAGAAGGTGAAATGTATGATCCTGAAACAGGAGTCAATCATATAGCTCATGCGATTTGTTGTTTAATGTTTATGTTAGATCTTGATGAAGGAAAATATAATGAAACTAAGTAAAGAAACACTGGCACTAATTAAAAATTATGCTTCGATTAATAACAACTTGTTATTTAAACCAGGCAATGTACTATCTACAATCGCAGTAAGTAACACTATCATGTCATCATGTACTGTCGCTGAAACATTCCCCAATGAATTCGGCATCTATGATGTGAACGAGTTTCTTGCTGTGCTATCATTATTCGAGGATCCAGATCTTGAGTTCTCAGAGAAAACAGTGGCAATTAAACAAGGTAACAGCAGCATCAAGTACTTTGCTGCAGCACCAAACTCTATCGTTGTACCTAAGAAAGAGATCATATTCCCTGATGCAGAGATCAACTTCAAATTAGAAGCAAACGTATTAGCCATGATCCTTAAGACTGCGCCAATCCTTAAGTCTACAGACGTAGCACTGTTAGGTGATGGATCAACCATTAATGTAGTAGTTGGTGATAAGAAGAATGCAACGTCTAATGCTTACACATATACCTTAGGCACTACGACTTCTGTGTTTAAAGTTAACTTAAAGATTGACAACCTTAAGATGGTACCAGGTGACTATGATGTTTCTATCTCATCTAAAAAGATCTCACGCTTTAAAGGCGCTGGTGATCTAGTGTATTATGTAGCTATTGAAGCTGATTCAACATTTGAAGCTTAATTATATTATGGAGTTATTATGGAATATTTGTGGGTTGAGAAGTATCGTCCTCAAAAAATTGAAGAGTGTATTTTACCGAAAAACTTAAAAGAAACATTTAAGCAGTTCGTCCAAACAGGTGAACTGCCAAACTTCTTATTTTGTGGTACAGCAGGTGTGGGTAAGACCACAGTTGCCAAAGCATTATGTAACGAGATCGGAGCCGAGTATCTTCTCATAAACGGATCCGAAGAATCTGGTATCGATGTCCTTCGAACCAAGATCAAATCATTTGCCTCGACAGTATCGTTGACTGACTCAAAGAAGGTTATTATACTAGACGAAGCAGACTATCTAAATCCAAACTCAACACAACCAGCACTTAGAGCCTTCATCGAAGAGTTCTCTAACAACTGTCGTTTCATCTTTACATGTAACTATAAAAACCGTATCATTGAACCACTCCACTCAAGATGTAGTGTGATTGACTTCAAGATCGAGAACGCTGAGAAGCAAGAGATTGCAGCATCGTTCTTTAAACGTACCATGGGTATCCTTAAAGCCGAGAACATTGAAGCTGATCAAAAGGTGGTAGCAGAGCTGGTCACCAAACACTTTCCAGATTGGAGACGTGTACTAAACGAGTTACAACGTTATTCAGTATCAGGTAAGATCGATGCTGGCATCCTTGTCAACATGACTGAGGATTCATTCAAAGAACTACTTAAGAACATGAAAGAAAAGAACTTCACTGAAGTTCGTAAGTGGGTAGCCAAGAATGGAGACTCAGAAACTATAAATATATTTAAGCAACTTTATAATACAGCGTCAGAAAATATGGAATCTGCAAGTATCCCACAGTTGGTACTGATCCTAGCTGACTATCAATATAAGGCTGCGTTCGTTGCAGATCATGAACTTAACCTCATGGCTGCGCTAACGGAGGTAATGTCATCTTGCAAGATGAAGTAAAAAATAGAGAGTATGACTCTGATGATTGGGACAAAGCAACATACTTAGTAGAACGTGGTTTTGTCCAGATGAATCCAGCTGGAGACAAGATGGATAACATTCGTGAAACAGCTATCAATATTCATACGCTTAAGATGCGTGGTTATGATGAATATATTAAAAACGGCGGTACACCACCATTCGAAGGGAAATAATGGGACTAATCATATTAGGTATCATCATAGGGTTTGCAAGTGGTTGGTTCATGCTTAGAGTACTAATTAACTATAAGATGAAGATGATGCTTGGAAGTATAATTGATAGTCCATTACCAAAACCTGAAATAAAAGTCGTAGACATAGATCTAGTCAAGATCAAAGATAGAGTATATGCATATGATAGAAAAGATAACTCATTCTTAGGATACGGCAATAGTAAAGACGAGATGGTTGAATACTTACGTAAGAAGTATCCAAATACATCATTCATGGCAAAGCCAACAAATGTGAAAGAAGTAGACTTCAATGACCCCGTTTGATTTCCTAAATGCAATAAACGATAATAAGAAGGATCTATTCCAAGATCCGCAGGCATCAAAGGACTATACTCCTTTTATGATTAATCGTGGCCTATCGTTCTTCCCTGATACCGTGTTATATGCTAATGAGATGAACATGCATGTCCAGATCCCTACCCAGTGGCAGTTTGAATTCCTTAAGAACTCTATCACAAAGAAGAAGCGATTCTCCAAGTGGCATAAAAGGGATGCAACCACTGAGCAGCTTAAACTGGTCATGAAGCATTACAAGTATTCTGAAAAGCGAGCATATGAAGTCTTAAATATCCTATCCCCAAAGCAGCTTATAGAACTCCAAGAGGCCTATGAAAAGGGCGGTAGAAACTAATAGTCTTATAAATATATAATGAATTAATAAAGAAAGTGATTTTATAATGTCTATAGCAATGGTGTACTATGATTGGACACCAGATGCAATGTTAGAAGTTGACTTGATAGAACCAGATAATTTCCTCAAAGTCAGAGAAACTCTAACCCGCATCGGTATCGCTTCACGAAAAGATAAGAAGCTATTCCAGTCATGTCATATTTTACATAAACAAGGTAAGTACTTCATAGTACACTTTAAAGAATTGTTTGCCCTTGATGGCAAGGAATCAGATATCTCTATGTCAGACATCGAGCGTCGCAATGTTATTGCAGAACTCCTTCAAGACTGGGGTTTACTGAAGATCCTTGATAAATCAAAGGCAGAACCAAAGGCATCGTTGTCTCAGATCAAAGTCGTATCATATAAAGAAAAGTCTGAGTGGGAATTGGTGCCTAAGTATAATATCGGTGGTATCAAAAGAACACCTAAAGAATAGTCCCTGTACTAGTTATCTTTAATACTTTTAACTAGTCGCTTTTAGGTAGTTGGTGTATAAGTAGTTATGTACATTAAATCATAATCATGGTATAATGTATTTGTATGATTGAAAAATTGTACAAGTTGTATAGGCCTCAAGGTAGACCTTTATCTTTATTGATATCTCTACTGACATGAGTTTATAAACGTAATATTTTATAAACAAAGGAGAACTACTATGTGGACAAAACCAGCTGCTACTGAAATGCGCTTTGGATTAACGTTTTAAGTCCAAATAAAATTGGGTGAATTGCTGGAAACTCTTATTATTAAGTTAAAGACAATCAGCAGCCAAGCTAAGTAGGAATATTTAGAAGGTTCAACGACTAACAGCGTACCACTAGACCAGTGATGAGGCTGACAAGAGCGCCCAACAAGAGATTTATCTCTTGATGATATAGTCTGAACAATATGGAAACATATTGAAGGTATGGATAAAGAGCCTACCGTTAACATAATGTTGAAGTTACTATGTATGTAATGAACAAGTAATTGTTTGTTTCTACTAGAAATTAAAAATCGAAATAGATAAAAAGGGCTTCGGCCCTTTTTATTTTTATCAATTTAGGTTTTGAAATAACATTTAGTATAAATAACTATATGAAACATAAACATCATATAGTACCCAAACATGCTGGAGGATCAGACGATCCTTCCAATCTTATTGAGCTAACCGTAGAAGAACATGCTGAAGCTCATAAGAAGTTATACGAAGAATATGGTTTATGGCAAGATTATTGTGCTTGGCAAGCTTTATCTGGACAAATGACAAATTACGAAGCACAGCAATTAGCTAGAAGTAATGCTATGAAAGGCTTTAAACATTCAGAAAAATCTATTATTAAAATGAAAGAATCTTGTGAAAAAAGAACTGAAAGATGGTTAGCTGATCCAGAAAAATGGGCAGAGATTAATCGTAAAAGATCTATAGCTCATAAAGGTAAAGTTAGAACAGCTGAGCACGCTAAAAATAATGCTGAATCTAGGAAGTCTAATGGACAACCTTGGCATTCAGAAGATACAAAGAAAAAGATAGCAAATAGTGTAAGTAAAGCACAGCTGGGTAAGAAGCGCGGTCCATATAAAAAGAAGTAGTTTGTCCTTCAAAAAGGATTTAAAATGCGGGACAAACGGGCTATCTTGTAACCCATGCAGGACAAGGTTTGTTACAATTTAATGCCCCAGGGCTATGTACATTAATTAATAAATATGGTACAATGGGTTATGAATAGGAGAAGTAACATGAGAAGATTACTAAACAAAATGGATGGTGCATAATTAATGGCTGAGTTTAAAAAAAGATTTAAACCAAAACCTGAAGATCGGCAAGGTTTATCAGTAGACGTACCTGAAGGTCAATTTGAAAAAGCATTCCGTAAGTTCAGAAACAAAGTAGAAGATTCTGGATTATTAATCGAATTAAGAGAACGTATGGAATATGAAAAGCCATGCACTGCTCGTAAAAAAGCTAAGAGTCAAGCGAAGAAACGTTGGTTGAAAAAGGTAGCATCTACTCAACCACCTAAAAAATTATATTAAGGAGAATATTATGGGTAACCGCGATAAGAAAAAAGAATCAAAAGGCAGACCTAAAAAAGATAAGTTGCCTAAATAATGGTTAGTAAAAATGATATTACTGGAGACAGTATCTTATCTAAGTCAAGTTCAAAGGCATTTGATAAAGGGTTTGATGCTATAGATTGGTCGGTTAAGCTTGACACCCCTAAAGATGGTGATCAAAGACTTAATAATGAAGGTAAACTTGAACGTTATTATGGAGGAGAATGGTGTGCAACACATCAAAAAGAAGGCTGATTTACCAAGAATAGACATCGCAGCAGTACTAACAGCTCATGAAAAGACGCGAGAGCGTAATCGTTATACTATGATTATTGAAGCCGCTTATAGAGCAAGAGACATAGAAAAGAGACGAGACTTCCTAGATCGTAAATCTGAGAAGCTACACTATTACGGTTACAAGCCAATCAATCAAGCATTACAAGATATCATAGATGACGCAGCCTAAGTATACTCAAAGGGAATGGGATAGAGTATGTGGCATAGGATGCCCTCCACCTCCACTTACCCGTTTACAAAAGTTTAAAAAGATAATCCGACGGATTATAAATAAGATTGGCGGACCTGACAAATCTCCGCCTCCGCAGTAAGCGAAAGCAGGATGGGCTGCTTACTCACTAACCGCCTATGCCTTCGGGGTAGGTAATTTTGTTAAACTCGCTTAATTAAGGAGAAAATAAATGCGAACAACAAACGTATCATTTGGCCCTATCTGGCCATCATCAGTTGGTTTTGACAACATCATCAATGAGCTAGACGCTTTAATGCATGCTCAAACACCAACATCAACATTCCCACCTCACAACATTATTAAAGTAGACGATTACAACTACATCGTAGAATTGGCAATCGCAGGCTTTAATAAACAAGAGGTAACTATCACCCTTAAAGATGGGCTACTTGAGATCAAAGGACAAAAGATTCCTGATGATGCCGAAGTACAGTATCTGCACAAGGGTATCGGTACAAGATCATTTGTTAAGGCTATCAAGCTTGCTGACACCGTAGAAGTTGTCGGCTCAGCTGAGTTTCAAAATGGTGTCTTACGTATTGCTCTTGAGAATGTTATTCCAGACTCTAAGAAACCTCGTAACATTGAGATCATAGATGATTTGACATTAGTAACTAAACAAAAAGAGTTATTAGTAGAAGAAGATAGTTAAAGGGTTGGGGAGAGCAATCTCCCCTCTCATAAATATATGATGAAGAATGAATTGACAAAAGATTTAGTCTCTTATCCGTTTTTGCGGAGAGGAAACTATCAACTGAAGGTTTCAGTACTTAAAAACATGAGTGTCGTAGTCGTAGGTAATCATCTTATGGACATTGATAAATTTTTTGTGAAACACTTTGGTAATTTAGAGCAAGCAGCAGATTTTATTGAATTTACATTATTAAAGGATGAGTACGATGGCGGACACTAAAATTATTTTAATCAAATTAACAAGCAGCGAAGAGATCCTTTGTACACAGATCACATCTGGTGAAGGTGCTATGGTCATTAAAGACGCAGTCTTATTGATTTATAGACAAGCAAAAGAAGGAGCAATGTCAGTAGGCTTTGCGCCATTCATGCCTTATGCTGATGGTTCTATCTCATTAAACCACTCAGCGATCGCAAGCACAAGTTATCCAAAACAAGACTTAGCAGACGAGTATAACAGAATCTTTGGTTCTGGTATCGTTATTGCTGGTGCAAACGACGCAGCATTTAAAGCGCAATAATTGTACTTTTAATCCCATACGGGATATAATTATATTATGAAATCAGTTCCAGACTTCATTGAAGGTCACAAGACCTCTAATGATATATTGATCTTAGGCCAATGTCCCTCCTCTAAAACTAAACCGTTTAAGAATGGGACGTTTGCACGTCTGAGTAAATGGTTAGAAGTTGTAGACGTACATGCATTTGCATTTCATAACGTGATATCAGATAAGATCAACAGTTATGATATAAAAGATGTACAATATAAAAAGCTATATACTGTAACACATGGTAGAAAAAAGATCATAGCATTAGGTGGATTTGTAGAGCGTGTATGTAAGAAGTATAACATACCGCACTATAAGATAGATCATCCGTCTCCACGCAATAGAAACTTAAATGACCCTAAATATGAAGAGCAGATGTTAAAGAGATTAAGAGACTACTTGAATGATTGAGACAACAAAATATTATGATGAGTACATCCGATACTTTAACCTTGCAAAGGATCAGCAAGAAAAGTGTAACGTATCTCTTGCACCACCATACGGCATGATACCGCATGCACAGTCAGACATGAATGATGATCTACTACATCATGTAGAACTATACGATGTGGTTGAACGCAAGTATGCAGGATTCTCTCAGATAGTTAATGATTGCTTTTATGGCTGGACAGAACAGCATCCTTATTGGAAAAAGATGGAAGCTGGTAAGATCACTCATCAACGTGATACAGTAGCTAAAAACTGGACAGGCAAGCATTCAGACTTTAAACTGCCCGAATGGCTGTATATCTTCATCCTACATCGTGTGTGTGGTTCTGCGATCAACTATTCTACAAAACCTAGTGGGTACCATAATACCTTACTATTCTCGTTACATAACTGTAAAACTATTGAAGACATGGTCGAGATGGTGAACAACTATCCATACTCCTTCTACACTTCTGTTGGATATCAGTTCCCAGCTTTTCCAAAACCACCAGCTGGCTCAAGATATAAACGTGGTGGAGATTATTACCTATCAGAGTATGCACCACGATTAGCAAGAGAACTTGCAGAATATTTAGAATCTGGTGGTGAACGATCATTAAGAGAGATCGGCTCATTCATGTTAGATTGGAATGTTAAGAATAACCTAAGACAGTACCACTTCCAATATGCAGCAGTAGTTGCAGATATTGCAGATTGGTATCCAACGTATGTAGATAAGACTTCACCGTTCTACTACGGTACAAATGCAGTAGAGTGTATCTCTTATCTTGCTAAACCATCAACTAAGATGAAGCAAGAACAATTCTTAGATCTAGTTATGGAACGGATCTATAGAGATACTGGTGCATATCCTTACAATGCAGAAGACGTGTGCTGCGACTTCATCCGTTGGGTAGAAAACTATGTTAGACCTGGATGCGACTACGATCATCTTGACTTTGATAGTGTATGGTCATCATGTCGTATTAAAGATCACCCGTTTGGTAGACAAGAAGCTATGCTCAAGCTTGGTCTCATAGATACATTTAATAACATGACGGCTCATCCATCAGATGACACTATCATTAAAGCAAACAACATGACAGTAGAACAGTATAAGGAATTATGCAAAATACTCTAGCTCGATTCATTGAAAATGTAGAATACAGAAACATTACCTATAAAGGTACAAGTCTTGTAGTATTAAAAGATGGTAAGCCTACAGAATCTTGGATGAAGGATTGGCCACTCGAAAAAAGATTAGATAAGTTCTTCGAGTTTTGTCAAGAGTTTGATCTGCGTAGAGACCAATTGTTAGCTGAAGACTATCAGATCTTCTCACATAGACTCCATTGGCATGAACATCCATTCTGTGATATCATGAAGAAGGTCACAGATCCTAAATTAAGATTATGGTATACACTTACGTTCTCATTTAGTAACGAACACTGGGGTACACTAACTCGGTTGATGTATCAGGGTCCAGAGAATCTAAGAGAACATTTTAAAGAGAACAGACATGCACGTAACGATCTATTCCAAATCTACTATCCTAAGAACACATTAGTTAAAGATTGGTTGATCGATGGTCCTAAAAAAGCAGCTGAGGCAATGTGGGAAGTATTAGAAAAACGTAGACACATGCTTGGTCGACCATTCACCATGATGGAGTATGCTAAACTATTAGAGTCATACTTTAAGACAGAACAAAATTTTAGAAGTCCACTGTATCCATGCAAGAACACTGCACGATACATGGCTATGGCATATCCAGACATCGTAGATCCTGAGTCAGTATTGTTCGGTGGAACAGGACACTTTGATGGGATGGCACAGCTATTTGGTGTTAACCTAAATGGTAAAGTATCATATGAGATCGATGCAGATGGTCAGTTCATACCTAAGAACAAGAACGCAGAGTTATGGTTAGCACAGATGCATCAGTTAAGAGATGATCCACGTAATCCAATGAGAGAACAGAAGATGTTAAACATAGAAGATAAGACTTGTTTCTTCTATAAACATATCGCTATATCTCACGGTGTTAAATCACCTACAAAACGTATACCATATAATTGGATATTCCCTGAAACCTTTAGCTTGAGAAAAGAATGAGAACGTTCGTTGAAGGTGTAAACAAAGAAGTAGGCATGATGACATGGCCCGAGGCCAAAGCATACTACTTATCTTTAACTGAAGGATGGACACCATACAATCCGGATCCGGTTGTCATCGAACACGAAGGTGTACGAGTCGTTAGAGATGACTTGATTGTAGGTACAAAGACAAGAGCTGGTGATCTGCTTGCAGCCAAGATCCCAAACGATACATTAGTTTATGTGCAACCAAGAGTCGGACTTGCTGGCGTATCTCTATGTGATGTAGCAAAGATACATGGTAAAAAGATCGTGTTGTTTATGCCATCATCCAAACAGATATCACAACATCAAGCATGTTGTATTGAACGTGGAGCAGAGGTACACTTTGAACGGATAGCAGCGATGCCTAACCTAAACCTCGCTGCTAAAAAATACGCTGAGGAAAATGGTTATGCGTTCATCCCACTTGGTTTGAAGCATGAACTAGCAACTGCAGGTATCGTGTATGCTGCATCACGCATCCCTGAACCAGATGAAGTGTATGTAGCTATAAGTACTGGTGTACTATCACGAGCATTACAGATAGCATGGCCAAATGCTAAGTTTCATTCAGTCGCAGTAGCCCGTAACTTACAAGCTGGAGAGTTAGGCCGTGCAGAGTTTATATCAGAGCCATTAGAATTTGCAACACCAGAAAAACTAGAGAACTTACCACCATTCCCAACAGTGCGAACATACGATGCTAAGGTTTGGAAGTACATACCTAAAAACACTGGACGAAACATCCTCATGTGGAACGTAGGCACAGATCCAGTATTAAACGATTATAGTATCATAGATAAGACAGACTCATATAGAAAATGGAAAAAAGATGAAAGTATTACTAACACAGCCACTCTCGCCAGTTTCCAATAAGATACACTCGCATAAAGCCGCACAAGGCATAATCTATGCAGACCAATTAAGGAATGCAGGACACGATGTGACTGTACACATGACTGGTAAACAACTATACGACTATAATGAATATGATATAGTTGCTCTCTATCATGGTAACGACTGGGGTGGATCACTCAACCTATTCGGTGGGTTAGAGAACTATGCAAACATCGAGTACATCATAGCACTATCTAACTTCAACGGTGAAGTATGGTCACTTGCTATCGACATGCCTGATTATCATAGTATGTTATATCCACGTGTAGATAAAGCACGTAAGGAAGGCAAGAAGCTAAACAAAGATTGGTTACAAATCAATTGGGGTAACCTTGAACTAATACAAAAGCAAGCTAAGACGCTTGATCCTAATCTCGCTAAGAAGTATCCTAAGATTGCTATAGGAGATTCACACGCAATATGTATGTATCGTCCAGGGTGGATGAATGTGTCTACACCATTTAAGACATTACATGGCGCATTAAAGATGGGGTTCGAGTCATTCATACCAGTCGGAGAATACACTGCGATCGAGACATACTTTGGTAACATCGATGTACGTCATCATCTCATGAGATTTCCTGAAGAACATACACTAGACCTCGCTAAGAGGTATGTAGAAGAATGTGTAAGGATTAGCACGGTATATGGAGCACACGTTACGATATGGGAACTATTACCTATTGAGAATGAATCACGTGTATTACCAAAGACTGGCTATTATAAAGGTACACCGTTCTATGGTACATGGGATGAACGTGAAGGTCGTCGTAAACTATTCAACCAATACATCAAAGACCATCATGAGGTATATGAATGGACCTCAGGTCTATTGAACTCTAAGGGCGAACTAGACTTTGAGAAGATGGAGAAGCCAAAGTCTGTCCACTTGTCCCGGGCGTCATACCCCTATTGGACTGGAGCTGATTGGAATGCTCCCAAGCCAATCCCCGGCGGACTAGAATCATTCTTTTCATAAGTTATTGATTTATATAGCTATTTAACTATGTACATTAAATAGCTTATTTGGTATAATGGTTATATAAATTGATAACGGAGAGATTAATTATGTATAACTTATTAAATAAATTTGATCGTGACTTTGAGATTATGCTCAATGGTTCTGATTATACTAAAGCTGAACCAGAAGCTTTTGGTTTAGATCGCAGATCTTTTGGCTATGCTTACACAGATGGCTTTGATTATATCATCATCAATAAAGTTGACGATCGTAGTTCTAAATATTATGGTGGATTTGAATACGTCAATGACTTCGCTCGTCAAGAGTATGGTAACTGGATCATCTACTCAAGTGAGTCAACTCGAGTATTTGATGCTCTTGAAACATTTCGCGAGACTCAAAACGAGTTAGCATAACCGGTGTACTTTAATTAATTTATTTGATATAATGGGCGTATATGATAATTCATCCTTATATACCTAAGCGCAAGCCTAAAAAGCCAAACGCCAAGCAACGGGCACAAAAAGCTTCATGGCAAGCTTTATTGAAAAAATATGATATTAAACCAACTAGAAAAGTTGTACAAAAATCTTCCTGGGTGGGCCCAACTGATCATCCACGTACTGTGGTTGATCCTAGCCGCCGCACCGACCATATTCCTAGCGTGGATGCTGGGCAAGGCATAGCTGCTAAAAAACCAGTTCAACAATACACTGGCGATGCCATGATCGGCATCGGTCAGTTACACAAATCTAACGCCGTACCTATTTTTTCGGCAGAAGATGCAATAAACATTTCAAAAATGAGGAGAAACTAAATGAAAGCTAAAAAAATATCAGTTATTTTAGCGTCATTATTATTAGTTGTGGGATGTAGTTCTAATCCTAAAATTGCAACTATTACTAATCCGTTAGAAGCTAAACCTGACATTAAAAAACAAGAAGTTAAATTCTTGGAGATGTACGGTCATGTGAAACTTGAATTCGACGAAAACGGCGAAGAATGGTTAACACTTGAATCTACAGGTACTGCTCCATTAAATTTCAATCATGCAAATTCTCGTGAAGAGGCATTCATGGTTGCAAACATGAGAGCACAACGAAACCTTACAGAGTTCTTAAGCTCATCAGTTAAGTCTGACAAGTTTACTGACTCAATATCTAAAGTTGTGTTAGATGATACTATCAGCGGTAATACTAGCGATGTTAAAAAACCTACACAGAGTTTAGATGCATTAGGTGAAATGGTAGGTATAGATAAGACTGAAACTGCTTCTGAAAACTTAGAAAAACGTAATCGTGCAAATAAAGTAGCACAAACAGTTAAAGAGACTATTAGCCAATCTGCTAGTGGTATCTTAAAAGGTACTATGATAGTTGATCGTAAAATAGACTCAGATGTAAACATGGTTGCTGTAACGATTAGGGTTTCTAAAAAGTCTATCAATGCTTCACGTAAGATCAGAAACCAAATGGACGGTGTATAATGATTCAATTTATAGCAGGTATTGTATTAGGTTGGTACGTTGCCACCATAGGCATTAGCGGAGCAGTAACAAAAGTTAATGCTGGTGTAGATTACGTACAAGAGGCTGCTGCCAATGCGTCTCAAGATAAAAAATAAAGCGCTTCTAGTCGCATTAGCTATAGCTTTTCAAGTCAATGCCGAAGTCGTTACTGTGACTGGGTATGGTGATAGCTATGAGGGTGCACTTAAGAATGCAAAGATAGCTGCACTGGAAAAAGTCGCAGGTACTTTTATTATATCGGATACTGTATGGAGATCTAACGAATCAGTATTTGAACAGATTAAACAGTATAATGGTGGAGTCATTAAGTCTTACAAAGTACTTGATCAAAGACAAGGTCAAGTCACAATAGAAGCTGACGTCGATGTTATCAAAAATAATAAGATATTTGTAGATAACTCGTCTGCTATAGATCAAGTTAAGCTTAACGCCAATATTAATAACTTTAATAGTAAATTAAACATAATAAAATACTTAGATGATCCTAAGAAAGCTTTTTACGTAAAGCCAACACAAGTACAAGCTATCCCTCAAGGGTCTCATGTATCTTTTAAGATCAATACTCATGTGCAGTGGCAACCAAAATGGATATCAGACATTAAATCTTTTCATAGTTTAATAGATGATAAAGGTAATACTCATACTGACACTAGAGATAAGATGGCAGCGGGTTTACTAAATAAGGCTATAACTACTAATCAGTATTTAGGAATACTGGGATCTTTAATATATACGAGTACTCAAGAAAATCATCAAAGGTCTCAAGACCCCATGATATGTTTATCTGATCGTAGGACTAGTAGTGATGTAACATGTTATAATATCGCAGGTGGTTTTAATAATATGCCTTATAATCAAATGAAAGTCGAAGTAGCAGCTTACGACCTAAATGGAAAACAAATATATAAAACTAGTGTTGATGTACAAAACAATATTATGTATGAATGGGTTCAAGCTGGAGAACAAAAAAGATCTATATGGGGCGTAACACGAACCTTTGATCAACCAGCTATCATAGTTTATGAAAATGAAGCCATGAGATTTAATATAGATTTAACGATGCCGACTGATATCGGTAAAAATGTCAATAATATAATAGTAAGGAGCATATGATGCCAGAAAAAGACAGACGTACAGATAATTGGGGTGGATATCATGACTACAATCGTGATCCAAGACAGTATCATTTTCCAAACAGTACTAGAGATATTGGATGGGGCGAATACCAACCTCAGTTTATCGAACATAAAAAACCTGCTGAAGGTATCAACTGGTGGATCGTAGGCTTCTTTGTGGTGCTATTCTTATTACTACATAACTTAGGAATAATTTAAAGATAAAAAATGAAGTTAGCGATCGCATCAGATCTACATTTGGAGTTTCAAGACATCCTTCTCAATAACACTGAGAACGCGGATGTGCTTATACTTGCTGGAGATATATGTACGGTGAAGCATTTCCATTCTCGGCCTGAGATGGAGAAGTCATACGGCGAATTCTTTAAGAACTGCTCAGAACAGTTTAAACACGTGATCTATGTGGTTGGTAATCATGAACACTACAACTATCAGCTTAACTATACTGTTTTGGATCTTAAGAGAAAATTAGCTCATTACGATAACATTCATGTGTTAGACAACGAGACGTTTGAGTATGACGGCAAGGTGTTTATTGGATCTACACTATGGACTAATATGAATGACGAGGATCCGTTGACGATGAACGCAGCTCAGTTTGCCATGCCTGATTTTAAGATCGTTAAGTACTTTGATGGAGTAAACTATACTAAATACACTCCTGAACAGTCTGTAAAGGAACACCACAAGAGTTTACAGTATATTAAACACGTGTTAAGTAATAGCAAAGATTCTATTGTTGTGACTCATCATAGTCCATCTCATAAAAGCATACATCCTAAATATAACCATGATGAGCTTATGAACGGAGCATTTCATAACAATTTAGATTATATGATGGAATTAGCTGATAATATTAAGCTATGGGTACATGGACATACACACGACGAGTTTGACTATACTATTGGCATAACACGCATTGTATGTAATCCCCGTGGATATCCAAAAGAAAACCAGCACGGATCTTTTAAATTAAAATATGTGGAGGTATAAGTGAAAAAGAAAACTAAAAGAAAAATCAAAGCCGCATTAATAACAGCAGGAATGTTTGGCGGATCATTTGCATTTGGATACGGTATAACCCACGACTTGTTGTATGCTAAAATTATGGCATGGTTATTCATGCTAGTACCAGCTTATGGAATGTATGTAGTAATTGACGCGATGTTAGATGATGATTGCAGTCATACATCTTATGGAGGTCCAGGATGATTATCAAACTAGACATCAACGAGATACCTGACGAACTTTATAATAAGTTACTGATGGCGTTCGTAGAGAAAGCAATCATTGAGGGGATCGATGTACCACGCGGTGCAAAGGTCGAGGACTGGAACTTAACAGCGGAACTAACCATTCCTACGGTGCACTAATGAATGAATACCAAATAAAAACATTTGTGCGTAGACTCAATAAATTGGGCATAGATGTAACCTTTGCGGCTAATTATCCTTGGATTTATTTTGATACTATTAACGGTAAAAAAGTTACAGGAACATTTCATGCTAACCACGGATGGACTGCATTTTTTAGTCCTGTTGAAATACAAGGCAAAGTTAAATTTAGCGATAGACGAGAAGTATTTAAAAAGGTAAGGAGTATGTTATGAAAATATATATGAACAAACCAAAAGATAATTGGATATCTCCTTACACCATCATTGAGAAGGTAATCTTCTGGCGCGAGATCGATTATGATGAACCATTAGTCGAGAACATCATCAAGTATACAAAACTTGGTTGGATTTGCTCTACTCTATTTGACATACGTCAGTTCTTTAACAAAGATATTCGTTACGTTAAGATCGATCCATGGGATACTTGGTCTATGGATACCACACTTACGCGTATCATCTTACCTATGCTTAAACAACTTAAGAAGGATAAGCACGGCGCACCTCATGTAGATAATGAAGACGTACCACCTGAGTTACGAGATAAACGTAAGGTTCAATCGAAGAATGGTGAGACTGATAAGAACTACTTTAAACGTTGGGACTATGTGATGGATCAGATGATATGGTCGTTTACAGAGTTAAGTAAAGATGATTGGGCTGCTCCGTTCTGGACAGGTAAAGTTGATAACAAGTGGGTTAAGTTACCTGATGGACATTACGAACTAAAACACGGACCTAAACATACATTAAAATTTGATAAGAAGGGTCATGATAAACACTGGGCACGTATACAAAATGGTCTAAAGCTATTTGGAAAATATTACACAGCGCTATGGGATTAGACGTAGTCAACTATGAAGAGCTATGGAAACAGCTCTATGAATTCTATGGTGATGGATTAGCAAACCCTGATCGTGAACCACGGCGTTTCTCTATGCAGATGAAACTATACAAACATATAAATAATATAAGGACACAATCCTAAATGAACAATAACCCAAAAGGTAAAGCTATGGAATTCAAACAAAAAGACGAAGTGATCGTCGTCGATGAAAAGATCACGACAGTATTTGAGGCAAAACAAGTCAAAGCTGAGACAGCTGAAGACTATCCCTGTCCTTCTAAAGACAAGGAATGCAGCAAGCGTTGGATGGAATCACTTTCAGACTGCGCTTAATAGTACGATATAACCTATAGTAATCGCTGTCCTGGGCGTTCCCGGACAGCACCCAGATAATAGTCCAATGTAATCAAAGGCTTATATATTATGCAAGTTATTGATCCATATAGCAATTTATTTTTAGCTCCCCTATGTACATTAATCCTAATTTAGGATATAATGGTCTTATATTATTAAGGAGAGAGAATAATGCAAAAAGTAATAGTTAGTCAGTTCGGTGAAAAGTACTTAGTCCCAGCAGAACATGCTGCTAAGTTTAATCGTAGAACAGAATTAGTTCTATTTGCAATGGATATCGAAAAAGCCATTGCTTCAGTTCAACAACCCACAAACCTTAAAAAAGTCCTAAGCGAAACGATGGAAAAAATCCGTCGCATCAATCGCCGTATCCCTGCTGGTTGTGCGGAGGTGTTAAGATGAGAACATCTAAAAGTTATGTAATGACAGTCGATGTCAATTCAGCTGCTGATATGGAAAAGTTAAGCATCATCAAGCAAGCTGTAGCAATCACAAACGAAAATCGTACTAATAAGAAACGTGTTGTGCTTCGTGGTCGTAAACCACTAGTTAAGATGCCAACACCTGGTGGATACTTCCATCGTGGTTCATTCCGCCCAGTCTCATATGATTGGGCAGGAAATATCGTAGGTGGTATTAAAAACGCAACTAAGCTTGATGTGTACATCTACAGGAGATAAGGTGTCAGAAGTATTTGATATTTTAGAGGATCTTGCAGCAAACCCTTCGCGTAACTATAAGATCGATAAGCTCACAGAGCATAAAGATAATCAAGTCTTACGTGAAGTTGTCCGACTGGCACTAGATCCGTTTACACAATTTTATATTCGCAAGATTCCAAAGTATGAGGCAACTGGGAGTGAATGCCTTATGCAAGCAATGGATCAACTGTTTGAGTTAAGCAGCCGTATCGTAACTGGTAATGCTGCTATAGAACACCTCACTCAGGTCCTTACTTCACTCTCTCCGAAAAATGCTAAGGTGCTTGAACGCATCATAGCGAAGGACCTGAAATGTGGTGTATCTACTGCGACAGCCAACGATGTATGGCTTGGCTTGATCGTAGACTATCCATGTATGTTAGCGTCACAGTATGAACAGAAGCTAGTTGATAAGATCCAATGGCCAGCTATGGTCCAATTAAAACTCGATGGCATGCGATTCAATGCTGTCGTTCGCGATGGTCAATGTGAATTCAAGTCTCGCAACGGTAAGACGATCGACTTGTTAGGAAACCTTGAAAAAGAATTCGTAGAACTTGCAAACGGTATGGATGTCGTCTTTGATGGTGAACTCATAGTCAAAGATGATGGCGGTATCCTAAACAGACAGACTGGTAACGGTATCCTAAATAAAGCAGTGAAGGGTACTATCTCGGATACTGAGGCAGCGATGGTACATGCTACAATATGGGATCATATTCCATATATGTACTTTACTTCAGGTGAATGCCCTACACCATATAAACTAAGATTTGTAAGACTTAAAGAAGCAGATAAGATTAGTATAGTGCCTAACTTCATCGTAGAAAATATTGAAGAGGCACAAGCAAAGTTTAAAGAGTATTATGATCAAGGTGAAGAAGGAATTATCCTCAAGGACATGCATGCTCCTTGGGAAAATAAGCGATCTAAATCCCTTATTAAATTTAAGGGTGAGTTAGAGTGCGATTTGAAGATCGTCGATGTTGAAGACGGCACCGGTAAGTATGAAGACATGTTAGGGGCCCTCGTCTGTGAATCAGAGGATGGTATTATTAAAGTTAAAGTCGGGAGTGGATTTAACGATGAAGATCGCAAAAACATTAAGAAGCAAGATGTCCTCGGTAAAGTGGTGGCTGTCAAGTACAACGCTCGTATTAGGAGCAAACACGAAGATGAGAGTTTATTCCTCCCAATCTTTGTGGAGATCCGTGAAGACAAAGATAAAGCAGATTCGTCTGGGAGTATAAAATGAATCGATTTACTAAAAAGTTCGTATCAAAATCTATAGAGCTAGGTAAGATTATATTGGGCCCAAAAAAAAATAAACTTTTATTTGATACTCATATTAAAAATAATAATGGTAAAATTAAAAGAAAGTATTTTGTAGAATTGGGTAATGTTGTTTATGCATTCATACATGATGGAATGATATATAAATTTGGTAAGGCTGCAGGAGCAGCTGGATGGTATGATCGTGCTACACAATACAAACAACACGGAGATGGTTTGGATAAAACTTCAGAGAAAATAATTAACTACATGAAAAAAAATAATATACAGGAATTTACTGTATACGCGTTTAAATCTCCTCCAATATTATCATCTATCGCATGCCCAATAACCAATGATCTTATAAGTATGAAAGTTGAAACTGCACATAGATTAGAACAACATCTTATTCAATTAGCCTATAGGACTGGAGAAAAATTGCCACTATGCCAAGAGGTGAAAAAATGAGATTTGATCCGGCAACTAATGATTATGATAGACTCTTAGATAAACGTATCGACGAATCTATCAAGCAACATCAAAAGAAACATGGCCTATGGAGAATATGGGCTAAAGCATTAGGTGAGAAAGCATCTGAGTGTGATAGAGAAGCTGACACCGTAGCATTATTTAGGACAGTAATCGCAGGTATCAATTTAGCTACATGTATATTCATTGTGGCTGGGATAATCAGACATTGGTAAAATATTGTACTTTAAATAGTACCTGTGGTATAATTACATTATGAGTAGATTCTATACGAACGTAGTCAAGTACGGCAATTCTCTATTGCTCCGTTATGTCAATAACGGTCAAGCATTCAAAAGTAAGGTGCCGTATCGTCCTACATTATTTGTACCAGCCAAAGAAGCTTCTGATTGGCATACATTAGAAGGCACACCAGTATCTCCTACTAAATTTGAATCAATCAAAGAAGGCATGGAATATGTCGATCGTTATAAAGACGTAGAAGGCTTTACATTCTACGGTCAAACACAATTTCAATATCAGTACATCACCGAGACTTATCCTAAAGTTATAAACTGGGATAAGGACCTTATCAAGCTATTCTCAATCGACATCGAGACTGCAACTGAGAATGGATTCCCAAATATAAGTGAAGCAAATGAAGAAGTATTGCTCATCACTATCAAGGATAATCATCACAAACAGATCGTAACGTTTGGCTCTCGTCCGTACATGACTGATCGTAAAGATGTTAAGTACATGTTTTGCAAAGACGAAGCAGACTTACTCAAGACGTTCGTTGTATTTTGGTCTAACAACTATCCTGATGTGGTCACTGGTTGGAACATCAACGGCTTTGATATCCCATATCTGGTCAATCGTATTCGCCTTGTACTAGGCGACGAGTATGTCAAACGCATGTCACCATGGGGTATAGTAAACGACAAGAAAGCTTATGTAGGTGGTGGTACATCTATCCAATCATATACCTTCGTCGGCATATCTGTATTAGATTACATGGATCTATATAAGAAGTTTACATATCAAAATCAAGAATCATATGCATTAAACTATATCGCAAGCGTCGAACTTGGTAAGAAGAAGCTTGAGAATCCTGAAGATAACTTTAAAGACTTCTACACAAACCATTGGAAGACGTTCGTAGATTATAACATCCACGATACTGAGCTGGTTGACATGTTAGAAGATAAGATGAAGCTCATTGAACTTGTCTACACTCTAGCTTATAGTTCTAAGATCAACTATGAAGATGTATTCTCTCCTGTACGTATGTGGGATGCCATCATCTTTAATTATTTGTATGAACGTAAGATAACTATCCCACTCAAAGAAGAGAACGGTAAGTCTGAGGTATTCGAAGGTGCATACGTCAAAGATCCAATAACTGGTCCTCATAAATGGGTTGCATCGTTCGACTTAAACTCTTTGTATCCTCATCTTATCATGCAATATAACATGTCACCTGAAACATTGACTGATACTCGTATCGATACAAACGTGGATAAACTATTAGCATCTACACCAATGAATGTACCAGTCGGTCTATCAACATCTGGTAATGGTTGGTGTTATACAAAAGATAAGCGTGGATTCCTTCCTGCATTGATGGAAGAGATGTACAACAATCGTTCTAAGTTCAAGAAACAGATGTTAAAGGCAGAACAAGAGTATGAACATAACAAAGATCCTCAGTTAGTCAAAGACATCTCTCGCCTCAAGAACCTACAGATGGCCATGAAGATCGCACTGAACTCAGCTTACGGTGCGATCGGTAATAAGTACTTTAGATATTACGATCTACGCATCGCAGAAGGTATCACCATATCAGGTCAATTAAGTATTCGATGGATGGCTAACAAACTTAATGGCTTCATGAACAAGACATTAAAGACTGAAGACAAAGACTATGTGATCGCTATCGATACCGACTCAATCTATCTAACGCTTGAAGATCTAGTCGAGAAGGTATGTGCAGGTAAGTCCACTGAAGATAAGATCAAGTTCATGGATAAAACTTGCGAACAAGTCATACAACCATTCATCGATGGTGGATACCAAGAACTTGCAGAATACATGAATGCTTATGCACAAAAGATGCAGATGAAACGCGAAGTGCTGGCAGACAAAGCAATATGGGTTGCCAAGAAACGATACGTGCTAAACGTACATAATTCCGAAGGAGTACAATATGCGAAACCTAAGATTAAAGTTATGGGCCTTGAAATGGTCAAATCGTCGACACCTGCAGTCGTCCGCACGAAACTCAAGGATGCATTGGAGGTCATCTTGCACCAGGATCAAGCATCGCTTCAGGCATTTGTCCGCGAGTTCAAGGCGAAATTCGCGTCGCTCTCTGTTGCTGATGTCGCATTTCCTAGATCGGTTTCTTCCTTAAAAGAATACAGCGGTACACCGATCTATAAGAAAGGTACACCGATCCAAGTAAGAGGCGCATTACTCTTTAATCATTACCTTAAGATGAAAGGTCTCACACGTAAGTATGAACCTATCACTAATGGCAATAAGATTAAGTTCGTATATCTCAAGACACCAAACCCGATCAACGAGAATGTTATCGCATTCAACAATGTGTTACCTAAAGAATTTGGATTGGATGAATACATAAACTATGATCTACAGTTCGAGAAGGTATTCCTTGATGCATTACAAATCGTTATTGAACCGTTAGGATGGCATGCTGAAGAGAAAGCTTCTCTTGAGTCTTTCTTTGGTTAGCATACAGGGATGTGCAATACTTGGTGTTGGCGGTGCATATCAAACTGTAGATACTGTGACCACAGGTGCAACAGCAATTTCGTATGGAACTACTGGTAAAGGCATCAGTGATCATGCCATCAGTTATGCAGTAGGTAAAGATTGTAGGATTTTTAATATATTTAAAAACACTAAAGTATGTAGAATTCATGTAACTTATAAGGCGCCTAAATATGAAATGTCAGATTTGCAAGAAGGAAATAGACAAGAACTGCAAGTGGAAACCTTGCCAATTATTAATTCACCTAACAAAAAGGAAAAACTAAATGTCACAAAATTGGGTAAAAGACATGAACGACATGCACGCAAAGTTCGGTGTGCGAGAAGTCGTGTCAAAAATGGATGCAAATAAACTTACAGAGTTCTTAGAATTCCGTATTGGTTGTTTGCAAGAAGAACTAGACGAACTTAAGGCAGCAAAAAATGGTGATGATGCAGTTGATGCGCTGATCGACTTATCTGTATTTGCTATCGGTACATTGGATCTATTTGGTATCGATGCTGAGATGGCATGGAACAGAGTATACGCTGCAAATATCTCCAAAGAAGTGGGTATCAAAGAAGCTCGCCCTAATCCATTAGGATTACCAGATCTTATTAAGCCAGAAGGATGGACTGCACCAACACATAAAGATAATATCGGTGCATTTGAAAAGATCTATGACTGATTTTCAATTTCCAATATGGTGTGATACAGACAAGCTTCGCCAAGGTTGGTATGGTGAGATGCTTGTCAAGCAATACTTTGAATCAATAGGATTCTTAGTACTCATGAACCCCAATAGGTTTGGTTCATGGGATATGCTCATCGTAGATCCACAGACTGGTGATGCTAAGAAGGTACAAGTAAAGACTGTATCTCGTTACGTTACTAAGAATCAATTTGGTCTTACATTAGGTAAGCGCGGTGATACTGAAGCAGCATTAAAAGCTTGTGATTGGTTGATACTAGTTGTTAGGACTCCGCCATCATTTCATGATAAGGAATATGAAGGTAAGATGTTACTAGTAAAGAATCACAAATCATATAATGTGGACAATAATCAATACATCATACCATCAGAGGAAAATAACTTTGTACTTATTACTAAGTTAAAGGCTAAACAGCTAAAGGAATTAAACACATTCAATCCGTAAAAATAATTTTACTTTATATATTAATTGTGGTATTATGTATCTATAACATGGGAGTTATATTATGACAAAGCAATATTCAAGACCTTCGGCAAACATCTTATTAGAAGCTGCCGATATCCAAGAAAAGAAAGGCAATGACTATAACAATGCTGCAAGTCGGGTACAACAAGCCGACTACTATGAGCATGGTGTATGGACAATCCTTGACATCATCAAAGCAAAATACCTTAGAATGGTATCTGTATTAGAAGCACAAGAAGCTGGTGGTCAACCAAACTATGAATCAGTTGAAGACTCTGCACTTGACATGATTAACTATGCATCATTCGTGGTAGCATATTGTCGTGGTCAAATTCCTGGTCAAGATCCAGATAAAGACATCTTTAATAAGCCTAAGAAGGTGACAAAATGAGTACAGTCTATGGCGTAAGTAATATTAGAAACATCTTTAAAGAGAAGTTAAAGATGGGTGATTTCGTTACTGATAAGACTGGTGTCAAGACCGTCGAGATCATCAATGCAGCATTCTTTGCAAATCAACCAGCAATCTTTGGTACAGTGAATGAAGACTATGTTAAGCGTGAACTTGAATGGTATAAATCTATGTCACTCAACGTCAATGATATTCCTGGTGGCCCACCAGAGATATGGAAGATGGTCGCATCAACATCAGGTCGTATCAACTCAAACTATGGTTGGTGTGTATACTCACAACAAAATGGTTCACAGTTTACAAACGTTGTAGATGAGTTGCATCGTAATCCAGGTTCTCGTAGAGCTACTATGATCTATACACGACCAAGTATGCATGATGATTATAATACTGATGGAATGTCTGACTTCATGTGCACTAACACAGTCCAATATCTAATTAGAGACTGTAAACTGCATGCTATGGTTAACATGAGATCAAACGATGCAGTGTTTGGTTATAAGAATGATTATGCATGGCAAAAGCATGTATTACTTGAAGTATGGGAATACTTAAGACACGCAGACAGTAAGTTTGATACTTTAGGTCTAGGTGACATATATTGGAACGTAGCATCTCTTCATGTTTATGAAAGGCACTTTAAGTTCATCGATGGCAGCGATTAATAAATGGTATAAGCGATACCTTAAACTCGCTAAAGAAGTAGCTACATGGTCAAAGGATCCTAACACTCAAGTTGGTGCAGTGGTAGTTGGATCTAAGGGACAAATCTTATCTCAAGGATATAATGGTTTCCCACGTGGAATATCTGATAGTTCTAAAAGATTAAATGATAGAGATATAAAGCTATCACTCATAGTTCATGCTGAGATGAACGCTATCTATAATGCTACGTATTCAGGTGTATCATTAGATGGTTCAACTATATTCATTCATGGTTTACCAGCATGCTCTGAGTGTGCAAAGGGTATCATTCAAGTAGGTATTAAAAGAGTAGTAGTATCAAAACAGTGTATAGAAGCTAGGCCACATTGGAATGATTCATGGAAAAAGTCCATAGCAATGTTTGCTGAAGCTGGAATTGCAGTATTCGTAATCAATGAGGAGTAATCATGGCACAACCCGGAAATAAACAAGTTCATAAGTCAAGACGTCATAACAACCCAATGGTATATAAGAGTGGCAAACCAAGACTTAGAACTCTTAATGTAACACAACTCAATGCATTAGTTGAGAAGACATCAACAAAGAAAGAAAAAAGTAAGATCAGTCGTGAAATTGCAAAAAGAACAAAATAAAGGAAAATCATGGGACTATTAGATAAGATTAGAAGTAACTCAACGATCAAGGACTCGGAAGTATTATCCAAGTCTAAGTTTTTTACAAAGAAGGACATGATACCTACATCCATTCCAGCAATCAACATTGCATTGAGTGGTAGACTTGATGGAGGTTTAACTCCAGGTCTAACGATGTGGGCAGGTCCATCAAAACACTTTAAGACAGCATTCTCATTATTGATGGCTAAGTCTTACATGGACAAGTATGCAGACTCTGTGCTATTGTTTTATGATTCAGAGTTTGGTACACCTCAATCATACTTTGAATCATTTGGTATCGACCAAACAAGAGTACTACATACTCCAGTAACTGATGTAGAACAACTTAAGTTTGATATCATGAAGCAGATCCAAGGTATCGAGCGTGATGACAAGATCATGATCATCATCGATTCTATTGGTAACTTAGCTTCTAAGAAAGAAGTTGAAGATACACTTGACGGTAAGTCTGTAGCAGATATGTCAAGAGCAAAACAAATCAAGTCATTGTTTAGAATGGTTACACCACACCTTACGCTTAAAGATATTCCAATGGTAGTGGTCAATCATACTTACATGACTATGGAGATGTACTCTAAGCCAGTAGTTGGCGGTGGTACAGGCTCATACTATTCAGCAGACAACATCTACATCCTTGGTCGTCAACAAGATAAAGATGGTACAGAGTTGACTGGTTGGAACTTTATTATTAACGTGGAGAAATCAAGATATGTCCGTGAAAAGTCAAAGATACCTATTACTGTTTCTTTTGATGGTGGTATTAGCAAGTGGAGTGGGTTGCTTGATATTGCTTTGGAAACTGGTCATGTTACTAAGCCATCTGTTGGTTGGTTTGCTAGGGTAAACAAAGAGACTGGTGAGATCGGTGATAAGTTTAGAATCAAAGATACAGATACTAAAGAATTTTGGATGCCTATCCTAATGGATAAATCATTCCAAGATGCAGTTAAAGACAAGTATCAAGTCGCACATGGCGCAATCATCAAAGATGAAGACATCGATGTTGAACTAGCTTCTATCGAGGACGATGAAATTGTTGCATAAGATCCAATATGAGACTGAACCTTACGGCACTAACCAGTATTCAATAGAATACACTAATGGTAAGTACGCTGGTATCAAGATCGTATTAGGTGCAGTTAAACTTGAAGAGAACGTAGAACAAGATAACTGTACTTTAAAATACAACTATGATATAATTGAAGGTATAGTTGAAGACTCTGATAAGAAAGAGTTTGATAATTATATTGGTGACACCCTCATGCAGATGTTAAGTGACGGTGTAAAGAACAATGATTTAATCTATTCGGGTGGTGTTGATGAGAATTGAAAATACAATCTTAAGTAACTTAGTACATAGCGAAGAGTACTGTCGTAAAGTATTACCATTCTTAAAGAAGAGATACTTCTCTGAACGCAAAGAAGCGATCGTATTCGAAGAGATCAATAAGTTCTTTGAGACTTATAATAAACCAGTAACACAAGAGATCCTTGCGATCGAAGTAAACAATCGTAAGGACATCTCTGATACAGATCTTAAAGATCAACAGCAGTTGATCGATGGTTTAACAAAACAAGACACTAATGAGGAGTGGTTATTAAATGAAACAGAAACCTTTTGTAAGAAGAAAGCAGTCTACAACGCAATCCTCGATTCCATCGGTATCATCGAAGGCAAGGACAAAGAACGACAAGACGACGCAATCCCTGCTCTCCTTTCAGATGCTCTTGGCGTTAGTTTCGATAATCATGTTGGTCACAATTATCTCGACGATTCTGATTCACGGTATGAGTTCTATCATCGCGTAGAAGAAAAGATCCCGTTCGACCTTGATATGTTGAACAAGATCACTAAAGGAGGTCTAAGTAATAAGACTCTTAACGTCATCCTTGCAGGTACAGGTGTGGGTAAATCATTATTCATGTGTCACTGTGCTGCAGCAAACTTACTAGCAAACAAGAACGTGTTGTATATTACTATGGAAATGGCAGAAGAACGCATCGCAGAACGTATCGATGCAAACTTATTGAACCTTTCTATGGATGAATTAAAGGTGGTCGATAAACCCATCTTTGATAGTCGTTTAGATAAGGTCAGGAAGAAGTCTCATGGTAAGTTAACTATTAAAGAATATCCTACGGCCGGTGCCCATGCTGGTCACTTTAGGGCATTACTTGAAGAGTTAAAACTTAAGCAAGAGTTTTCTCCTGACATCATCTATATCGACTATCTAAATATTTGTAGTTCACAACGACTTCGATATGGGGCTAACGTAAACAGTTATACCTATGTCAAGACGATTGCTGAAGAACTAAGGGGTTTGGCAGTTGAGTATAATGTACCTATAGTGAGTGCCACACAGACTACTCGGTCCGGTTTTACGAATTCCGACCCAGGTCTTGAGGACACATCCGAATCCTTTGGTTTGCCAGCAACAGTTGATCTTATGTTGGCTTTGATCTCCACTGAGGAGCTTGAAGGACTTAACCAACTCATGATTAAACAACTTAAGAACCGTTATAATGATCCAAGTTATTATAAACGCTTTGTGATTGGCGTTGACCGAGCTAAGATGAAACTATATGATGTAGAAGTATCTGCGCAAAATAACATCTCAGATTCTGGTCAAAACGATAAACCTGTATTCGATAAGTCGGACTTTGGTAAGCGGGTCTCGACTGAAGAGTTTACGGGATTTAAGTTCTAACAAGAGGCTACTTCGGTAGCCTTTTTTATTATATAAATAACGAATGGACATCATATCATTTATAAAAAAATCTCTATCCCAAGCTACTGTAACTGCAGATAAAAAAGACATTATAGTTAAATCAAAAGATAGAGAAAAGACCAAAGTAATTCTAGAGAAGGCTCTTAAAGCTAAGAACATAAAATTTAAGAGTGTGTTTAAGAAAAGTAAATCTTCAAGCTTAGATGTCCTTGAAATTGCCGGTCATGTTGGAGATATTATATTTAAACCAATCATCCAAAAAGGTGCTGGAGGAGTTGGTTTTGAAAAAGAACTTAAGCTTGACCTTGAAAACTATTTTAATGGTGTAAATAAAAAAGATTTAAGACATGGAGATGTAGTAGTCGAACTAGAAAAAGTATTAAAGATAACTCCACGTTCAGGATATAAAGTAATTCACGAAGGATCTAAAAATCAAAAAAGACTATTAACATACACTCCAGGTAAACTATCAGTAAGTAACTCAACTGGAATTACATTGACAGATATTACTTTAGAAAGGGCTGGTAAAAGAGTTTATCTATCTCTTAAGATGTCTAAGTCATACTATATCTTATCAGCATCTATATTTAACTACTTCTTAGATAAAAAACTTAACTCATCACTATGTGAGTATTTGGGTCTTAATGGGGCACAAATGGGTGGGTTTGGAAAAGAATATTATTGTGTTACTAAAAAACCAAACTATAATATGGTAAGAGCAAATATAGAAAAATTCTTGTCTATAGCCTATGGTTCAAACGTGGTA
>Ga0222712_10001411_pt1 | contig 29630 bp, 17 predicted proteins | sample C33_657DmetaG_FD_165043 | JGI IMG/M metagenome (GOLD analysis project Ga0222712, IMG submission 165043) | Estuarine water microbial communities from San Francisco Bay, California, United States - C33_657D | ecosystem: Environmental > Aquatic > Marine > Unclassified | place: USA: California... | reverse complement strand
ATTCATGGCGTTGAATTGAATTGAATTGAATTGCATTTAAAAATCGCAATGCGATGACATTCGCGCGAGGCGACGTCGCGTCGACGACCGATCGAGCGTTTGGCGCGAGTAAGAGAGTTCAAGCGTGCGTGTCGCGCGCGCACGATCGCGACGACGTCGCGAGCGCGCGTGGAAGTTGGCGGGATGAGCGCGAGCGAGCGAGCGCGCCGTTCGCCGACGGTTTTCTGAGCGTCGCGAACGCGACGGCGCGCGACGCCAGATCGATGAATGAAATCCCTTCGACGATCGCGCTCGAGAGGAAAGGATTGATCGATCACGACGCGAACGAGCGCGCGCTGGAGGCGCGAGCGCGAAAAAAGGCGAGCGGGATGACGCGATTGTCGTTGGAGACGGTTCGAGCGTTGGCGCGGTCGCGGCTCGCGCCGACGAGCGCGGACGGCGTCGAACCTTCGGTCGCATCGCTCGCATCGAGGTTGACGGGATTTAGAAACATGGCGAAGAAACTCGGCGTCGGGAAAGGAGAGACGGAAGAGGCGATCGACGAGGCGCTGGATGCGAACGCGCGAGCGAGAGCGACGTTGGAGGCGCGAGCGCGCGTCGCGGAGGCGAGAGAGGAGGAGGACGACGATGGTGAGGCGATGCGAGGGGTTTTAAATCAAGACCGGGCGCAATTACGCGTGATACGATCGCAGACGAAAGGAAAAGCTGCGCTGCGCGCGTGCGTCGCAGAAATGGTTATGAGCGCGACTACGAAGGAGCCGAGGATGAAATCGCCAAAATCACCGCTCGCGAAATCAAAAATGAAAGGTGGGTGTCTGTCATGCTGGACGGTCGATGATGATGATAACGTTAGCACGTCTGGGGGTGATGTAAACAGCGCGTACGCTTCGGAAGGCGCGGAGTCAGCGTCGGCGGTCGATGAATTAATGTACTGCGTCGTGCGGTTGATTCGCGCGGGCGAGGAATTGGACACGTTCGCTTCGCCATCGCGAGAGGTATCGAGGAAAGCAACCATGCGATGGGACGCGATGACTCCCAACATCGTGTGCGCGATCGAGGGTGTATGCTTAGAGATTAGCATCTATGCCGGTGCGTGCGATACGGAGTTGTACGATGAATGTGATGAGCGCATGGACGCCGCCGTCGGCCGGCGATGCTCGGTCATGTCGAGCCGCGACGTCGAAATTGGTAGTCTATTATGCGGTCGCGCACTGATCACGGTCGCCGATTTAGGCGAGACCACTCGACGAGAAGCGCCGCTGAGCGTCACGGTGGCGCTCGAGCGACCATCGAGCGGAGACATTTTTGGCAGCGCGACGGTGTTTGTTGACAAATTGATGGAATCGTTCGACGAGTCCGCGCGCGAGTCCGAATCCACAGGCGATGTACTGAAGTCCACCATAGAGCTCGTGTCTGCGATATATGCAACGGGTATCGCGGAGTTTTTGAGCTCCGTGCCCGCGTTTGTGACGCATCAAGGTGGATGTCGTGCCGTCGCCGCTGTTGCTGAAACATTTGTCTTGTGCGCTCAATGGCGTTGGGAAGTGTGCTATCTCGCTCGGCTAGCACAGTGTATGACGGAAGTTGTCGCCGCGATGTCTGTCAGACGGCTCACCGCGGCTGACGCTCGCGATTATCGCGAACTTGCGGCGTTGATTTCGCAAATAGCAGAGCTGAAGTTGATGGATTGTTTACCATCTGTCGACGCCGTGACGAACGAGGAAGTGGATGTTGTCGACGCCGAAGCTCAAGGAGACATGATCAGAGCGCTCATTGCCGTCTTCGCGCTGACGTTCGAAAATGTATCCTGGGTGAAGTTCATTTTGCGTTTGAAGAAAGTTGTCCGCCGTTGCGCTCGAGACCGATGCATTGACCTGATGTCAAAAGAGAATCTAACGTTTGGCTCGCCGACTCTTGCCAACGTTACAAGTGTGATTCGCAAGTCCTCCGCACGGTTGCGCATCGATGCACCCATACTCAGAGCGTTCCCTGAAGAAGTTGAAGCACTCGTGGAAGCATCGAGCTCGACGACGAAGTTTATGGCAGCGCTCGTCAAATCAATGTTTGACGCGAATCTGTCAAATCCGCCGGCATACGATGATTCGATGGTCGCCCTAGACGAATCGCTTGCGGATCATCGTCAAGCGCTTCGGACCATGAATCTCGCAGTTTCCACGTACGCTATTTCGGCACAAGTCATCGATCGAACGCTACAACCGGCACTCGACGAAACGCTCGCTTCGGCGCAAAAGACGTTGGCGGCGTGGATGAAAAAGGAACTCGCCGCCGAAAGCACATCGACGACGCCGCTGAGTCCCGCTGAAGGAGTGATGCATAGCGCATCGTGCGCAAAACTATTTTGTGTTTTGCGCAACATTGATACGGCAGCAAGGGCACATATGCTATCCGGCGACCGAGCGGTTTTGAATGCGACGAATCTGGGCCGAATGTGCAGCGAAGTGCTCAAGACGTACGTCGAGACGCAAGAGCGCGCATGTTTGAATTCGATTAAAGTTGCCCGTTCGCACTTATTTCAAAAGGCGCGAAGTCAGGCGTCGGAATTGTATCATGAAGTTGCGCTTGTGCCAGTGGGGCTGTACACTCGACTGAGCAACATTCATCACTGCGTTGTCGCGATGAAGCCATTTATGGATGAGATGCCTCTGTTATGGTGCACTTCAGCAGAGGAACTTCAAAAGACACTTGCGAGCGAGATTCAAAACGGTTCTACGGACATCGTTGATAAAGATGAGAATGAGATTTTATATGAGGACAGCGAAGTGCCGATTGGCGATGTATCGCGAGCGTCCGATTTCGTCGGACATTCGATTGTGCATGTCTTGAGAAGTGCTCGAGCGAACGTCATCGCATCCTTAGTGGAGTTGGTTGAAGAACGCATCGCATCTTACGTGCGATTAGCGGTCATGGATAACGATGCTGGACTGCGCGCGTCGGCAGTTAAGTCTTTGTTCGCCGTTCTCAACACCGAGCTAAAAGGCATGAATGATAATCTCGCGCCGGGGGCATTTCGGTTGGCGCTCTCGTCGATGCATAAGGGCGTATGCGATGCTATCGAACAGTTGATTCTTCATCGTCCTATAGAAGAAGGCGCGACCGGTACCAATGACAAGTGGAAAGGTTTGGAACAGTTATCTGAGGTTCAGCACTCGTTCGCGGTCGAGCTCGCATACGAGGTGAAGGAGTTTTTCTATTGCGACGGTGCAGGGACGCCGCAGTCTATTCTCAAGGATGGCGAAGCTCGTCTGCGCAGACTACTGAATCTCTGGTTCACCCCAACCGTTGAGGTTGTGCGAGAATTTTGGCAGCTTAAAGAAGAGCTCTCGAGGTCACTCGTTGAAGCTCGCGGTCGTCAAGTTCGGGTGCGTCAACTCGGAGGCGTCTCTGTGCAAGACATTTTACGTTTCCTCCGACAACGAGTAACGGATGTAAATGCCGCAAGCTTAGTGCGAGAACAGAGCGATATCATCACGCAGATGAATTTTAGAGCTCTTTTTGGGAATCAAGTTGATATATCCGATGGCATTCTGGGCGCCTGGGTGTGCCGGGACTGCTCGGGTCTACTCGGGCGATTCTTCGTCACATCGAGTCTGCTGGCATTTTCAACGGCTGGGATGAGCATCGATCACCCTCACGACGGCCGGACGGCGATCGTTCGCGAGATACGTCGAATCGCAAACATCGCCCGAATTGATGCCGCCGACGGTACTCCAGGCCTGCGCGTCACGTTCGATGATCGGCAGTCGTTCATATTTAGTGAATTTGGTGGCTTGCACGTCGGATTACAAACGCAGGCGCGAGAGCGCGATTCTTGCGTGACGATGATTCGTACAAACCCAGCGTTCTTGCAGCGGCCCGCATTTACGCAAGAACAGTTGACGATTAACTATGTCGACACCGTGTCTAATGTTTTAGATTCCGAAATTTCGCCCGAGCTGGCGCAAGATATCGAGCCTCCAACGTTGCCTGCTGGAGAGAAGTTGATTATGAGCACCGTGTGCCAACGCGTCGTTGGGTGCGCTCGGATTTCAGGAAAATTTACCGTCGCGAGCGAATCATGCGTGTTCTTACCCGTATTGCAGGGAGCGGGGCAAATTGTCACGTATAAAAGCATGCGACGATCTCGTCCGCAGTTACAAAACTTCGGGTGGAAGAACGCAGACATCATCATTCCGCTTGCGATGGATGACGATTCGGTTATGCGTTTGACGGCGTTGACTCGAACGCAAGCAACAACGCTGTTCGACGCGCTGATGCGCGCGATAGAAGCATAGAATTGTATCATTATATCACATATTTTAGCGATAACGTATCAAATAATCATTCAATCAACGAGAGGCTCCTGCGCAATCGGCTGGAGCGACGCTCACTGTTTGCTCAAGTTCCGCAGTAGCGCTCAACACTGCAATGTTTTCATCGACAGTTGATTTGAAACTCATCGTGTCTGGAAGAACGCTATCGAGCGCAATTAGAAGACTCTTCGTTTGCTTCAACCATTCGAGCGCTTGCGCGTTGCGCATAGAGCGTTCATGTCGAACCGCACGGTTGAAGCACGTCGAAACTAGCCATTGCGCCTCAACTGGTGAGTACGTATCATGGTACGCCTGGCACAACTCCTCGGCTTCAGTGTACAAGACATGAACTGCGTCATCCTTGCTTTTGTGCATTCGAGACGAGAGCTGAATACGTTTTCGCATGACTCGAGCGATAGCTTTTATGTCTTGCGCCGCGTGCTTCTTCAACGACCTCATGACTTCCTCGTATGCGTGCGAAACAGTGACCAAATCAGCATTGCGCAACACTACCCCACGATCAGCAATGAGTAACAACGTCGTTACCGATGAATGGTCGGCATCTTTCGGTACCAAGTCTCCGACAATTTTGATTTGGAGCGCGACATTTTTTTCGGCGCAGGCTATTTCATACTCCAGAACGCGTGCGATGTTTCTTAATTCCTTGAAACGCTCGTCGATGCCGCCGTCCAGAATTCCACGCAACTGCGCCATCGCCTGCTTAGAACGCGTAATGTTTCGTGCTTCTCGAGCTTTGCGAGCTTCTTCGCGGGATTTTGGAGTCAAATCTTCCACCGCACTCGTGTCCGAGGACTCGCCACTCGTGAGAGATGCGATAGCGAGCAACAACGCGGCGGCCTGACGAAAGCTATACTCGGTGCGGCTGTCATCAACCATTGATGTGGACAACTTGAGCAAACTTTTGACGATAAGAGCGCAGACAAACATGAAAACGTAAGCGCTTTCGGTATTACTAGCCGAATACGCCTCCAGACCAATGTTCCACGAGTAATCAGCAAGGTACTTTGCCTGATGCTCATCGTTCAAGAGTGAGCTCTGCTTTGTCACTCGTGCCGCAAACGATTGGAACATCTCTGCAACTCTCGTAGTCGTCTCCTTGTCAAAACCGCTGCTCCCATCATGAGCCGATTTCGAAGCCTGCAAGTGGTTCAAATAGCTACAAAATATAAACGACTCTTGATCTCGCATGTTGGTAGAGCACGAACCGTCGAGAAACATTGTGTACAGCTTATGAAACGCGATCGCCGCAGTGGCATGATGTTCGCATCTATCAAGTTCGCCGGCAACGTAAAGTAAAGCGTCAGCCTCACCTGAACGAGCAAACAAGATAATCGACTCTTCGAGACCACAAAAGTCTTGCGATGCGAGTTGAATCTTAATCTGAAGTAAACGCGTCGACGCATCTAACTCCTTGTCCGCAGGATGTTGAGAAAGTAAGCCTCGCAAAGATTCACGCGCTCGCTCCAGATTGCCATTCTCCAAATCACACATCGTTTGCAATCGAATGATAGCCACAAGTTGGCTCGTGCCGGACTTGGACTTGCGCTGCGATGCAAGAGGAACGGTCATGCCGAAGAGATGACGAGCGAGCGTATACTTGCCTGACAGGTACATCTCCACAGCCGCGTTCCAAATAATTGCGTATGCTTGAGACTTTCCGTCGTGTGAGAAACCTATATCGCGCATGAGTTTTCCGTCAGAAAGCACACGCTCGAATGCTCGCGTGACGTTTTCTGCAATCATGTCATTTGCAGTCGTTATTGTGTGCAAAAGTCCGTCGAAAATCTCCGTGACCATCTCTCGTCGCACCTCCGCTGGATGCGAACGAAGCTTCGCGACGAGGGGAGCAATTTTCTCCACAACAACGCTTGCACCGTATTCACTCCCCGCGAGTTTAACGCAGCACGGTTGCAGAACATCAGTTTTAACATGTTCGTCACTCAACATGCTCTCGAGAACGTCACTGGCCTTTGAGGTTTCTCCGACACCAGAGAGTGCTTCGACGAGCATGTTGTCCATGAGAAAGGTACCAGTGAGCGCATCAGCATCTGTCATAAAGAGATGATCACTCGACTTGCACTTCTTGATGTATCGTTTGATGACCTTGAGCTTTTCTAGCGCTGAAAGCGCATCGGCGTATCGTCCGGCGTAAATGAAGAGCTGTGCTAGATGATGCAAGATGCGAATGTACAATCCGTCACTTCGAAGTGCGGGGACATCTTTGCGCATTAAGGACTCGTCCAAAGTAAGAAGCACCGCATCATCTTTTTGAGCAGGCGACGACCAAGAATTGGGCACAAATTTGAACAAACTTCCATACGATTCTTCAAGCTCGCCGATCAAGTATTTGATGCGCTCATCGAAATCAATTCGAACGTTCTCCGCCGACGTCTTTAATGGAACGACAAAAGTCTCAGCCAAATTTATCTTTGCATTCACTAACGCCATGGCGCCAACCGCATCGCTATCCGACAACTCTCCGTTCGCCTGGCGTTTCTGTGACGAAAAGTAATGCTTCGCCGAGTCGAAAAAATCGCGCGCGTTACCGACGCTCCCCATGCGAAACGCACACTTTGCTCGCGTCGTCATCGCCTCGAAGACGCGTAACAACGCATCGTCATCCAACTCGTACTCTTCATTCACGACGTGATTCCCGTAAGACTCCATGATCATAAACTGCTCTTCCGCATCTTTGAAACGCTCGTCGTCGCATAATAACGTCGCAACTTTGGCATGGTTCAACATCGCCGCAACGACGTCGCTCGCCTCGGCTCGGCCCTTCATCGCTCCCGGATACCCCAACGCGTAATCCATCAATTCGCACGAACACGCGCGCAAATCCAACAGCGGCTTCACGAACGATTCATCACTCATCTTTCCACTCCCCGCATTCGTCTCCAGCGCCGTTTTCTCTATAACGTAATTCCAAATTCGTATACCCAGCGCTCGCGCGTCGTCGTTCATCGCGATCGACGCGCGCGCGCTCGCCTCCATCATTTCTGATATCCCCTCGCGCACCGATAGCGCGAGCGCGCACGCGTCGAGTGCATCTGAAACTCGTCTAGCGTGTTCTGCTTTCGTCATCATCTCGTGTATCGCCTTGGCGCACGTGTGCGCGTCATTCTCCTCGTCGTCGCTCGACGCGTCGCCGCCGCGCGGCGGATGCGACATCGCCACCGGCGTAGCCTCGACGACTTCCCCGATTGCATCCGCGCGCGCGCGCGTGCGGTCGTCATCGCTCAGAGACATCTCCACGAGCCGCGCGAAATCGCCGCACGCGCGCGAGCGATAGACACCACTCGCGATGGCTCGCGCGTCGCTCGCGCCGTCCGAGCGCGAGCGCGGCGCGGCGTCAGAATCGCCAGAAGCTTCGTCGTTCGATAAGAACGTCACCGGGTCGTCGAGCGAGTGCGTTGGCGATGACTGTTTGCGTTTGAGTGGAATCTTGAACGGGCGCACCATCTGTTTCGGATGAGAAATCGCGCGACAACTAATGAAGCGAACGGCGTCGCGCGGAATCGAATCGACGCGTCGATCGATGAAAGTGAGACGCGAGCGTCACGCTAATCCAGCCATGGACCCGGCGAGATTAAACGCTGGGAACACGATATTGGGGAACTTTTTGCTCAGCGCGGTGAATTCTTCGAAAGAAATCGTCCCGTCGCCGTCGGTATCGCACTGTTTCATGAGCCATTCCACTTTACGATCAACCTGCTTGTCGGTGCTCATATTCGTCGCTCGAATAATGTTGCGCATTTCGGCTGAATCGATGAACCCTGAGCCGTCGAGATCGTACACGGAGAATGCAAACTTGATTTTGTTATCGCGTGCCTCGTTACCGACATTAGACATGCCGACGACGAACTCTTTGACGTCGATCAGACCCGTTCGATCGAGGTCAAACATGGAAAACAGGCGCTCGACAAACGGCGTGCGGTCGACGCGCAACATGCGAACGAACTCGTTGATATCGACGCGCCCACTGCCGTCTTTATCGCTCTCTAAGAATCGTTTGTACATTCCCGTCAACGCTTCGGTGTTCAACCCCTGATTACGCGTGAAGGACTCCAAATCTTGAATGGAGGTCGAGCCCGTGGTGAGGGTGGCCCCACCAGCCGCTCGCCCGACACCCGAAGTCGGCATCGGATCGCCTTCGTACCCTCGATCGACGCGCGAGTCTGCGCGTGAATCCATGCGTGAATCCATGCCCACTCCCGCGCTCGGTCCACCATAAGGCGCTTGCGTGTATGCGCCACGATTCAACGCCGAAACGCTCGGCGGACCGCCGACGCCGCGTCCGCCCGCGAACCCTCCCCGCGATTGTTGCGTCTGCGGCGCTGGCATACCGCTCAGGTGCTGCATCAACCGTAAAAACTCCTCAAAGCTCACTTGCCCATCGCCATCGGTGTCCGCCATCAGGATCTGCGTCGGAAAACCAGTGCGAACGTCAGTCGCGAGCAAAAGAACTGCGGACACGGCTCAGCGCGAGAGGCGAAAGAAGTGCGCACCATTTCATCGATCTCATCGTCCGTAGCCTTCACCGGGGGGTTCATCGACCCCAGAACGTGCGCGATTTCAGCCGCACCGACGTAGCCGTTACGATCGAGGTCGAATTCACGAAAAGCCTGGCGGATTTCATCCGAGCTCAGCACGGTGTTGGACGACGCGTACATGGCTGGTGCGCACTGCACGCGCGTTCGAGGCTTGGTTTTGTTTAGAACTTGTGCGTCTGGAGCGTTCTCGAGAGCGTGTGCGTGCGCGCGCTCTGAACGACGAGGGACGGTTTGAGGACCAGAACCAGATCGTGGCGCGCAGTCACCAGGTGTTTAAATTCGGTTGCTTCAAGCATTAGTGAATTTCAAATTTCAAAGCGGCTATGTTTCATCAGTGTGATGGTGTCGTATCAAATTATACGTTCCAGGGAGTGCTTTAATCGACCGGATAACGCGCGGGAGCGTCTTCGCGCCAAAGTTGTAATACCTCCTCAGTATCATCCGCTTCGTAGCGAACGGTGTGTTCACGACGCGCATGATAATATTTGATCACCTTTGCACGAAACCAAGCTTTTTCGGGCGCCCAGTAAACCTCGATCATTTGAGAACGAAGAGAACTGCGTCTGTCGGCGATGAGCGCACCGGGCTGTTTGGCGTGCACAGCCCGTTGAAGGGCGATTTCAAAGCACTCCTTGGCGTTTCCACCGCTTGGCGACGCGTCGCATGCTTCGCACTTGCGGCACGGAGGCGGCGCAACGAACGGTAACTCTGCTTCCACCGCTCCAGCTGGCTTTTTCATCGTAAACTTCAGAACCGGTCGCTTTAGTGCTCGATCGGGCGACCAATCAGGTTCTTCACACTCCTTGGCGTCATACGGTGAATCGCGCTTCGGCAACGGATGGCCAGGATACGTGGCCTGCACTTCGTCGGCGACAGTTTGTCGAAGCGCCTCGGCATCGCCGTAGAGCATGCTCTTCGACTCGTTATACGCCTGACAATTGGATAGCATCAACTCGATTGCGACTAGAAACTTCCACAACGTTGGGTAGCCACCCGAGAGCAAGCACCGCTGAATGCTTCCCAAATCAATCGGATTCGAAATCGCCCGGTAGTACTCTGGTAACATTTTACGCGTCGGAAGCAACTCAAACGCTTCAGAGCGTGTGCGGCCCGACTTGGTCGTGCATGAACGGATGGCTCTTAAGATTCCTTTGCACAAATCCAAGTCGCTGCGCTTCATCTTGTCACTGGGGGGTTTCGCAATCTCAGAGCGGTAGCGTTCGTCAAACTCTTCCACATCTGACTCTGAATAAACGTCAACTTTTTCAGCCAACTCCCACACCGCTCCACCGCGTGCCTCGATGAAATCGATCGGGTGTTGGCGCAAAAGAGCGCTAAATGCCGCTAGCGGTCGCCGAGCGTTCTCGAAATCTTTCACGCCCTTTGACGTCAAAATGTCCAGGATCTCCTTGGGCGGAAGCGCGTTGCCCTTGGCTCGGGCCAACACGTACTTAGTGGCTTGGATTGGATCGACAGGAAAGACCTCGATTCCGCGCGCTCGGCGCGAAGACTTCCTCGGCCGATAAGCGTCACCAGAGTCACTGTCCGAATCAGAATCGCGATAACGCGGCTGTTTCTTTTTCGATCCGTCGGCGACGCGAGGTTTGGACTTTGGCGGAGAGTACAGAGGAGGGAACGGGTCAGCTTCATCTTCGATCACGCCGTCGTTTGTCGGCTTCGCCCACGCGGGCTCATCCACAGAGTCGTAGACCGTAATAGACGGCGGCACTAACTGTCCAGGAAATTTCTCCGCTACAGCTTTGATGTACACGTCACGAAGCTTTTCGGCATCCTTGTAAAGCAAAGCCGCTGGGTCGTTGAATCGCTTGCAGTTGGTAAACATCAGCTCCATGGCGACTAAAAAGTACCACACGCTCGGATAGCCGCCACTCGACTTACGCAACATTCGCTCGATTGACGTGCAGTCCACAGGGCATTTGATTGTTTCATAGTATTGCGGCAGCGCGGTACGAGACGGAAGCTTCTCGAACGGCTCACATATCATTCTGTCGTCAACCTTCACGCCTCGAATAGCGTTGAGAATTTCGTAGCACTTGCGTCGCTCGCTATTCTTCATCATCGTACCCGAAGGCTTCGCGCGAGCGTAGACATCAAACGCGCCAAGATTGACTCTGAACGTGGCATCTATCGCACCTGCAACGCCTGGTGGGCGGATGAACTTGCGCGTGGTCGTCGCTGGCTTATCCTCGCCAGCGGGCGGCACGCTATCATCCAACCACTTGATGCGTTGCAAGAAGAGCATGACCTCTTCAACCTGACCATCATCGTAGCGCACCGCGTGCTCGCCATTGCCAAAATTGTAACTATCGATTTTACCCAAAAAAAACAACTCCTCCGTCGGCCACCAGATGGCGACACGCCGTCCGACGATGCTGTCACCTTTTTCATCGCCGCATTCAAAGAGGTAAGTTCCCATCGAGACACCCGAAGTGCCATCGCTATTGAGGACGCGAAGGGAAGATTTCCACTTTTTCGCCGCAGCGCATCCAGCGATTCGCTCAAAATCACCCGGAGCCATGATCGTGTTATCTTGAAGGTCGTGAATGCGCTCACCACGAGGACGAGCCATCGTTTGCAACACCCCTAATCGACCTCCGCACGTGACATTAATGGGTTCGGGAATTTCCTCCAAACCATCGAGCGCTTTGATTTCTTCCTCCGTCAAACCCGGCGATACACTCATGTCACATGAACCTTTTCGCACAGGAAACTGTCCTCGCAACTCGGCTTCAGCCTGCCGATGCAGCTCCTCTTCTTCAGCCTCCTTAGCTCGTCGTTCGCGCTCCAACTCACGCTCCACCTGCCTGACAGCGCGTTCGGCAGCCCTGTTGAAACGTTCGATCGACGTGCTAACATTATAGTCAAAAGTTCTCCTGGCTTCTTGTTCATCGTTTGCAATTTCTATGGCGAGGGCTCGCTTGTCATCGCCGTCTTCCATCGCCAACAGTTGCAATCGACGTTCTTTGTGCGCCTCTAGGGACTCTTGAATCTTCTCACTGAGGTATCCAAACAAAGTGATGCCGTCGATGTCATCTGGAACCCAAGTTCTCTCGCGGGGGTAATTGCGTTCTGTCAACGTCCTGTTGTTTGCAAACTTGTCGTATCTACCCGACATTGCCATGCGTTTCAAGTGTGTGTGCGCCGCATACGGAACAGCTCGCTTCACGAGGAAACTGCTAGGCATTTCATCTGCAAGCACTTGACTGTTGCTGATACAACCCGCACCGGCAAGTGTAACGAGCCGAGTGAAATGTGGCAAAGAATCCCAGTCAACGGCATTAAGCGGATAATCTTCTATCACGTCGGCGCGCACCGCCGTTAAGTACTTACTTGCCAAAGGCTCTTCGTCGTCATAGGCCTCGACTTCATCGGCGTCACTATCGTCATCTTTCGTCACCACCGTACCCGGAAGTGAGCTTGGCTTTGAGATCGTCTCCAAAACGCATTCGACTTTACTAATACTGTCGTTTTCCACCACGACTTTCAGTTGAACTTTGACATTTTCTTCGTCGCTTACTTGCTGTTTACCGGTTACCGCCTCGGCGTTTGCCGAACCATGCTCGTTCTGCGAGTTGAGCTCATCACCAAAACCTTTCGGACGGTTTGTGTGACCCATGCATACGTAAAACAAACCGCAAGCGTTGCATAATGAACGATCTTTATCCGGTCCCAACCGCATCAAAGTCGTATTCTCCTTGCTCACGCCACACGCCACGCACGCGTCTTTGATCGCGCCTTCCAAAATGTAAACGCGCCCGCGCTCGGTGCTCACCGTTTTTGAGTACGTCGCGCCCGTGATCGCGAATTCGCTCAAATCGGAAACTCTATTCCCAACTGAATCTTCGTGTCTATTTTGTCCCAACCCATCGTACTCATTCGCCTTGTTGCCACGAAACGGGGCTTCCCACTGCGCTTTCGCGCGCTGGTCAACGTACACGGGTGCGTACGGTCGACTCCAACTCGTCGATGGCGACTCGCACAACATGTTCACCGCACTCATCGCTCGTCGCGCGGTGTGCATTTCATATTCTCTCAACTGACGACGAGCTCGCTCGCGTAGAATAACAAGCGCCGCCGTGCTCGCGCTTGGACAACCACCCTCATCTGATTTCGCGTGTCGCAAATCCTCCTTGACGTTGTCTTCACCCCAAATGCAGTGGTGCCATCCTTCGTCATCCGTCCACGCCACGTAGGGCTCATCGCCGACCCAACCCTCGATGAAGTAATTCCTCGGCACGAGATCTCCCCCGAACGCGCGATCGTCCTCTTCGGCGGTGCCCAAACAAAGTACCTCCGCTTCCACCTCCAAGCTCGCGTGCGTGCGCAGCGTCGTCTCCACTCGCGTCCCTCGCCACGCCGTCAACGCCGCCTCCTTTCTCAATTTCTCCACTCTCGACGATTGTCGCTCCGGTACGCGCGGTTCTCTCGGTCCTCGTGGTCGTCCAGGCTGTCGCACGTCTTTCCTTCCCCCTCCTGCGTTGCCTTCGCCCGCGCCTAATCCGGCGTCGTTCGCGAGCTTCGCCAAAGCCAAACGTTCCATGAGCGCCTTATTCCTCTCGATCTTCGCCAATCGCTCGCGCTCGTACTCCGTCAATTCTTCTTCTTTTTCACGCGTCATCTTTCGCCGTAACCTTTCGTCTCTATCGCTCTATGAAACGCTTTCGTCGAACGCGTTCTTTTCGCACGCGATCGTCAATCGAGAGTTTCGAAATCGAATTCAAATCGCATGCGTCCCCGCGAACGCCCACGCTTTCGTGCGCTTTCGTGCGATGCGCTCTCGCGACGTTCGTCTTGTCGTGCGGAAAGACGGCGACAAAAAAACGAAAATGGTTTTTTTTATTTCGCGAATCGCGGCGACGATTGGCGACGTCGTCGTCGGCGGCGACGCGCGACGCGCGCGCGAAATGGCGCGCGCGCGCGCGAACGTTCGCGAGGCGTCGACGACGACCGGGGGTGGTCGGTCGGACAATGTCGGTCGGTCGGACACGTCCCTCCATCGCGGAGGACATCACGACATCGTCGACGTTAGCCACGCCCTCGACGCGCGCGCGCGCGCGTTCGTCGTCATCGTCGTCGTCGTCGTCGTCGTCGCGCGCGCGTCGAGCGATGCGCGCGCCCATCGCGCCGTCCTCCGTCCTTCGGTGGTTTCTCGCTCGACACGGATTCACCCATCGTTCAACCATCGTCCGTCGTCGTGACCGAGTCGATGGTCGATCGTCGATGGCCGACCGACCATGATCGACCCTCGGGGAGGGTCATCGCGGTCGTGCGTGTTCGTGAACACGGACGAGTCGCGGACTCGAGCTTGCACGACGCCCTGTCGCGCGATGCGTCGCGCCGTTCGCCCGTTCGCCCGTTCGCCCGTCGTCGTCGACGCGTGCGACGACGACGTCATCGGCGTCGCAACGCGCCGCGTCGACGAACGATGCCGCCGAAAGTGGAAGTGAAAAAAGACAAGCTCACCGATGCGGAGAAGAAGAAAATAAAGCAGGCGAATAAGGTACGCACGCGTGGGACATGAGAGATGAAGTGACGACGACGAACGCGCGCCGTGCTTTGGGGTGACGACGCGTTTTCGTTCGACGACCGTTCGAATAGCGACGTTGGGTGATGATGATGATGATGATGATGATGATGATGATGATGATATGAATGATGGTGAGACTTTAACTGACGATGATGATGTAAACGAACAGGCGAAGGCGAATCCGGAAAAGGCGGCGGCGAAGAAGGAGAAGAATGATAACAAGCGCGCGGTTCGTGCGGAGACGGGGTCTCAAAAGGCGTTCAAGTGAGGCTGTTGATCTCGGCGACGCCGGGGGGAAATGAAAAGTCACGTCTTGAATACAATCGATATAACGTCTCACGCACGGGTCCTAGAGTACAAATTTGGAATATGACATGTTTATGTGTGTTGTGATGGCACGGGTTGCCTAGGCCGTCGAATGGACGTCGCCGTCGGGGGTCAAGGGGGCGAACGGGAACGAAGCGTCGCGCTGGAGCCAGTTCGTTTCGCGCCACTTCGCCCGACTAGAATCGATATAATGCACAGAGTACGCGTGGCGCGAATGTGCGCTCGTGTTTTCTCGACTAAAATGCACGTTTGAACCGTGCAGTAACACCAGCGTGCCTTTTGGCACCTCCAACGCGGTCGCCGAGCTTAAATCTAAATCATCGGGCGCCGCGCCCGTGAACCGAATCTCTCGCGTGCCGCCGGGATAATCCACCTCCATGTGCCGCGTGACCTCGGGCGTGCCCTCGATGGCAAACAAACACCCATTCTCGACCGTGCAATCCTCCAATGCGAGCCAGATTCCCAAACACGTCGGCGGTTCAGTGTTCAAAAATGTTGAATCTTGGTGAGGCGTCACGGCGCCGCCAATTTTGGGATTCTTGAAAATGTACATGCTTTGCACGGGCGTCGGCTCGCGCACGCCCAAGCTTAGCAACAGCGCATAAACTTTTCGCGATCGGCTGAACGCTCGAAACGCTGGATCGAGGTCGTGCAACGCGTGGCCAATCTTATTGATACTCTTTGTTTTGTCGACGACGAGCGCGCCAGTACCGTCGAAAGCCTTCTCTTCAAAGAAACAGCTCACGTTATTTCCGCTCGCGAGAAAGTACGCATCAGTCGTTCGCTTTTGATTTTCCCCCGTGGAGAAGATGGATATCGTCTCGGGCTCGAACTCGGCAACGATAGCTTCGGCGCGCGAGCGCATTCGAGCGCATTCGTCATCGGAGGCAAAGTCAACAATCGCGAGGAAACCTTTTGACTCGTAGGCTTCGACGTCAGATTGAGATAATGAACCGTCTTTAGAGGCTCGCGTCCAACCTTCGGGGAGTTTAGATGACATTGCGTGGCTTCTCGCGCGCCACGCCGAGCTCTGAAGCTGGCTTCGTCCGATTGACAAAACAATCTGAATCATACGTTTAATCTAATACGTGTACACGATGATGGATGGCTAGATAGATTGCTAAACCCATTCGTCTCACGCGCTCGGCGTCGCGAGATCATTCTCGCGGGACGAAGTTCTTTTTGAACGTTTGCGCGACGATGAGCGGGAACGCAATGGTGGCATCGACGTAACACTTAACGGGCTTCGCATCCATGGTGATCTTACCCCACGAAACCGCCTCGTCGGGGCGCGCACCAGAGTCGCTACCGTCGAATTCTTGCGCGGTGTTCACGAACACCGCGTAGTCGGCGCCGTTGCGCATCAAATTACTGTTGCATATGTGATGCTTGGCGACACCGCCACCGAGCACAATTATTCCAGTCTTCTTCGGCCGCTGCACCTTCATCGACTCGTCATTCATCGCGCGAACATCAGCGACAATATCTATGACTAATCCCGGGTTTTTGTACGAGTGAAAGTAGAGCATATCACCGATGGAGCCATCTGTGAGCGCCGGACTGTAACATGGAATGTCGTTCTTCGCCGCCCAATAAAAGATTGAATCCTCGTCGTTAATCTCCATCCCCAAACGCTTAATCATTTTAGAGCACGTCCACTTCGTTCCTAACTCATTTTGCTCCTTTAACATCGCATCTAGGATCGGCATGATCCAATCTTCGAAATCACAATAATTTTCATTTGGTTGAATCAAGTTCCCGATCCTATTCAAACCTTGCAACCGTAAATCCTTCCCGCGCAGCGCAAAATCCCCCACGAACGTCGGTTTCATGCACTTTATAAAATCCTCCTCGACCCCACCCGCGGTGGTGCACAGCACGTCCACCATCTTATGCTTGCACAGATACTTAATCGTCTCTCGCGTCCCGCTCGACGTCAGGTTGCTCGTCCACCCCAAAAATATCTTCGTTCGCACGTTTCTCCGGTACGTCTCCTCGCGTTCGTCCTCATCCGTCGCCTCTGTGATCGCTTCGTGCGATAATCGCCACGTGAGCATCGCGTTTATCTCATCGATCGCCTGCCCCAAAGACGTGGCTTGATACCCCGTGCTCGCCATGGACACCATGAGGGCGTCGAAATCGAAAGGACCTTCAAAGTCGTACCCACGCACGCGCACGGCGTCGGAGGGCATGGCGACGGATTTAACAAGTACCGCATCCGTCGCCGCGCTATGGTCTTGCGACGACGGCGAAGGCATAGTTTATGGCGGCAAAAAGTGACGCTCTTGGGGCGGCGGCTGGGCGTCACTTTTGCGCAAAAGCGAGGCATTTTTCGCGCGACAAAGCGACAGAGCGAGGCGCGCAACCTTGATCGAGAGAATTAGGCGAAGGAAAGTACATGTACAAGGCGAATAACGGGATGAGACACGATGGAAGCTAGCCCCAGATTTCTTTCGTGAGCACGTCCGGCGTCGGTTCGACATCGTGCGTCGAGATTAATCTGTACTGCTCGGGGTCTGGAACGGCGCCTTCGCCGCGACCGGTTCGCTTGTACACTTCCCACTCGTTTTCGTCATAGGCGAAACGCAACGCGCCGTAGATCGGGTGGAAATAAGGTTTTCGATAGAGCAGTCTGAAGTGGTAGCACTCTTTCCAACGGGCCACAGATGCCAATCTTTCTGCGCGTCCTCGTACGCTCATCACGTTCCCCGCGGATTGAATATCATCCAACCGCGGATTCAACATGATCATCACTCGGTCGCCGGCCGCGCGCTCCATGGCTTCGATGTACGGCAAAACCGAATACCCCACGATATTCTGCGGCTGAATGAGTAAAAACACGTCGTCTCGCGCCTCGCACGCGTCCTCACCGATCCAACCATTAGGATCGATCGAGTCAAACACATCCTCCTCCCAATCCATCATCCCGAGCAACTTCGAAACTCCACTTAAGGACAATGGAAGCGCTTGAAACACCCCCTGCCCCATGCTTCGTTGCACGCAAATCTTCACCCGCTTCCCGTCCCTAGCGCACGTAGTAGCCATCTCTCTCGCGAGCTCCAACGTTGTCCCTACGCGATAGACATCCCCGGCGACGTTCAACTCTGGAAACTCGCTCTTTATCTTTATTCTCCGTTCACCCGCGCGCATCGCATCGCGCACGCTCGCGCACGCATCGTCGTAGAACCACTTCCTTGTCTCGCGCGCGTGCGGCGTGTTGTTCAACAGCGTCGGGATCGCTCGTCGCGGCTTGCGCCCGTCGCTTCTCGACGTCGTCGCACACGCAATCATCGCGCGCGTCGATGCCATGTCGACGAGCGACACGTCGTGTTGTGTGGTCAAATTTGGCCGGGATGGGTTTCTTCTGAGGGCACTGATTGGAAGGTCGTGATTGAGGGCTTGAGTTGCGAACAAAGGCGCGCCGAGAGGGACTCTCGGCGCGGCGGCGATGCCGCTGACTACGCGAGGCGTCGGCTAGGGTGGTACGCAGTCGTTTTTCCCGAAGACCATGCGATCACCGTTATACACGTTGCGCTGCGGGAACGATTCCTTTTTATCATTCACAGTCGCTAGGCGCAAGCGGGCGCACATAAGCATGGATTCTCCGGTTTCATCCTCCGGGTCGAATTCCCAAATGCTCAACGTTGTAAACGTGATTTCTTTCATCATGATCTTCTCCAGCAGGGCGTCTCCTTCTTCCCATATCACGCTCATCGCCTGTTCCGTTAATTTTGAATCGCATGGCATAAACATCGTGTCAAAGAAGTACTCGTCTCGGGACGTATCTCGCGATTCGTCAACTTTTTGTCCCATAGAGCCTTCAGAAAAAGCATCATCATACACTGAATCTTCATTATCCAGTGATCCGGTATCATCCTCTAATGGTGTTCTATAGCCTTTTTTGCTCTCTCTGGCGTATTCCTCGATCCATGCCTCGAGATGCTTCTTCTTAAAATGCTGCGTAAATGGTGACTTTTTCATGCTGATATTTTGCACTTTATCGCTCAAAATGTACTGGCACGCTTTTCTAAGAAGAAAAAGGTCTTCGGGTTCGTCGAAACTGCACTGGAAGTAAAAACCTTGCTCAGCTTCCTTGAAACGGCGACCGATGTCTTGGCCTTTGGTTTTCATACCCGCAGAGACAACATGCACGCCATCGAGCTCTGTACATAATATGTCTTCTTCTTCTAGAAACGCGGCCAGGATTGAGATAATTTCTGCCGGTTCAAGGTCCGCCAAGTGTTCTCCACCACGCGCGAGTTCGATTGTAGGCTCGCGGTAGGCCATCGAGTTGTTATTTTGGGATGCAATGTGGTGGAACATGTTGCGGAAGTCCCACTTCAGAGCGCCTGGCGCCATTTCCAACTGTATCGAGTACTGTTTTCGTCCACTGAACTTGGTTTGCTTTCCCTTTGTGAAATAGTTTAACGCGCCGACTTCCTTTGTTCGTTGCTTGAGACATTTCGCGAGCGCGACGGAAATCATGTCTTTGGAGAACTCGTACACCGAGCGAATATTTAAACCATCCTGACGCATTCGACGCTCAACGCCGAAATTGCACGCAGGTAAGGCGTCGAACTCTCGTTTAAGCGCGTGTCCGACTCTTTGAAGAAATTCGATTTCATCAGTTGTGAGCGGCCATTCGGCGTTGAGTTCCTCTCGCGTTCGAAATTTTGTGCTCGCAAAAATCACGTTGGGGTTGCACGTCCACGGCGTATCAATTTTTACCTTTGAGAGCGGCTGGTCTTTCAGAGATAAATGTCTTTCGCATCTTGCCAACGTCAAGTGAACAGTGGCGTTTACGCTCGCGTGAAAGTCGGAACCTTGATCGATCTTGGCCTGTTGGGAATTGTCTTTCGCCCTGCTCGTTTTGCTGTTTGTCAATTGTGATTGCGTCTTCATGGAGAGAAACTTTCGCTCAGTTTCAAAAACTGCGCCAACGCCCAACGTCTCAATCAAATTCCCCAAAACAGGCGCCAACTTTGCGCTCAACAACAAGAAATCCGTGCCAAAGAATTCATCTTCTGCAAAGGCAGTGCTGATTGCGTCCAAAATCGCACGAATAGATAAACTTTCTTCCTCATTACTAATCGCGATGTCTGAAAAGTCTTCATCGCAGATGCGCTTGAAAACGACGCTGTATTCACTCGCAGAAGCTCTGATAAGTTTTCTGTGACTCCCACCGATGCTCATTCCCGTAACGTGGCACCAGCATTTTTCAAAGTTTGCATTGGGAGCTTCAGAGGCATACCAATAGGCTTCACTGCGCTTCAAGACGTTTGCGAAACGGTCGAGGAGTTCGATGGTTTCCGTCATCACGCCGACTTTTTGAAGCGCGTTGTACATGTGTAGCGGCGCCGAGATTTGCCAACGCTCGTTAATGCAGTACATCCCAAGGTTCAAGCTCAATCCGGCGTTGAGAATGAGGAGAAGTTGTCCTGTAAACCAAGGAGTGCGCCACAAATTTGCAAAGGAATTAAACATCACCATCTCATGCGTGTGTAACCATACGTGGATCGGTTGAAGATTCTTGCTCGCCTGCATGACATTCTTCGTGCCGTAACGCTCGTACGTCGACATCGTCTCGCCTAAATTGTCAATCGCCTTTTTAAAAGATTCTTTTCCGCATACGAGAACACGTTCGCATTTATTGTTGCCCGCCGTGCACACGGTCGACAGCAGCATGGCGTGACAAGCGAAAACAAACGCTACACTGTGCCCATGCTTGCTTTTACTTTTACCGGTGTATTGCTCAAAGAATCTTCGCAAAGTCATGAACTTGGATGCATTGACGCCTAACGGATTATCCAGACTCAAAACATCACTCAAGCTGATGTCACCTTTGGGCGAAGTCGTGGGTCCGCCCATGAACATGTTTGCTGTAGAAAAGATCTCAAACGCGTAATCAATTACGCAAAGCGCTGCGGGCAGCGCGTGATCAACCTGCGTACTATCGTATGAAACCAAAGTTCTTGAGTGGATTTTACACGGTGAAGGCCTTTGACCGTTCGCGTCGGTGAGCTTGCGATTGAGTACATTCATATTTTCGAGGTAGAACAGCATCATTGCCGTGTGGAGAATGCCGCTTCCGCCGACCAATTTGTCTTTCGAGTGTTCGCCCATGGTCGAGTCGTTGATATTTGTACTCAAAACTTCTTCGCTCCGCTTGCCCTTTTTCCAATTTGCTTCAATCCACCACTGTGGGGCGAATAATAATGAAGCACGCGCCGCCACGTGCATCGTCGCGTCGAGCACATCTTGTGTATTCAACAATTTATCGCAATCGTTCATGATGCTCTTGACGATTCTTTGCAAACATTCGGGATCATGATCCTTACATCCGGGTCGCTTAGCGTACAGCCTAGTACCCATCAAAAGTGGTGAGGTCAATCCGGTAAACGGTTGCGTCATAAACTCTAACTGCTCCGAACGATGCGTGCAACTCATCGACACACACATCGTCAAAGCATCGGCGTATGACAACTTCAGTTTCACTCGCAAATACTCGATGCAGTCAGACATATAAGCCACGACCACGACGCGTAGGAGGCTAGAAAATTCTGGAACCTCGCCCTCTGCTTGAAGTGAGAGTTGTTCGACGTGACGCGCCACGGCGTTCGTGAGCGCGGTGCATTCGAGAAGAGATTTATCGCCGTTGGCGTACGACGTCCATATCTTCTCGACTTCCGAAATCGCATCCTTGATATCTACGACGAGGCACATCGCGCGGAACTCCAGGTCCTCACCCATGGCGTACAATCTTTCTTCTTCTTCCGCGGCGACGCGCTCGGAGACGTTCATCCGAGCGCACGCAATCAACGTCTTCGGCTGCGAATCCAACCTCACGCCGTATTGATCCTTATCTGCATTATACACCTCCACCAAACCACATTTTCCATTCAGCGATTTCCCTTGCGTCGATTTCAACCCCACGAGCGCGACGCGCTTCCCCACGACAGACGTCGGGTCTCGCTCCGCCTCCGCCGCCGCCTCTCCCTCTCCCGCGTTTTCCCAAGCGCTCACCTCCAACCGCGCGAACGCATTACGCAACTCCACCTCATCGTCATCTGTCGCGATATTCCCACCATCGTCCTCGACGTCCTCGCTCGAGGTTAACGCCGCCGACGCGCGTCGCAACACCGCGACAAAGTACGCGTGCCTCGCCCACGACCTCGCCTCCGAGCTCTCTTCTTCGTCTCCCACTCGCGCGCGCTCTCGCGCTCGACAGGCGTGATCGTCATTCACGTCTGTTCTCACTTTAATCGCCGTTCGCAGACACTCGCGCACGCGCGTTGGGCATCGCGCGTGCGTCATCTTCTTCGCCAGGTGCTCAATCGCGCGCGCGATCGCCTTCACCGAATCCAGCGCATACCCGCCTTCGTCGTCATTCGCGCTGGCGAGCCATTTCAAAAACACCGCGGTGCAGTGCTTGTACAGCTCGAATCGTCCGCGAGGCATGATGCGCGACGGAATCGAGTGAGGCATGAACATGAGCGTAGGTTTCTTCATTCGTTGACGAACGCGCCGATATCCATCGATCGATCTCTACATCGATCGATCGATCGATCGTCGACAGAGCGTCGCGGCGGACGTGCGCGCGCGTGACGGTCGGTTTCTTTCTTCGAACGAACGATCGACAGGAGCGCGATCGATCGATCGAATCGAATCGAATCGGTTTTTTTTTTTTTGAAGACGCGATCTCTCTCGCACAGAGAACGAAAACGATGTCGATCGCGAACGAGCGCGATAACGAGTTTGAAAACGATTTGGTCGTCATGAACGACGACGGAAAAGACGACGAGGACGAGCGGCGGGAAGGGAACGGGAATTCCCCCGAGGAAGGCGAAGGACGGCGCGCGAACGCGCGGGAGACCGAGGAGGCGGAGGTGTTTCAAGACGCGGTGGAACGCGAAAACGAGGAGGATTTGGAGAATGATTTGGCGATCGAAGGGAATGTTTTGCAGGGAGAGGTGAACGAGGTGAAAGGAGACGTTCAGGCGAAGGTGGAGGGGATGGATGAGGAGGAGTACGAGGAGGAGCAGCCCGCGCTGTCGAGGGCCGAGGCGTTGACGGCGGTGACGACGATGATTCGAGCGATTCAAAATGGAAGCGAAGAACTCGACGCGCCGAGACTTGGGAGTTTGTTGTGGATGTTGAGTAATGCGTTGCTGGAGGATTTGACCGATAGGGACGATTTACGCGTTCCTGGGAATTCGTTGGAGGCGTTTCCCGTGGCGTTGGTGCGAAACATCATGAGGCACGTGGAAACCATCGCCGCGACGTTGGAGTTTGAACCAGCGGACGTTACGACGCAGCGAAGTGGGATGATGATCCCGGCGATTGGCTCGCATCGCGTCGCCGCGGCGGAGATTTTGGCCGTACTCTTGCAGATCGGATGTCAAGACATTGACGAACGCATCGCGAAACTCAAGCTTCCGAGCGGGCAATTCGTGCTCGTCGCGCTCGTGCGCATGTTCTTCAAGTACTCTTGGAGCTCGGCGTTTCACGCCACCGTAATTCGTCTCGTGCTCGCGGCTTTAGTGAGCCCGCACGAGCCGCTGTGGGCGCCCATGTTTGAGGGCGCGGAGGAAAGTATTCAAGGATTGTTGTCGTCATCAATCAGACAAGCTCTCGCAACCAAGCCAATTTCCACGCGTGAGGGCAACGTAGGGAGCGTGATTATTTTAGCGAATGCGTTGTGTGAGCTAGAATCGTGCGATGATGTTGAACGAGCAGGGGTTAGGACGACTCTTCAGGCTGACGCCACGTGGCGCTCCACCGTCGAAGGCGAGAACAATAGCTTACAAAAATTGAACGACGAGCAGGCGGGCGGGTTATGCGGACCGAAACCGACCAAGTCGCCAGGCTACATGGATTCGGGCATGGGATCCAACGTCATCAGCTCGCAGGAGTTACTGCGCATGCTGCAACAGATCTCTCTCGGAGCAGCGGGTATGACGCAGTAGACAAACGATTTGTGTGATTGACAGCAGCTTTTCATCCTAACGCATCGCGCTCAATTGCGTACGCATAGGAGATTTAGTGAACAAAGGCGACCGAAGAACTGGCGATTTGGCAAATAGCGGCGAATTCGCATACCCCCCATCGTCTCGTTTACGCTTACTCGCACTCTTTCGAAGCTCGCTCATCTCAATTGCCGGCGGATCGTTGACATTTTCGTCCCCGAACTGCACGCGTCGCACCGTTGACGGAGGCGGTGTATTCCTCGGCGAAGCCTCGAAATTCCACAATCGCGTCGGTTTCACCGACATTGCGCGGACAGACGGCGTGGCCAGACCTCGACCTTGTGATTTCGCCTGCGTCTGCACAGTCTTCATCGGTGTCGGCGTGAAGAACGCCACTAAGTTGGCCCACGTGGAATTCCCCACCGGCGTCATCGCCACTCGCGCCGCCGTCGGCGGCGGCGCGTGAAACTTTGCTCTCTTTTTCGCTGGCGTCGCCAATGCCGACTCTTCCTCCGCCGGCCTCGCGGTTGGGAAATTCGTCTCTCGCAAATCGCTCACGCGCTGCAAGAATGCATCGATGTTATCTATGTTATTTCCCGCCATTCGTATGCACTCCACCGACGCTCCCATCTCCTCCGCCGCTTGAATGAAAGGCGCCTGCAAAGCTAAAATTGCCAAGCTACATCGCAAAATCGTCTCTCGCGGCTTTCGATCGGCGTCAACGAACAACAAATCCCACACTCTCGTCAAAAGAGGGATCGGCGCGCATCCAATCAAGCAGCAAATCAACCATCGCGCGGTGAAATACTTCACCGCCAGTCCTGCGTCGGTGAGCTTCGCGTGCGCTTCGCTCGCCACGCGCGAAAATCTAAAATCCAGCGTATCTAAATCCGCCCTAAGTTGCCCTAATCCCGCGTCATAAAACCCGGGAAACATATCTTCAACGACGCATCGCAAAACCCAATACGCGTCCTCTTCGTTCGCCATGACGACGAGTAAAAACCCGGCGAGAAAATTCATCCCTTGCACGTACCCGCTCGACAATGAAACGCTCGACGCCGTCGCTCTCAGCACGCGCCGTAATGGTTCAATCATCCGTCCTTCCTCGCCGAAATCCTCGCGCTCGGGAAACGTTCGCGATAAATCTAATTCAATCTGCGCAAAACACGTCTCTTCAAGGTCTTTTCGATTTTCCGCTCTCGTCACCGCTTCATGGTACGACGTCGTCGACCGTCCGCGTTTCGCGTCGGCGCCGCTCCACGCTTTCCATAATCTCCTCCTACTCTCCATGCTCACTCCGTGCGTGCGAACGAATGCGCGAACGAAATCACCTCGACGCGATATTCTCGCCGCATTTTCCTCGTCCGCGGTGTCCATGAACGCCCGACATCGCGAATCGAGCCGATCGGATGATTCCAGGAGGCGTCGATTGGTGTCGCCCGCGCGCGGGAAGCCGTACCATTGGTCGTCGCTCACGCTCGCTTTCGACGATTTCAACGATGGAGACGGCAATGGGGATTTTTTAACGCGCTTTTTTGCGCTGGACATTGGGAATGAACGCCAGCGATGCGTCAAAGACTGCGGAGCTCGCGCGCGCGGGGGAACTATTGAGGGAATGGATTGCACCTTGGACGAGGACGAGGGGAATAGATTATTTTTCAACGATCACTTTGGTGCATCGACCGCGCTGGGTGAGGAGGCAACTGCAGATATCTGCACGCGCGAATCGGCTGCGAATCGGGGCCAAGACGCGGGACCGCGAAGGAGAAGGGAATTGGAGACGACGGCGACGCTGGATACCGCCATCATCGCGCCCGCCGCGGACGGGTTCAACGTGAAGCCATATTCGGGGAGTAAGGCACCCGCGGCTAGAGGAACACCAACGGCGTTGTATGCTAAGGCCCAAGCGAGGTTCTGACGGATTTTCCCGAGGGCGTTTCGGCCGAGTTCAATGGAATCGACGACCTGGCCGAGGGTGTCATTGAGGAGGATGACGCCGGCGGCGTTACCGGTGGCTTCCATCCCGCGCGACATTGCGATGCCGACGTCGGCGGTGACTAAGGCCGGAGCGTCATTAATACCGTCGCCAACCATGGCGACTTTCTTGCCGCTCGCGCGAAGCTTCTTGATTTCCGCCTCCTTGTCGCTGGGTAACATGCCGCCAAGCGTGAGTACATCGGCGCCAAGACCGAGCTCGTTTGCGACGGCGTTCACCACGGATTGTCGATCGCCTGAGAGAATGTGCACGCTGATGCCTAGTGATTTCAATCGACGAATGGTTTCTGTGGCGTCAGCGCGAATCTCATCTGTGACAGTCAACACGCCCATGACGCCTTGGCCATCAACACCGACGGCGACGAGCGAGCACGTTTCACCATCCGCACGCGCGGCACTAAACGCATCGCTCGTGGCGCCGATGCCGCCCATTCTCGCATCCACCCACGACGTCTCGCCGACGTACACTCGTTTACCTTCCACGGTCGCGACGACTCCTCGACCGGGTTCGGTCTCCGATGCCGATGCACGCGGGATCGGCGCGACATCGGCGCCGGCTTCAAATCGCAAATCTGCCGCTCGCGCCACCGCCTTGGCGAGCGGGTGCGTCGTCGTAGCTTCGACCGCCGCCGCGACGCGCAGAACGTCCCATTCTCCCCACGTTGCGTTCGCGGAGGGCAAAACGTGCACGGTTTTCACCTTGGGCTTTCCCCGCGTGATGGTCCCAGTCTTATCCAGGACCACAGCGTCGACGCCGGCGATGGTTTCCAATACGTCGCCGCCGCGCAACAACACACCGTTTCTCGCGCCTAGCGACGTTGCCACGAGCACCGCCGTTGGCGTCGCTAATCCGAGCGCGCATGGACACGCGACGACGAGGACGTCTGTGGCTAATTTCAATGGTCCCATCCAAGGCGCGCCGCCAAATGACCCAGCCTCCATGAGCGCGCCCGGAAACATCGCATCTCCCGCGATGGTCCAAAATCCAAACGTCGCCGCGCTGACGCCCATGACGCCGAACACGAACGGACCGGCGATAGCGTCAGCAAGTCGTTGCACCGGCGCTGCACGACCTTGCGCATCTTCGATCGTCTTCGCAATACCTGCAACGATGGACGAGTCGCCGCTACTCGACGCTCGAATCGTGAGCGGGCCTTCAAAGACACCTGTCCCGGCGCTAACTTCGCTCCCTCTCGTCTTATACACCAACACAGGCTCGCCCGTAAGCGTCGCTTCGTCCACGCCAGCGCTACCAGAGACGACGACGCCGTCGACGGGGATGATCTCCCCTGGATTCACTCGCACTAAATCCCCCGGCTGCAACGCCGCTCGATCGACGACGACCATCACTGAGTGATCCGCCGGATCCTCATCCGCCTCGCTCGCGCGATCTGGAACTACCATCCGCGCGTCGAGCGGTAGCAACGAGCTCAATGAGCGCAAATCTGCGCTCGCGCGAGCGCGCGCTCGACCTTCGAGCGCGCGCCCGAGCAAAATAAATGCCATCAACAGCACGGGTTCTTCAAAGAAGTCATTTGTCCACTGCCCGTACTCGTTCAATTGCGGATTCATCGCCCCCGCGGTGGACAACCCGAACGCGGCGACGGCACCGATACCAACTAATGAGTTCATGTTCGGCGCACCGTTACTGAACGCTCGCGCGCCTTCGATTAATATCCTCCGTCCTGGGCCGAGCAATGCGCCGACCGCGAGCGTCGCCCCGACCCACGGCTGCGCCAACGCATTCAGCGTCGCACCGTGCGCGACGTCGTGCAAACCGAGCGCGTGCAAGTGGTGAGTCAAGTGCGTCCCTAAACAAGCCGCGGTCAACCCCCATGCTTTGTATAAATCCCATTTCGTCTGTTCCAGCTCTTCGTCCCGACGTTTCGCGGCGTCTCGAGCCGCTTGCTCCGCCGCTCTCCCGAGCTCGCGCTTCTTCATCGTGAACCCTTTCTTCGCTACCTCAGCAACCGCACTCGCGATAAAATCGTCGACGTCATCTGCGCTCGCGCTCGCGAATTTCACCGCGGCGGTTTCCGTGACTAGATTTACCGCCGCGCGCTCGACGCCCGCGCACGACGTCGAGAGCGTCTTTTGCACCGCCGCCGAGCACCCACCGCATCGCATGCCCTCGATCGCGAACAGAACAGTCGTGCCATTCGACGATGTTGAGTCATTTGAACTCCCAGCGCGCTCCACGGCATCGATCGCGGCGCTCGAGCGCGCGATGGAAGCCCACCGACGCGAGAGCCGCGCGCGGCGTCCGCGCGGCGACGAGCGCGCAGTGACAAGCACGCGGCTCGGCGACCACGAGCGCTCGTTCGCGCGCAGAGACATCGCACGGTGTCTTGCCAGAGCTGAGCGCGCGATGCCGGCGAGCGCGCGCGCGGACATCACTCCTGGTTGGAGTGGTTGTGAGGACGCCTCGCGCTCGACTCAGATTTCTCTTCGCGCCGACTGTGTCGTCGTTTGAGCTCTGTAACGACGGTGAATGATCTCCGAGTGCGCTAGACGATGGTGAATAGATATTAATGTATTGAGGCCATCGAAACCTCCGCTAGGACGTATGTGGACGCGACGCGAGCGAGCGCGCTATGAGACTTTTCCAACAGGCGTCTCCTCGTCCACTTTTTCTCTTCTCAAATACGCTTGTATTATTTGATCCGCAACCATAAATGTGACCGCTTGTCCAGGAGGAATGCGCATCAATCGGGGAAGTAACCCTTTCCACATCGCGAAGATGCCTTCCTCTTTAGGGATTACATATAGCGCGTGCAAGAAGGATTTGTACTTGAGGCCGCCCGCCTTGCTTTGCGCCATGAGTCTCGTCTTGACGACGTCAAACGGTCCGGTGGCGACGGGACCAATCGTCGCGGCGAGACCGCCCGAGATCATGCTCTGTAACGGACGCAGCTCCTTGCCGTCGCCGTCGTGCTTGTTCCATAAAAACGCATCCACGTGCGCCTTGGCGGTGAACAAACACATTTGATTCGTGCCGTTGCGCGCAATCGTGGGACCGGCGCCGTTCCACAAAGCTCGAAACCCCTCCTCCTTAACTATAGTTCGCGCGCAATGAACCGTACCCTTATACTTTAAATCCTTCATAATCAACCCTTTCTGCTGCTGCAAACGAATCTTCACCACTTCGAACGGGGTAACGACGACGAGAGCTTCGACGACGCCCGCTCCGAATCCCGCCGCCATGCGCTTCCCAGTCGTCAGTTTCCCCTCATCATCCATCAAAGCCGCCTGAAACGTCGCGTTGGTCCCCATACGAAGCATATACTTGAAACATAAGTGCGTCGCGAACGCGTTAAGTCCTTTCCACAGCGCCCCAACGCCTTCCTCCGCATGAATCTTCTTAAAGCAGTCCACCACGCCCTTATACTGCCCCGTCTTATCGAGCTGTAAACGCGTCTTCACCACATCCACCGGTTGTAAGCAACACGCCTGTTCGCGCATGAAAATTCCCCACACACCAAGTCTTCGTCAGTCATTCATTCCTCCTCCGCGTCGCATGGCGTCGTTCAGAAACAACGCCGTCCTCGCGCCGTCCTCGCGCGCTTTTTCAAACGCGCGCCAACCTCGCGCTCGCCTCCTTCCTCTCCTTCCTCATCCTCCCTTTTCCCTCTCGCGCGCTCGTGTCATTCCTCGTTTTCGTTTTCTTGTCCCTTCGCCCTCTGTCGCCCTCCAATCGCGTCGTGTCGTTCCTAATCGTCCCATCATTCGTCCAGTTCCTCGCCATCAATCAAATCAATCCGTCCCATTCCTCGACGCGTTCGACGCGAGCGCACCTCGATCACTCCCCCGAACGACCCGGCGAGACCTTTGACGATGGGAAGCATCGCGTTCGCGTTCGCATTCGTCGTCGTCGTCGTCGTCGTCGTCGACGTCGTCACCGTCGTCGTCG
>Ga0222712_10001410_pt1 | contig 29632 bp, 24 predicted proteins | sample C33_657DmetaG_FD_165043 | JGI IMG/M metagenome (GOLD analysis project Ga0222712, IMG submission 165043) | Estuarine water microbial communities from San Francisco Bay, California, United States - C33_657D | ecosystem: Environmental > Aquatic > Marine > Unclassified | place: USA: California... | reverse complement strand
ATGATTACTGGATAAACTATTTCTTTTGCTAATTTCTTTGCTTCTTCAACACTTTCTAATAAACCTTCTCCACCTGGAACAACAGGTACACCTGCTTTGATCATGGTTTCTTTTGCCGTGATCTTGTCTCCCATTTTATTTATCATCTCTGGAGTTGGTCCTATAAATTTAATTCCATGGTCTGCACAGATTTGCGCAAACTTTGAATTCTCTGCTAAGAAACCATAACCTGGATGCACTGCATCCGCGTTAGTAATTTCACAAGCAGCCATAATATGTGGGATATTCAAATAAGATTCTGCACTCTTAGGTCCACCAATACAAACTGCCTCGTCTGCAAACTTTACATGCAAACTATCTTTATCCGCTGTTGAATAAACTGCTACGGTTTTGATACCCATCTCACGACAGGTTCTAATTATACGCAAAGCAATTTCGCCACGATTGGCTATCAATATCTTTTTAAACATTTTCTGTAATTAAAATGGATGAATGTTAATGCCTAAGCAGGTTGTACTAAGAATAATGGTTGATCAAACTCCACTGGGCTTGCATCATCCACTAATACTTTAACAATAGTACCTTTTACTTCTGATTCGATCTCATTGAACAATTTCATTGCTTCAATAATACAAACCACTTTACCTGGGCTTACTTCTGTTCCTTCTTCTGCCATTAATGGCTTATCAGGAGCTGCTCTTCTATAGAAAGTACCAATCATTGGACTCTTTATAGTAATTAAATTATCTGTTGCAGCTGCTGGAGCTGGGGCAGCAGACACTGGTGCAGCAGCAGCTACTGGCGCTGGAGCCGGTGCTGGAGCAGCAGCATATACTGGAGCTGAACTAACTGTAACTCTTTCTTCTTTTTGTTTGATGGTTACTTTTCCGTCCTTGTCTTCGATGCTGATTTCACCGATATTACTCTTGTTAACCACCTTGATTAAATCATGAATTTGTTTTAAGTCCATTTTTAGCAATTTTGGGTAAAATTGGGGTATTTTTATCAAAAAACACAATAAAATGCCCTTTTTTTATCCAAAAATGGCCATTTTTTGTAATATTTTGATAGGCAAAAGAAATAAAAAGGGCCCGTTTATGGGGCCCTTTTTGAAAATCATTAGAGTGTTTTTAATCAAGCTTTATTTTCAAAGTAAAAGCTTGATTAAAAACTACTTTACTCGCTCTACATATTCACCAGATTTAGTATTAATCTTGATCTTCTCTCCTTCGTTCACAAACAAAGGCACCATTACTGTTGCGCCAGACTCGATAGTCGCAGCTTTTAAAGCACGAGTTGCTGTATCGCCCTTAACCCCATTCTCACAATAAGTAATTAGCACATCTAATTTTTCTGGTAATTCAGCACCAATTGGTAATTCGGTTTCAGTGTTCATGAAAACAAAAACTTCAGCACCTTCAATTAAATATTGAGGAGCATCAATCATTTCTTCTGCCATAACAATTTGCTCGAAAGTCTCATTGTTCATTAAGTTGTAGCCACTATCGTCTTTGTATAAGAACTGGAATGTTTTCTTTTCTACACGCACAGGGAAGATGGTTTCACCACTGTTCCATGTTTTCTCGATAGATCTTTTGTTATCCACTCCCTTTAATTTAGCCCAAATTTTTGCTGCAGCTCTTGCTGTTTTGTTCTCTCCAAACTCAACTACTGTATATAAGTTATTGTCTAGTTTTAAGATCATACCACGACTAATGTCTGATGTTGTTGCCATAATGTTGTTTTTTAAATTTGACTTTGCGAGGCACAAAAGTAGCACTTGCCGGCCATTTATAAAAAAACCTATAATTTTTGTTGGTAAATAAGGGTAAAAAATGGCTGTTTAGCGTATTTTTGCGGCACAAATAACAAATTCAGTCCTCATGTCAGTATTAGTGAACAAAAATTCTAAGATAATTGTACAGGGTTTTACCGGTACAGAAGGTAGTTTCCATGCATCTCAAATGATCGAATATGGAACTCAATTGGTTGGTGGTGTGACTCCAGGTAAAGGCGGAACTACACATTTAGACCGTCCTGTATTTAATACTGTTGCTGATGCTGTTAAAGCAACTGGCGCTGATGTAAGTATCATTTTTGTACCTCCAGCTTTTGCTGCAGATGCTATTATGGAAGCTGCAGATGCAGGTATCGCTTTGGTTGTTTGTATTACAGAAGGTATTCCAGTGCAGGATATGGTGAAAGTGAAAAATTTCTTATTAGGAAAAACAACAAGATTAATAGGACCTAACTGTCCAGGTGTTATCACAGCTGAAGAAGCAAAAGTGGGAATTATGCCAGGATTCATTTTTAAGAAAGGTACTATTGGTATCGTATCTAAGAGTGGTACTTTAACTTACGAAGCTGCTGACCAAGTAGTGAAAGCAGGTTTAGGTATTACTACAGCAATTGGAATTGGTGGTGACCCAATTATTGGAACAACTACTAAAGAAGCTGTTGAGTTATTAATGAACGACCCAGCAACTGAAGGTATCATTATGATTGGTGAGATTGGTGGTAGCATGGAAGCTGACGCTGCAAATTGGATCAAAGACAATATGAAAAAACCAGTGGTAGGATTTATCGCAGGTCAAACAGCTCCTCCGGGACGTCGTATGGGTCATGCTGGTGCAATAGTTGGTGGCGCTGATGATACTGCTGCTGCTAAAATGAAAATTATGGCTGCATGTGGTATCCACGTTTGTGCTAGCCCTGCTGATATTGGTAAAACAATGGCAGCTGCTTTAAAGAAATAAACAAAGCTTTTTTATAGTAATCCCTTATCCAAAAGATAAGGGATTTTTTATTGTAGATTTGAGCCATGAACAAAACCTTATTGTGCATTTTATTTTTACTAGCAACTACCAGTATTTGGGGACAACAAAAAGCACTTCAAATTATCTGCAAGCCCCCTATCAAAGCTAATTTGGGTCAGTCTATTAAATTGCAAGTAAAAGTAGCGCATCATTTAAAAGAAGAAAAAACAGGCACTCTTACCTTAGCATTATATAATCATTCCACAGGCAAATCTGTAGATGGCTGGTTTATTAATATTTTCCCTTTTCAATATTTTACTACCATTGATAAAGAAAATTTTGAAGTAGAGTTCCCTTTTAGCATTCCACACGAATTCAAAGGAAGTTTTGATATAGAATTGGTTGCCAAAGTACAAGACCATACAGATAGTGTTAGGTACACTGTTTTAACTAACTCGAAAAAATAAGTGTGCAGATAAATGACAACTAAGGTAGATTATATCATTGTCGGACAAGGCTTGGTAGGCACTTGGATGAGTTACTATGCAAAGGAATCAGGCAAATCTTTTATAGTGATTAATGACCCTCATACCCCATCTGCCAGTTCTGTAGCTAGTGGTGTAATTAATCCAGTTACTGGCAGAAGAATTGTACAAACCTGGATGATTGATGTATTACTTCCTAATGCAATAGCTGCTTATAAAGAATTTGGCGAGCACTTAAATGAAATATTGATTAGAGAAGCGCCAGTAGTTTTATTACATCCTTCATTACAAATGAAAGAAAGTTTTGAGTACAGATTAGCACACGATAATGTTTATTTAAGTACTAATGATGCAACTAATTTTGCAGCATTTTTTTCAACTCCATTTGGTACTGGACAAATTGACTCTAGTTATTGGATTGATTTAAACACAATGCTTGATACTTGGAAAAAGAAATTACTAGCATCTAAAGCTTTGATTGAAGATCGATTTGAATTGACTGATTTAGTTGTTGAAAAAGGACAAGTGCAATGGAAAAATTATACTGCTAAGCATATTATTTTTTGTGATGGTAATAATAGTATGCAGAATACTTATTTTAATCAATTACCTTTTGCGCCCAATAAAGGAGAGGCATTAATTGTTTCTATAAAGGGATTGTCTAAAGAATTTATTTATAAGCAGGCTATTTCTATAGTACCATGGAAAGAAGATTTATTCTGGGTGGGCTCTAACTACGAATGGAATTTTGATAATACCCAACCTAGTATTGCATTTAAAGAAAAGATGATTCAAGCATTGGATAGTTTTTTACATGTTCCCTATACAATTGTAGATCATATAACCGGGATTAGACCTGCCAATACAGAGAGAAGGCCATTTGTAGGCGTACATCCAAATTTTCCTTCTTTAGCCATATGCAATGGCATGGGTACTAAGGGCTGTTCTTTGGCACCCTACTTTTCAAAACAATTAATTGATTATCTTGACAACGGAAAAGCCTTGGAACCAGAAGCCGATATAAAAAGATTTGACCATATTTTAAAAAACTAACTATGCCAAATAGTAAAATCGAATTTTACAATATCCCCATTGCTTATCGCAAAATGGAAAACTTGCACATTGTTTTTTGGTTATTTAAAGATATTGCTTGGTGCATGTTTTGGAAACCATTAGGCGTTGTAATGATTATTCCAACTTTAGCTATTTCTATCATCATTGCATGGAGAACAAGACAAATTTTTTCCGAACTATGTCATAATTTGGCCATCACAGTTTGGATAAGTGCCAACTCTTTTTGGATGTGTAGTGAATTCTTTGGCGTAGATAATTATATTGTATTTGGCGCTACTACTGTGAAGCATTTAGCAATGATACCTTTTGTAACTGGCGTATTAATTCTTGCCTACTATTATTTATGGCATAAACCAAGACATAAAGAAGAGGAACAAACCTTATAGGAATTTCTTTAATTGATTGGCTCTTAATGCAGTGATAATACCTAATGTACCCACACTTAAGAATGCCCATCTTAATCCAATGGCTTGAGATAAGAAACCAATAATTGGTGGACCAATTAAGAAGCCAAAAAATCCTACAGAAGAAACTGAAGCTAGTGCAATACTTACTTGACTTGGTTCTGTTGTTTTGCCTACTGTACCGTAAATGGTTGGTATGACAGAAGACACGCCAAATCCTACTAACATAAATCCTATTGAACTTACTAATAAACTTGGATATATTGTTGCGATAATTATTCCGGCAGTCACCACTAAACCACTTAATACTAATTGTTTTCTAGCGCCCCAATAATTAATTAAATTATCAGAGAACATTCTTCCCGTGGTCATACTTCCCATAAAACAGATATATCCTGTTGTTCTCCACTCTGCACTAGCTTTAACAATATCTTGAAAGTATACACCGCTCCAATCAAACATCATCCCTTCACAAATCATATTACTAAATGCAATTAAACCAAATTGCCACATCAAAGGACTTGGTTTGGTCCAAAGTTTTGCTACATGATTTTTATTAGGCTCACCAGGCATTAAATATTGACGTGTGAAAAATAAAAAGATCCAGCCAACTACTGCAACTGAAATAAATTGTTGCAAAGGCGAAATAGCATGTGCAACAAAAAATCCACCTAGCACACCTCCTGCAAATCCAGCCAAACTCCAAAATCCATGAAACCTTGATGTGATACTTTTATCAAATAACTTAGATAAAGCCACTGCTTGTGTATTTACCGACACATTAAACATATTACCACCCATTCCAAAAAAGAATAAAGTGATCGCTAACAAAACGGTGGTATTGGCAAATCCCAAAGCAACCAATGTTAATGGATAAATAATGGCTGCAATAGATACAATCTTTTTACTTCCATATCTAGCAGTTAAAGTACCAGAAATAGGTATACCCAAAAAAGATCCAATAGGTAGAAAAAACAATAGCCCCCCAAATGCACCATCGCTTAAACCCAATTGCATTTTGATATCAGGAATACGACTAGCCCAGCTAGCAAAACAAATGCCTGTTAGAAAGAAAAAACCAGATAAAACAATGCGTCTGGTTGTAGGAGAAATAGTACTTTCAGTCATAAGGCAAAGATGGGGTTTTTCTGGGAATTGGGCTATATTTGCAGACCTATCATATTTCAATAGATTTATATGTATCGTACACACCATTGCGGCGCCTTAAATATTCAATTTGTTGGCCAAGAAGTAACCCTAGCTGGCTGGGTTCAAACCATTCGTAAATTCGGTGCCATAACATTTGTGGACCTTAGAGATCGTTATGGTATTACTCAGTTATTATTAGGTGAAGAATTACAAGCTCAACTAGATGCGCAGCCATTAGGTCGTGAATTTGTTTTGCAAGTAAAAGGAACTGTAATTGAGCGTTCCAACAAAAACAGCAATATCCCAACTGGTGAAATTGAAATTAAAGTAGCTTCTTTCAAAATATTAAACGCTTCAATCGTTCCTCCATTCACTATCCAAGACGATACAGATGGTGGCGACGATATAAGAATGAAATACCGTTTCTTAGATTTAAGAAGAAACGCTGTTAAAAAGAATATTGAACTAAGATATAGTGTCAACAGAGCGACAAGAAATTACTTACATGAAAAAGGATTCATGGATATTGAAACGCCTTTTTTAATTAAGTCAACTCCAGAAGGAGCAAGAGACTTTGTGGTACCAAGTAGAATGAACCCAGGTGAGTTTTATGCATTGCCTCAATCTCCTCAAACTTTCAAACAATTATTAATGGTAAGTGGCTACGATCGCTATTACCAAATTGTAAAGTGTTTTAGAGACGAAGATTTAAGAGCGGATAGACAACCAGAGTTTACGCAGATTGACTGCGAGATGAGCTTTGTAGAGCAAGAAGACATTTTGAATATGTTTGAAGGCTTAATCAAGAGCATTTTTAAAGAAGTAAAGAATATAGATTATACAGAGACTGTTCAAAGAATGACATGGGAAGATGCTATGTGGAATTATGGTAATGATAAACCAGATATTCGTTTTGGCATGGAACTATGTAATTTAAAAAAACCTAGTCATGTGTTTTCTGATAAAGCAGATCAAGCAGCTTTGATTAATGGTGTTGACTTTAAAGTTTTTGATGAAGCAGAGACAGTGATTGCAATTGCAGCTCCAGGTTGTAGTGAATATTCTCGTAAACAAACAGATGAGTTAACTGAGTGGGTGAAGCGTCCTCAAATTGGCATGAAAGGTTTGGTATTTATTAAATGTAATGCCGATGGAACTTTCAAAAGCAGTGTAGATAAGTTTTACTCAGAAGATAAATTAAAAGCCATTGCTACTGCAGCGAATGCAAAAGCTGGTGATTTAGTATTAATCTTAGCTGGTGCAGAAGAAAGAACCAGAAAAGCTATTAGCGAATTAAGATTGGAATTAGGAAAGCAATTAGGTTTTAGAAAAGAAGACGAGTTTAAATTATTATGGGTATTAGACTTCCCATTATTTGAATATGATGAAGAAGGTAATCGTTGGGTAGCAAGACACCATCCGTTCACTTCTCCTAAGCCGGATCATATCGATATTATGATCAACAATGCTCCAGAGATAAAAGATGCTGCTAAATATTTAGAACACCCTTATGCGAATATCAAAGCCAATGCTTATGATATGGTATTAAATGGTAATGAAATTGGCGGTGGATCTATCAGAATATTCCAAAGAAACTTACAAGAAAAAATGTTTGCTGCTTTAGGTATGAGTCCAGAAGAAGCGCAACATAAATTCGGCTTCTTATTGGGTGCCTTTGAATATGGCGCACCGCCTCATGGTGGTATTGCATTTGGCTTTGACCGTTTATGTGCTTTATTAGGCGGTAGTGAAAGTATTAGAGACTTTATTGCCTTCCCTAAAAACAATAGTGGTCGTGATGTAATGTTAGATGCCCCAAGTGCAATTGATCAAAAACAATTTGAAGAATTACAGATTAAATTAAATCTAAAATAGACAATGCCAGCTTCTCTTACATTTTACAGAGTACTTAGTTTTATTTTAATTCCACTTGCATTATTATTTGCATTTATAGATATTGCTTTTTTAGTAACCGCTATGGCAAATCCGAGTGTACTCATTTTTGTTTTTGCCATTGCCTGCTTGGTGATTTATGTATTTTCAAGTTTTGCTTTTTTAAAGAAGGGTATTGAAAAAGAACAGCATCAACCAACCAAGTTAAAAGATTGGATTAAGGTAAATGCTTACGTGAGTTTATTCTTATGTAGTTTATTCTTTTTAAACGGCACAAGCGTATTAATGTCTAGTGATATGATTTTAATGAAAATTACCGAAGAGTTTATGTCACAACAAGCTGGCTTACCAGAAGGCTTAAGTGTAGCATTAATGCTTAAAGTAATTAAAGCCGCTTCTATATTTTTACTAGTAACTGGACTGATTGGCCTCATACATATTAGAACCACTTTGAGATTGGTAAAAGAGTACAATTATTTATTTGAATAATGAGTCAGCATATCCCATTAGCAGAAAGATTACGTCCGCAAGTTTTAGCGGATCTAGTGGGACAAGAACATCTTTCCGGAGAAAATAGTGTTTTACAAAAAGCCATAGCGCAGGGCAAAGTGCCTTCTATGATTCTATGGGGCCCTCCTGGAGTAGGTAAAACTACCTTGGCTAATATTATTGCTAACGCATCCAATAGCGCCTATTATCAATTAAGTGCCATTAGTAGCGGTGTAAAAGAATTAAGAGAAGTTATTGAAGAAGCCAAGCAACATACTAGTGCGATATTATTTATTGATGAGATACACCGTTTTAATAAAGGTCAACAAGACGCTTTATTAGGTGCAGTAGAAAAAGGAACCATTACATTAATTGGCGCTACTACAGAGAATCCAAGTTTTGAAGTGAATAGTGCCTTATTAAGTAGGTGCCAGGTTTTTGTATTAAAAGCCCTTGATAAAAAAGATTTAGAAAAATTAGTTCATCAAGCAATTTCAAAAGACGCCCTATTTAGCAAGAATAAAATTGACATAAAAGAAACAGAAGCTTTGTTTCAACTAAGTGGTGGGGATGGAAGAAAGCTTTTAAACTTATTAGAACTTTCAGTTGAAGCATTAATAGGCACAAGCAAACTAAATGAACCCTTGTTGTTAACCAATGATTGGGTAATGGAAGTAGCTCAAACCAATATTGCTTTATATGATAAGAATGGTGAACAGCATTATGATATCATTTCAGCCTTTATCAAAAGCATGAGAGGATCCGATCCTAATGGTGCTGTATATTGGCTATCTAGAATGATTGCTGGCGGAGAAGATGTAAAATTTATTGCAAGAAGAATGTTGATTTTTGCAAGTGAAGATATAGGTAATGCCAATCCCAATGCTTTGTTATTGGCCAATAACTGCTTTGACGCAGTGAATAAAATTGGTTATCCAGAAAGCAGAATCATATTGTCTCAATGTGCGATTTATTTAGCAAGCTCTGCAAAAAGCAATGCTGCTTATGAAGCCATCAATAAAGGACTTTCATTAGTACAAAAAACAGGCAACCTTCCTGTTCCCTTGCATTTAAGAAATGCACCTACCAAATTAATGAAAGACATGGATTATGGTAAGGATTATCAATATTCACACCTAGGAGAAAACAATTTCTTAGAACAAGAATATTTACCTGATGAAATAAAAGGTACTACCCTATTTCAGCCACAGAAAAATGCTAGAGAAGAGGAACTTAAGAAATTCCTACACGAGCGCTGGCGCGGTAAGTATGGCTACTAAGATATCTTTTCTGGAACCGCTCTTCCTACAATACCTGAAGCTGCACCTCTATCGCCACCTTCATGGTATTCAGCATCTTCATTTACTTCCCATAGATCAAATAATTCTTTACCAGCAATAATGTTCTTTGCAGCCAACATTGCTGTCATCATACTATGATCTTGGTTATTGTATTTATGCATACCATTACGGCCTACTAAGTATAATCCTTTGTAATCTTTAATAGCTTCTCTAACCACTTCTAAATGGTCTTTGTATTCATGATCATATACAGGATAAGCTTTTGGTTGTCTTACTACATAACCATCTACAACTGCTTCTGGTTTAGTTAAACCAATCTGATTAATTTCTTTAGTGCCTAAGGCAATTAACTCTTCGTTATTGCTAGTCCATAATCCATCTCCTTCAAAACAGAAATACTCTAATCCATAACATGCCATATTTGGATCAGGCACCATAAACGGACTCCAAGATTTAAAGTTTTGAATTCTACCTACTTTAACATTAGGCTCATGAATGTATATCCAGTTATCACTAAATGCATCTTGATCTTTACAGATTAAAACTACTGTTAAGAAATCTCTATACTTTAATTGACTTGCTGCATGCAATACTTTTGGAGCAAATGCAGGTGCAACTGCAGGAATTAATTCTCTCATTGGCGCAGAAGATAATACATAGTCAAACCCTTCTAATACAGCACCATTGCTAGTGTATACTTTCCAAGTATCACCTGTCTTCTCAATTTTATTCACCCCAGTGTTCATTTCAATCTTTACACCCAAGGCCTTACTCTTTACCACACACTCTTCCCACATCATACCTGGACCACGCTTTGGATAACGGAAAGAGTCAATTAAAGTTTTGATAACTTCTCCTTTGCTCTTCTTACCACTTGGTTTAAATAAAGCATTCCATACAGCACTACTTAAAGACAAACCTTTAATTCTTTGTGCTGCCCAGTCTGCAGAAATTTCTTTACAAGGAATACCCCATACTTTTTCGGTATAGGTTTTAAAGAAAATATTAAATAAACGCTTTCCAAATTGATTGGTTACCCAATCTTCAAAGTTCTGAGGATCTTTGATTGGGAATAATTTTGCTTGTAAATAACTCATCACACATAAGAAGCTTTCAAAAATACCCAACTTCATTAATGCTTCAAATGCTGCTAATGGATAAGAGAAGAATTTTTTATTGTAAAAAATTCTAGAGCTTCTTGGACGCTCTAATAATTCGTCATTTAAAATCTCTGTCCAGAAATCTTCTACTTCTTTTGACTTTGAAAAGAAACGGTGTCCACCAATATCAAAATGATACCCCTTATAAGATTCAGTTCTTGAAATACCTCCCACATATTGAGGGTCTTTTTCAAAAACAGTTACTTCTTGGGCAGCTTTGCCTAATAAATAGGCCGCTGTTAAACCTGCAGGACCCGCACCAATAATTGCTACTTTCTTAGCCATGAATGGAAAATTTGCTCAAAATTGCAAAATAAAACTCGGATTGCCATCAATATTGCCAAAGAGTTTATTTTAAGCCTTATTTTTGTTCTTATGAGCAATACATCTTCCGTAAAATGGGTAACCAAGCAGTTCTCAGCACTAAGTGTTGATGAATTATATGCCATTTTAAGACTTAGAAGCGAGGTCTTTGTTGTAGAGCAAAACTGTGTTTTCCTAGACATGGATAACAATGATCAAATTGCCTACCATACAATGGGCTGGTTAGATAATGAATTAGTGGCTAGCACAAGACTATTTGATATAGATCAAAGTTACAAGGGATATCAGAGTATTGGAAGAGTAGTTGGTTCCCCAAGACATAGAGGTCTAGGAATTGGAAAACAATTAATGCAATATTCTATTGCTGAATGCGAAAGATTATTTGGTAAGCACTCCATTAAAATTGGTGCTCAATTATATTTAAAGAAATTTTACGAGGAACAAGGTTTTGAAAAATCTGGAGATATGTATTACGAAGATGAAATTGAACATATCCCAATGATCAGAGACGCAAATAAATATTAAGCTTCCATTTCTATTTTCAAATACTTTGCAGTATGGGTTTTTGATTTCTTAATCATCTCTTCTGGCGTACCTGTAAATTGAATAACTCCTCCTCCCGATCCTCCTTCTGGACCTAAGTCAATCAAATGATCGGCTACTTTAATTACATCCATATTATGCTCAATAACTAAAACAGTATTACCTCTTTCAACTAATCTATTTAATACACCCACTAATAATTGAATGTCTTGAAAATGCAATCCAGTAGTTGGTTCATCCAAAATATAAAAAGTTTTACCGGTATCTTTTTTACCTAGCTCTGTAGCTAATTTGACACGTTGTGCTTCTCCTCCACTTAATGTAACTGCAGATTGTCCTAAAGTGATATAGCCTAAGCCAACATCTTGTAATACTTTTACTTTTCTAAAAATAAAAGGTACTGCTTGGAAAAACTCACAAGCTTCATCCACTGTCATATTCAAGACATCACTGATAGATTTTCCTTTATATCTAATTTCTAAAGTCTCTCTATTATATCTTTTACCACCGCATTTTTCACAATGCACATATACATCAGGTAAAAAATTCATTTCAATCACACGCATACCACCACCCTCACAAACCTCGCATCTACCTCCTTTTACATTAAAAGAAAATCTACCACCTTGGTATCCTCTAATCTTTGCTTCAGGAACCGACGCAAATAAGGTTCTAATATCTGTAAAGAAACCACAATAAGTTGCAGGATTCGATCTTGGAGTTCTTCCAATAGGCGATTGATCTATCTCAATTACTTTATCAATATGCTCCAAGCCTGTTACTTTTTTATAAGGCATTGGCTTAGTCTTGCTATCATAACAGTATTGTGATAAAATTGGATAAAGGGTTTCGTTGATTAAAGTAGATTTTCCAGAACCACTCACGCCAGACACCACAATAAATGTTCCTAATGGAAAATCACAATTCACTTTTTTCAGCGTATTTCCAGTAGCACCCTCGATAGTAATTTTTTTACCATTGCCTTTTCTTCTTTCTGCAGGTATATCAATTTTTTTCTTACCAGCTAAATACAAAGCTGTATCAGATTTTGATTTGATAATATCCGCAGGTGTTCCTTGCGCCACAATATGTCCGCCATGAATACCCGCTTTAGGACCAATGTCTACTAGATAATCAGATGCCATCATAATGTCCTTATCATGCTCTACTACTAATACTGTATTGCCAATATCTCTTAATTGCTTTAAAGCTGTAATTAATCTTTGGTTATCCCTTTGATGCAAGCCAATACTAGGCTCATCCAATATATAGGTAATGCCTTGTAATTGCGAACCTATCTGTGTTGCAAGTCTAATTCTTTGTGACTCTCCCCCACTAAGTGATTTAGAAGGTCTACTTAAACTTAAATATGACAAACCCACATTCATTAAAAATGAAATTCGATCGTCAATCTCTTTTAAAATACCTGTTGCAATTAGTAATTCTTTCTTATCTAATTTTTTAGGTAATTGTACAAACCATTTTTGCAAATCATCCAAATGCATATCATTCAATGCTGCAATATTTTCTTCGTTTACTTTAAACCATAAACTTTCCTTCTTCAACTTGGCACCATTACAGGTTGAACAAGTATTTAATTCCATATAAGTTTCTACCCATGATTTTAAATGGTCTGTACTCTGTGAAGAAGTAAACCATCTTTTTAACATGGGTACAATACCCTCGTAACTTCCAGTGAAAGTATCTGGAATGTTTTCGTCATTCAAATCCAAGTTAACACTAGAACTGATATTTTTATCACCAAATAATATTAAATCTAATTGCTCTTTGGATAAGTCCTTAATAGCCTTATCCATACTTATCTTATGTTTTCTTGCAAACTGTTTTATTTGCGTAAACACACTTGCTTCTCTCGCCTCTCCTAATGGATGAATAGCACCTTCATTAATACTTAAAGTAGTGTCAGGCATAATCAATCCTAAATCTATCGCATATACATTCCCTAATCCCTTACATGTTGGACAGGCCCCGTAAGGTGAGTTAAAAGAAAAACTATTTGGGGAAGGTTCTTCATAACTTAATCCGGTCTCTAAACACATTAATTGCTTTGAATACTGAACTGTCTTTGTTTTACCTTCTTCAACTATAAACAATAATCCATTACCCATTTTCAAACATTGGGCCACACTTTCTCCCAATCTAGTTTTCATGCTATCATTCACGGGCAATCTATCCACCACCACTTCGATATCATGAATTTTATATCTATCCACTTGAAGCTTTGGTCTTAGCTCCACCATCTCTCCATCTATTCTTGCTTTTACAAAACCCTTTTTTCTAATCTCTTCAAATAACTCTCTATAATGCCCCTTTCTTCCTCGCACCACTGGAGCCAGTAAATTAATTTTCTTGTCTTTGAATTGAGTGAAAATATTTTGAATAATTTCTGCTTCAGAAAACTTCACCATTGGTTTGCCCGTATTATAACTATAGGCCCTTCCAATTCTAGCATACAATAATCTCAAAAAATCATATAATTCTGTAACCGTTCCAACAGTAGATCTTGGATTTTTGTTGGTGGTTTTTTGTTCGATTGCAATAACAGGAGAAAGTCCAGTAATTTGATCCACATCTGGGCGTTCCATTTGCCCCATAAATTGACGCGCATAAGCACTAAAGCTTTCCATGTAGCGTCTTTGCCCCTCGTTGTAAATAGTATCAAATGCCAAAGAGGATTTTCCACTTCCGCTCACCCCAGTAAACACCACTAGCTCATTCTTAGGTATAGATATATCAAAATTCTTTAAATTATGCTCTCTAGCACCTATTACTTTTATTTGTTCTTTTGGCTGTTTCATGAAGAAGGGTAAAGTTATAACAACCATTTTAATTTTTAGTTGACTTAGCCACCGAACATTCGTAATTTTACAAGATAATTCCTGGTATACATGAATCCAAAAAACGCAACTTCTTACCCTATTGCCAGAACAAGTGCATTATTAATTGCATTGGTTCTGATAAGCACTAGTGTACTTATGGGAAGAATTCCGGTGTTTTTGCTATTGAACCACGATTTTGGCAGCATTGCCGATACCCTATTTTTAGGGTGCACCTATTTAGCAGAAGGATGGATCTGGATTCCTTATTTAGTGGTTGTTGGATGGGTCTTTAAAAAAGACAAAGCCATCATCGTATATAGCTTTGTAATTTCAACCTTATTGACTCAAGTACCTAAACAAGTATTTTTTCCTACGATTACTAGACCGATTGCAAGTGGAATAGACCCCCAATTAATACATACAGTTAAGGGCGTGGTCATGCATCAATTGAATAGTTTTCCTTCCGGACATACAGCTACTGCTTTTACTATTTTTTTATTAACGATCTATTTATTTAATAATAAAAAAATGGTTTTAATTGGATTAATCTATGCCATGCTTTGCGGCTACTCTAGAGTGTATTTAGGACAACATTTTCCTTTAGACCTTGGCGGTGGAATTATAGTAGCTATATTAACTGTTGAAATTTCAAAAAGAATTAGAAAAAACAATAAAGATGTTAAAGAGATTTAATTTATTCATGATAGCAACAATGATGTTTGCTACAAGTTTTGCGCAGGACACTACTCAGCAAATAATTAGTGGTAGAAAGAATAGTGCAGAACAAATGAAGAAGCCCTATGTTATCATGATTTCTATTGATGGCATGAGAACAGATTTCACCGAAATGCATAATGCCAGTTTTTTACAGAAAGCATCCAAAGAAGGTGTAAGAGCAAAATATATGATACCCTCTTTCCCAAGCTTAACCTTCCCTAATCATTATGCTATTGCTACTGGACAATATCCTGCTCATAATGGACTGGTAGATAATACCTATTTTGATAAAGCAACAGGAGTTCAATATTCCATGTCTAATGTAAAATTGGTAACTAATCCAAAATACTATGGAGGTACCCCGATATGGGTATTGGCAGAAAAACAAGAAATGATTAGCGCTAGTTATTTTTGGGTAGGATCAGAAGCGCCTGTGGAAGGCACCCATCCTACATACTATTATAACTATAACGAGAAAACCAATATTGCTACAAGAATTCAAGCTATTAAAGATTGGTTAAGCCTACCTGAAGAGAAAAGACCTCACTTAATTACTTTGTATTTCCCAGAAGTAGATCATGATGCACACACTTATGGCACCAAAGACAATAAAGTTACCAAAGCCGTTCAATTTGTAGATAGTGCCATCAATGCCATTCAAGAGGGTTTAGCCAGTTTACATTTACCTATTAACTATATTGTAGTTTCTGATCATGGAATGACCGATGTAGATAATGTAAATACCATGGGCCTACCTAAACAAATAGATACCGCTTCTTTTAGAGTGCCATGGGGAGACGCATTATTGCATTTATACGCAAAGGATAGTTCAAAAATTAATTCAACTGTAGAAGCATTAAAAAAAGATACTTCATTTAATACCTATACCTTAAACGAGACACCAGCTTATTGGCATTATGCAAAAAAAGACGATCGTTTTGATAGATTAGGTGATATCATTATCACACCTAAATTACCTAAGGTATTTAATTTAGGTACAAGAAAAACTACACCTGGTAAACATGGATTTGATAACCATCATCCAGACATGAGAGCTACATTTATTGCATGGGGACCAGCTTTTAAAAAAGGAATTACTATTGAAGGATTTGAAAACGTAAATGTTTACCCTCTGGTGGCGCATATCTTAGGATTACAACTAGATGAAACAAAAATTGACGGAAGATTTAAAACATTATCCAATACACTAAAAAAATAATTATCATGATACCTACTAAATCATTTGCTGCCTATAGCAATACCACTCCATTAGCTCCTTTTGATTTTAATAGAAGAGCTGTTAAAGAAGACGATGTGCATGTAGAAATTTTATTCTGTGGAGTATGTCATAGTGATTTACATCAGGCAAAAGACGAATGGGGCGGATCTCAATACCCAATGGTACCAGGTCACGAAATAGTGGGAAAAGTAATTTCTGTAGGAAGTAAAGTAACTAAGTTTAAGCCAGGTCAAACTGTGGGTGTAGGTGTAATGGTAGATAGTTGCAGAACATGTAAAAATTGTGCAAGAGATTTAGAACAATATTGTGAAGAAGGAATGACAGGCACTTATAATGCCAAAGAAAGAGATGGATCTGGAATAACACAGGGTGGATATTCTACTTATATTGTAGTGAATGAAGGATATGTATTACATGTGTCAGACAAACTAGACTTAAGTGCAGTGGCTCCACTTTTATGTGCTGGTATTACTACTTATTCTCCTTTAAGATATGCAGGTGTTACTAAAGGAACAAGAGTAGCAGTCATTGGACTTGGAGGATTAGGACATATGGCGGTGAAATTTGCAGTATCCTTTGGTGCAGAAGTAACAGTATTAAGTACTTCTCCTAGTAAACAAAAAGATGCAGAAAGATTAGGTGCCAAATTTGCTTTGTCTACTGATGCAGATACCATGAAAAAATTAAATGGTCATTTTGATGTTATATTGGATGCCATTTCTGCTAATCATGATTTTACTGATTACTTAAACTTACTAGATTTAGACGGAAAATTATTGGTAGTAGGTTTGCCTATGGAAGATCCAAAAGTGAGTCCTTTCTCTTTGGTAGGTAAAAGAAGAAGTGTTACTGGTTCTATGATTGGAGGAATTAAAGAAACACAAGAAATGTTAGATTACTGTGCTGAACATAATATTGTATCTGATGTAGAAGTGATTAAAATGCAATACATCAACGATGCTTATGAAAGAATGCTTAAAGGAGATGTAAAGTATAGATTTGTAATTGACTTAGCTAGTTTAAAATAAACTAGTTTTTAATACATCTTACGGAAGCACCTCCTGCTAATACAAATGCAGTGGACTCAGTGAACAATGCATCACCTGATCTGAGGTACCTAATATAATTGGTAGAACCTGCGGAAGTGGAAGTCCAAAAATATCCTTGTAAGGTAATATTGGAAGAAGATCCTGCGTCTCCCATATATCCACCTGGTAGTCCAGTAAAACCAGAACTATTGGTGGCACTGGTATTTGGTGAAGCCCAATGCGTCAATCCTGCTTCTTTTAGTTTACCTCCAGCATTGGTTCCCAGAAAACTATTCAAGGTATTAAAATCTGCTCTGGTTGGAATTCTAAAACCTACTGGACAAATATTTCTTGAATCGTTTACTGCATAGCCATTATATAATTTACCATATGTAATATCATTGGCAATGTCATAATTATAATAACACCAAGAAGGTAAAATAACAGATCTACTAAAAGCCAAATTTGCTCTTTCAATACTAGTACCGTCCTGATACACTTCCAAATCTAAATTATATTTCATCCATACCTGCGTTCCAATGGTTACTGTCTCTACTTCATTGTTCACCAAGAAACCTTGAGGAACTACTTGCGCATGAAGTGTAGTTGAAAAAAATATACAACACAAAAAATATAGTAGTACTTTTTTCATCTAAAAGTTTTTTACAATGGTGGCATAATAAGTAGTTCCATCATACACCAAGGTTACGATATCTAATTTGTTTGCAGTAGTGGTTAGTGTGGGTGCAATTCCACCGGCCCATTTCCAAGCTGCTGGAAAACTAATGGTTCTTGCACCAGTGGCATCTTGTACTAATTTTATTAAATAAGTTCCAATAGCAGGATTGGTTAAATTAAGTGTAGTAATATTTGAACCTAAATTAATGGTAAACACATTACCTGTGCTAAGATCTACATTGGTGGTACTTGAAGCAGTAATGGCCGAGGGCATGGTTAATTTATAACGCTTAGCAGTAATATCTCCCGAAGAATTTAAAGAGCTAGCAGTTGCAGCACCAATATTAGGACTAATTAAAGTGGGGGTATTTTCTTTTACTACCTGGCCAGTTCCCGTTGCACTTACTGTTGTTAATACACCTGCAGCGGTGTTGGCTACAATACCTGTAACATTTAATCCTGATAAGCTTAGACCAACAAAACTGGGAGAACTGGAAGTTGCAATAGCTTGTCCAATATTAATGGTATTACCTCCACTAATACTCACTCCTGTCCCTGCTACCATAGTTGCTTGCTTGTTATTAAATAATTGCCAATCACTTGCACTAAGTACACCAGTATTGCTACTAGTTGCTGTTTGAACAGAAATAGTATTGGATGTTCTACTAAGTGGTGCGGTAAAACTTAATGGCGATTCAAAATCAGTTCCTGCAACTGCTACCGAAACCACACCCAATCCATTGGCTTTTAAAATTCCATTATTTGCTCCGGCCCCACCATAATTTGATCCAATCACATTGGCATTCCATGTACCATTAGCAATGGTACCCACAGTTGTAATAGAACCTGAACCACTAGAAGGAGCAGCACCAATAGTATTATATGAAATTGTTGATGAACTAGAACCATTAAAACTAAAACCAGATGCAATTCCATTACCTGAATTATTGAAGATTAGATTGTAAGGCGTATTCGCTTGAATACTGATATTAGCAGTTCCATTAAAACCAATTCCATTAATGGTTCTAGAAGTAGACAAAGCATCTGCAGTAGCTGCATTACCAGTTGTATTCTGATTTAAAGTAGGAATATCAGCTGCCACTATTGCTCTAAAACTAGGCGCACCTGATAACGCATTGGGGCCAGCATAAAAAGTATTGGCTATTTGATTGCCAAAAGCAGTTTGTTTATTATTAAAACTATTCCAATCAGTAGAAGTCAAATAACCATTTGAATTAGTACTTGCCTGACTAATACTTATTTTACCAGTACTAGTGGAATAATTAATGGGCGCATCTCCACTCAAAAAACCATCCACCGCAGACCTTACTCTAGTGTTGTTAAAATAAAGATTTGTTCCCTCTGCAATATCAGTAGAAGTTAAAGTAATAGAACCTGTTGTATATCCATTCACAGATGATACAGAAGCAGGCATTAATAGTTCTAGCCAATTATTAATATTGGCCGGATTAGATGCACTTAAAACATAGTTCTTATTATTGTCTGTTCTAATAGCAATACTTCCCACAACTGCAGAAGACAATGCTAACATCTCTGATTGATTTCTTACCACATATCCACTTGAAAAAGAAATAGCAGGCACTTGCGATGTAGGAATTTTGCCAGAAGCATCTAAGGTGGCTAATCCATTGGCCACTGCTTTGTCAGAGCTACTTAATTTATTATTAAAAATATTCCAATCCGCACTGCTTAAATATCCTGAAGTACTAGAACTTACTTGACTCATTGAAATATTATTGGAAACATTTGTCAGCGGACTACTAAAAGTTAAGGGAACTTGAAAATCTGATCCACCAGCTACACTAACCAATCCATTACCATCTGCTTTTAATATGCCATTCACTGTACCTGCTCCTCCAAAACTTTCACCAATCACAGCGCCATTCCAAACACCATTGGTTATAGTACCTACTGTAGTGATATAAGTAGATCCCATTTTAGGAGCTGCTCCAATAGTGTTATAAGAAATGGTTTTGGCTGCAGCTCCATCAAAATTTTCAGTAGGCATTGCCCCTGTTCCTGTTACACTAAAAAATAATTTATTGGTTGTACTTGATTTAATGGTGATATTAGAAGTTCCATCAAATGAAACATTATTGATATATACTGGATTTGCTAAAGCAGTGGCAGTAGCCGCATTACCAGAAGTGTTAGCTGCATTGTTGGGGATATCTGAAGACACCAATGCTCTATATTGAACAGTACCAGCTGCACCATTTGTTGGGCCAGCTAAAAAATAGTTGGCATTTATATTACCTGATAATCCAGTTAAGCTGTAATTAGGTATATTCAAGCTTTGACCCGATAAAGATGCAGCACCAACATTACCATTAGTAGTGAAAGATGTAATTCTATTATTATAAGCTGCATTAAAATGATCATAATCTGACTTACCAATTAAACCTGCAGTGACTGCATTTTCATTCGCCATGGGAATATTTAATCTATGAGTACTTCCCACTGAATTCCAGTTAGGTGCTAGTCCATAAGTTCCAGGGCTGGCAAAACTTTGTTCCTGTGCAGTTAAACCATTAATATTAAATACCTGTGCATGATTAGTCACATTTCCTAAACCAACTTTCGAAGACTGAATACCTGTGGCAATTTTAGCATCTGTAATAGCAGCATCAGCTATTTTATTAGTAGTAATGGCGTTTATTGCAATTCTTGGATCTAAGGAAGTCCCCGTCAAATCTCCGGCAAGCTGAACAATTCCTTTGTTGTTAATGGTGGCGTCTGGCGCTCCATTGGAAACCTGATTATCGATATAATTCTTGGTTGCCTTTACAGAAGGATACATATTGTCATTATAATCTGATAACAAATTGATATCAGTAGACTTGTTAGTTAACAATTCTTTTTGCGCAATTCTATTAGATAAATAAATTGTATCTGATAGATTAAGCTTAGTGTTAATTCGATTGGAAAGAGATGTAGTATCAATTAAACTATTTTTTAAAATAGTAGGTGTTATATATTGATTGGTACTATCTGAAAATTTAACAAATTGAAAGAATTGATTATTGATTGAATTTAATTGTGTTGGCGTTATATATTTAGAGAGACTGTCTTTTAATAGAACAAATTCAGGCAGATCAAGCTTCTTTAAATAAGGAGACAAGAATTGGGTAGTATCTTGAAAGGAAACTTTTTTATCCATCTTATCTTGGACAATTTTTAAACTAGTTTCTTTTACATAAGGAGCTAGCATTTTACTGGTGTCTGAAATATTCAATTTTGAATTGAGTAAATCTATTTGATTATTATTGGTATTGCTATTCCCAAAACTATATAAAGCATATGGCACAACTCCAAAACTGCTATTCCCCAAGGAAATAAGATGTTTTGTATAATCCCAACTTGGCAAAGGTGCTTCAGGTTCAATGGCCATCTTAATTTGCAATTGATGATTACCCGAGGACCAATCAATTTTAGAAAGTTGATTGTAAATACCATTTAACCATTTCCCCTTTCCAATAGAGATGGCAAATAAACCCCAATCATCTGTTTTGGTTTTATGAAGCTCTTGTAATAAAATAGTGCTAGGCTGGTCTTTATTAATAATAGCGATATCAATAAATACATTGCGTTGATTAACAAAATTACCGGCATAATCTTTTGCAATTCCTTGAAAAGGTATACTTAACTCATTGACTTGTGCCTCACATAAAAATGTTATAAAAACAAATAGAATTAATACTAATAGTTTTAGGCAGCGATAAAAAAGTATTTTCATTGAAGTAAAAAAATGAAAATTATCTACAACGAGAATGAGGCATAAACCTCAAATTTTACCAAACAATACAATAGATATTTACCCTTCCAAATGAAAAAGAGAATTGAACAATTAGTATGGATTATCTTTTTGGTTATACCATTATCTATAATGGGCCAGAATGATTTCTCCAAAGAGAAAAGCAAATTAGATGCATTAGGAATTAGTGTGGACGCCAATTTGCGTATTTCAAATTCACAAGCCAATAGAATTATGTTTGTTTGGGATAGTATATATGATATTGGTAAAAAACAACAAATAAACTATGTATTGAATGATAGTATATGGGAGCAACTTATTATACAAGAAATTAGCAGGGCTGAACAAAAAAACCAAGCACAATTAAATACAAGATTACACTATTACCTTGGTCATATTTATCATTCTAGAAAATTATATACTAAGTCTATCCCAATTCAATTACAAATAATTAAAGCAAAGCAATATTTAACCAAACAGCAATTACAGAAAACTTATACCAAAATTGAAAAAGCATATGTTTTAACTAATCAACTAAATAAAGCATTAGCCATAAGAAAATTAAGATTATCCTTGGGAATGACCGAAGGATCTTATGACTTATACCAAGATTTTGAATTACATGAATTAGCACTTAAAGACTTTTTACTATATGAGCATTTAAATAATTATAAAAAAGAAGTTGACAAATACAGGTATTATAAAATATTAGGGAATCTCTATTTTGAATTAGGGAAAATAGATAGTGCAAGAAAATACTATACTATTGGACTAAATATTAGTGATCAGCATATTCAAGATCCAAATAAAAAGACACCATTAAATTTACATACTTCAGGAAAAGCTAGTTTTTTAGGTCTTTTAGGTAAATGTTATCTAGCCGAACATCAATACAAAAAAGCCATTGAATACCTAATAATCGATATTGAACAAAGTGATGATGATAAGAATAATAAATTATTCAAAATGATCCATTTGGCCAATGCCTATATTGGAAATAAAGAACTTAAGAATGCCAAATCAAGTATAAGAAAAATTGAGCAACTCACTAAAGACAAGGAGGATAAAAGAATTGCTTTAAGAATAAATGAAATGAAATCTAATTACTTCCTATTAGCCAATCAATTAGATTCTGCTCTATTTTATTCAAATCTATATAATGCGCAAAAAGATACCCATAACGAGATCATTAGAAAAAATCAAGCAATTCTATTATTGAGCAATATTGAGGCTGAGGCTAGAAAAAAAGACCTAATTCTTACCAAGGCAAAATTAGACAAAGAAAGAGCTGATAAAAAAGCACAACTAGTCTTTTTATGGGGAAGCATTATTGTAATCATTATGGCAGGGATTAGCTTAGTTATACTAGTTATTAATAATATTCAAAAATCCAAAAGCAAGCAATTAATTGAAAGCAAGAATGAGGAAAACGAATTATTATTAAAAGAGCTGCATCATAGGGTTAAGAATAATCTACAGGTTATCTATAGCTTGATCAATTTGCAAAAAAGAAGATTAGATAGTCCAGAACTTCATCAATCACTTTCCATGGTTCAAAATAGAATTAAAACCATGTCATTGGTACACCAAAACCTACATGAAAACGATAATCTTAAAGAAGTTAATCTGGAATCTTATATTAAAACCATTTCCGATTATCTAAAATCTCTTTATTTCAGAGAAGAAAAAGAGATAAACATTCAAATAGATATAGAAAATTCTATAGAACTCAGTATGGATAAAGCAATTACCATTGGTCTTTTGATCAATGAGATTTTGTCAAATAGCTTGAAATATGCTTTCAAGGGTAAGTCGGAGGGTTGCATCTCTATTGATGTACAAAAATTACATACTGGTATTCAAATGAAGATTCAAGACAATGGAATTGGATTTTTACCAGATCAACATAATTCAAAAAGTTTAGGATTGTATTTAATTGAAAATCTTGTGAAACAAATTCAAGGAAGATACGAACTAGAAACTTTCGAAGGGACTACCTATCTAATCTATTTTAATGCATAAAAAAATTTATAATGAAATATAGAAAAATACTAATTCTTGAAGATGAATTAATAGTGGGTTTAGACTTACAAGAGATTTTACTTCAACAGGGTTATAAAACTAATTTAGTGCACTCTTTTGACGAAGGCATGCTAGAATTAACCACTTTTAGTCCTGATTTAGTTTTATGTGATATCAATCTGAATGGGAAAAATAATGGTATCGACTTTGCTAAAGAAGTGAATAAGCTCTATCCCTTTTCAGAAATAATATTCATCACTAGTTATACCAGTGTTAAATATACAGAAGAAGCTGACGAAACCAGTCCCATGGATTATATCGTTAAACCATGGAACGAAGAACAGATTAAAGTAGCTATTAGAAGAGCTTTCAATTATATCGACTCTAAGAAGGACAATATGAATTTATTGGGAGAACTAAGCCCGGCAGAATATCGAATCTTAAGTTTAATTGCTGAACAAAAAACCAGTAAAGAGATTGGCGAGGAGTTATTTATTGCCGAGAAAACAGTTAGGAACCATCGCTATAATATTAGTAAGAAATTAAATCTGGAAAACACCAATAACAATTTATTAAAATGGGCGATTGCCAATTTTAGCAAATAAGCATTCTTATAATATGAAAAAGATAATTGCCATTTGTATACTCTATCTCTTTACACAATCTTGTTCAAAAGGGATTAATAGCAGTGATTACGCTAAATCATTACTAGCTGGCAAAACCTGGTTTTTGGATTATTCTATTCAAAACAATATCACTAAATCTTTTATTGGTAAGAATACCTATTTTATTCAGTTTACAAAAAGTGATCAAACTACAGATTCAGATGGGCTTATTGGTAACTTTTCTATTGAAGAGAATAATAGCATCTTATCCTTAAAGATTAATGCACTAACTCCCAGTGGAACTAGCGCTAATTATACCTATCAAATTGATCAAATTGGATTAGATCAACTAATAGTTAGTTATCGTCAAGATACCATTGTAATCAAAAAAATATTTAGCACCACTCACTAGATGAAAACTAGCTTTTTATTTATACTCTTCTTTTCATTGTTGACCATCATTGGAAAAGCACAATCCCTATCCTTTCAGATAAATAGTATTGGATCCAATCCTAATATGACTACTGGAAGCCTTTCCTTCCAAATGGAAAGTATGGCTAATTGTTTATTTGTAGCAAATGGACTAGCCATCTATAAGCCACAGGTTGTTAAAGCCATTACAGATAAAGCTTGTGAACTACCCATTCAATATGATCATTATGGATTAAAAATTTATCCTCAGCCCATTGGAGACAGACCAAGAATACAATTAACCAAGCAATTTGTTCCTAATTGCCCCTTTTCTATTAGATGGTATACAATGGAAGGCAAACTGGTTTTACAAGAAAGCATTAAAGGATATGCCTTATCTACTGGTAGTATAATGAATACTAGTACCTTATTTGCAGGGGCTTATATTGTACAAGTCATTTCAGAAAACTCCATTGATATTATTCAAGTCATTAAACAAGACTAAGCTAATGGCTAAATCGAAATATATCTTATTGAGTTTCTTATTATTCAAGCTATCTGTTCATGCACAGCAAATTCCAACGGGTATCCCCTTTCAGGGTATTGCTAAAGATTATAATGGTAATCCTGTCAATGAAAGAAAAATTTATATTCAAACCAATATCATTGCTGGGAATATTAATGGCAAAAATATTTATACAGAAGAACACGAAACCACTACTGATGCTATTGGCGTTTTTTCCATTCTTATAGGCAATGGAAGAAGAACCCAAGGTACTATAAGATCACTTACGGAAATTAACTGGGAAGATGGGCCTTTCTATTTAGGTATACAATTAGCCATTACCCCCAATGCGCCTGTACAAAACTGGCAATATCAAAATAATTGGATCAATATGGGTACTACTAGTTTAGGAATTGTCCCCTATGCCTATTATTCACTTCAAACATTTGGACTTCAAGCAAAACTAAACGCTTCTGATACATCCAATATGCTGCGTAATTATGTTAAAGTACAGGTTATTAAATTATTAGACAGTGCCATCTCTTCCAAGCTATCTGCTAAAGATACCAGTGTAATGCTTGCACCCTATACCAAGAGTGCAAGTGTTGTCATAGAAAGAGTAAAAGATACTATTGTCATAGCTCAACCAGTGATCAATTCAACACCCGTAATTAGTTTTAGTGGAGAGTATGATAGTTTAAAAAACAAACCAATATTATTTAGCGGCGCATATAATGACTTAACAGGTAAGCCTAGTTTATTTGATGGAAATTATACAAGCTTAACAAATAAACCTACTTTATTTGATGGGAATTATACTAGCTTAACTAATAAACCTATTTTGTTTGATGGAGATTATAATACCTTGATTAATAAACCAAGTTTATTTAGTGGAGATTATAATAATCTTTCAAATAAACCTAGTTTGTTTAGTGGTACTTATAATGACTTAACTGGCAAACCTACTTTATTTGATGGGAATTATACTAGCTTGACTAATAAACCTAATTTGTTTGATGGAGATTATAATACCTTGATTAATAAGCCAAGCTTATTTAGTGGAGATTATAATAATCTTACTAATAAACCTGTTTTAAATTTAACGGGTGATATTACTAATAATGGTAACATTACTAACTTAATTAATTCAGGAGTAAGTTCTGGTACTTATGGAAGTGGATTAGCCATACCTATTATTAGTGTGGATGAAAAAGGAAGAATCACTTCTGCAACAACTAGTGCAATTAGCCCTTATAGTTTCCCTAATAAAACGAGTGCACAAAAAAATGCCATGACTAGTATTAGTACAGGAACTGTTATTTGGTGCAGTGATTGTGGCACCAGAGGTCAAATGCAAGTGTATAATGGATATGAATGGACCGATCTTACAGGCGCAGCTGCTTTAACCAATAGTATAAGCTTTGGATCTATTAATAGTTCAAATATTAGTTCATCCACAGCATCTATTAGCACTACTATTAATACAGATGGAGGAGCAAGTATTACCTCTAGGGGTATTGTTTGGAATACTAATATTAATCCCACCATTGCATTGAGTACTAAAACCAATTCAGGTACTGGAACAGGAACTTTCTCTGAAGCTATTACTAGTTTATCTGCTAGTACTGTTTACTATGTAAGAACTTATGCAACAAATGCGAACGGCACTGTTTATGGAAATGAAATTAGTTTTACTACAACTGGAGTTACGCCTAGTTTAACCACCACGGCTGCAAGTAATACCACCATTAATAGTTTTACCACTGGAGGGACTATTAGTAATGATGGAGGTAATTTAGTAACTTATAGAGGTATATGTTGGAGCACAAGTAGTAATCCATCAATTAATGACAATAGAATATTGAGTGGAACTGGTACGGGTACTTTTACCATTACGATTTCAAATTTAAATGTAGCCACAACTTATTATGTTCGTTCTTTTGCTACCAATAGTGCAGGAACAGCTTATGGAAATGAAAGAGTCATCACCACTAGTGCTTTAGTTGCAGGAACATCTTATTTGGGTGGAAAGATTGCTTATATTTTTCAATCTGGTGATGCAGGTTATATAGCTGGTGAGACCCATGGTTTTATTATAATGAATCATTCCATGGGAATGCAAGCAGCATTTGGAGGTTATAATCCAAGTACTGGTCATTCCTATTCTGGAACTTCTATGAATTTTGGCACTGGAAGAAACAATACACTTTTACTCTACAACATGACTGGGAATAACGCTTCTAAATATGTTTATAATGTAAACTATGATGGTTATAATGATTGGTATATTCCAAGTTATTATGAATGGATTAAGATTGGACCAAATTGGACGAGCTTAGGAGTACCCTATGGTAATTATCAATGTTCATCAGAAGTATCGAGGGAAAATAGTGCTGTCTTTAGCGTTTACAATAGTTATGGATGGATCTCTGCAAGTGTGAGTAATAGTGGCAAGACTAGTTTATATGATGTAATTGGGATAAGGAATTTTTGATTAGCTCACTGCGTTCGCTGATCCAAATGGGGTGGGTCAAAATGCGTCAGTAATTCGTTCGAATCCTGTCTTCCCGACGAATTGTATTTTTCTTCAATCAACAGGCCTCATTGCAAAGCAATGTGGCAAGCATATAAAATTTGAAAAACATCAAGCTAGCTTGTGTTTTCAAATTTTTCATGCTTGATGCCTACGGCATGGCCTGTTGATATAGGGGCATAAAAAAAGTCAGCGTTTTACTGCTGACTTTTTTGTCGGGAAGACAGGATTCGAACCTGCGACCCCTTGGTCCCAAACCAAGTGCGCTACCGGCCTGCGCTACTTCCCGTTCCATTATAACTTGCGTTATAAATATTTTAAACCGGTATTGTATCAAAAAGAACTAAGTTAAGTGCGGAGAGGAAGGGATTCGAACCCTTGGTACAGTTTAACCCGTACGGCAGTTTAGCAAACTACTGATTTCAGCCACTCATCCACCTCTCCTCCGAACCTCTTTCGAGGGGTGCAAAAATAAGCACTGTATCGTTAAAATCCTAAAAAAAGTGAGGAATAAACTAAATTAAGTTCATTACATCGCAGCCAGCTGTACTTTCTGCGTTAATTCCATTACGTTCTCTCTGAACATAGAATCGGTATCCATTAGGTCTTTCACGGTTTGGCAAGAGTGAATTACAGTAGTATGGTCTCTTCCTCCAAAATGCTCTCCAATAGTTTTCAAAGAATTCTTTGTGAAAGCCTTTGCCAAATACATTGTAATTTGACGAGCTTGAACAATTTCACGCTTACGGGTCTTTTGTAATAACTTATCGTATGGCACTTCAAAGAATTCACAAACCATTTTTTGAATGGCATCGATAGTAATCTCTTTGCTGCTAGTTTTTACAAAATTGCGTAATACTTTCTTCGCTAATTCAACATCAATTTCTTTCTTATTTAAAGAAGACTGCGCTAATAAAGAAATTAAGGCACCTTCTAACTCTCTAACATTGGTATTGATATTATAAGCCACATACTTCACTACTTCCTTAGGCATTTCTAAACCATCTGCCTTCATCTTCTTCTCTAATATCTCAATACGCGTTTCATAATCTGGAACTTGAATGTCTGCACTCAATCCCCATCTGAAACGGCTTAATAATCTCTCTTGTAATCCTTCTAAATCTTTTGGCGCTTTATCAGAAGTTAAAACCAACTGCTTTCCACTTTGGTGTAAATGGTTGAAGATGGCGAAAAATGCATCTTGTGATTTTTCTGCTCTGTTAAAGAATTGCACATCATCAATAATTAATACATCTATTAATTGATAGAAATGTATGAAATCGTTGATAGCGTTATTACGACTATGATCTTGGAATTGATTGATAAATTTCTCAGAACTTACATATAAAACCACCTTGTTTGGATGAATGCGTTTAACATCGTTTCCAATAGCTTGAGCCAAATGTGTTTTACCTAAACCTACCCCACCATAAATCACTAATGGGTTAAATGAGTTTGCTCCTGGCTTTTCAGCAACTGTTTTACCAGCTCTACGAGCTACTCTATTACAATCGCCCTCTATAAAAGCATCAAATGTGTAATTATGATTTAATTGAGGATCAATTTGCATTTTCTTCAATCCTGGAATCACAAATGGATTCTTTACTGGATTGTCAATAACTAATGGGAAGTTCATCTCATTGTTACTGTATGTCTTCATGCCACTTGCTGGCACATCCATTGAGCCTTTTTTATTATTA
>Ga0222712_10001408_pt1 | contig 29659 bp, 21 predicted proteins | sample C33_657DmetaG_FD_165043 | JGI IMG/M metagenome (GOLD analysis project Ga0222712, IMG submission 165043) | Estuarine water microbial communities from San Francisco Bay, California, United States - C33_657D | ecosystem: Environmental > Aquatic > Marine > Unclassified | place: USA: California... | reverse complement strand
GCAGGTTCTTGATGATCTGCTCCTCCTCGGACTCCGACTTCGTGTCGACCCACTTGGAGCCGTTCTCGAGCTCGTAGCCCTTGTGGATGAGGAGGGTGGCGTCGCCGCCGTCGTCGACGATCAGCTCGGGGCCGTCGCCGTTGGGCCAGGTGAGCGCCCGCATGGTGCACTCCCAGTACTCGACGAGGTTCTCGCCCTTCCAGGCGAAGACCGGGATGCCGGCCTTGGCGATGGCCGCGGCGGCGTGGTCCTGCGTGGAGAAGATGTTGCAGGAGGCCCAGCGGACGTCGGCGCCGAGGTCGACGAGCGTCTCGATGAGGACGGCCGTCTGGATGGTCATGTGGAGGGAGCCGGCGATGCGGACGCCCTTGAGGGGCTTCTTCTTGCCGTACTTGGCGCGCAGGGCCATCAGGCCCGGCATCTCATGCTCGGCGACCTGGAGCTCCTTGCGGCCCCATTCGGCGAGACCGAGGTCGGCCACTTTGAAATCGGTGAATTTTTTGGACATAGTGAGGATAAGGGGTTGGCGGTTGGCGGTAAGCGGTTGGGGCGGGTCAGCGGACGTTGGCCTGGATCGCCCGGATGAAGGCGGGGAGCTTGGACGTGGTCTCCCACGGCAGGCCCTTCTTGCCGAAGTGGCCGTAGTGGGTGCTGGCGCGGTAGATCGGGCGGCGCAGGTCGAGCTGGCGGATGATCTCGGCGGGGTTGAAGAGGAAGGTCCGCTTCACCGCGGCGAGGATGGTCGCGTCGGCCACGGCGCCCGTGCCGAAGGTGTCGAGGTGGATGCTGGTCGGCTCAGGATGGCCGATGGCGTAGGCGACCTGGAGCTCGCAACGTTCGGCGGCGCCGGACGCGACGATGTGCTTGGCGACCCAACGGGCCATGTAGGCCGCGGAACGGTCGACCTTGGTCGGGTCCTTGCCCGAGAAGGCGCCGCCGCCGTGACGGCCCATGCCGCCGTAGGAGTCGACGATGATCTTGCGGCCGGTCAGGCCGCAGTCGCCCTGCGGGCCGCCGACGACGAAGCGGCCGGTGGGGTTGATGAGGTACTCGGTCTTCGGGCCGACGAGGGCCTTGGGGAGGACCTTGCGGATGACCTGCTCGATGCAGAACTTCTCGATCTGGCGATGGGAGACGTCGGCCGTGTGCTGCGTGGAGATGACGACGTTCTCGATGGCGACGGGCGCCCCGTCCTCGTAACGGACGGCCACCTGCGACTTGCAGTCGGGGCGGATCCACGCGGTGCCCTTGGCGCCGGACTTGCGGAGGCGGGCCAGCTCGCGGTTGAGGCGGTGGGCGAACATCACCGGGGCCGGCATGAGCTCGGGGGTCTCGGTGGTCGCGAAACCGAACATGATGCCCTGGTCGCCGGCCCCCATCTGGGCGTGCTTCTTGCCCTCGGCCTTGCGCTCGTCGACGCCTTGGGCGATGTCGGGGGACTGCTTGGTGAGGAGGTTGGTGACGAAGACCTTGTCGGCGTGGAAGACATCGTCGTCGTTCACGTAGCCGATCTCGCGGATCGCGGCGCGGACGACCTCCTCGAAGTTGACCTTCGCCTTGGTCGTGAGCTCGCCGGCGATGACGACATGGTCGCTCTTCACGAGGGTCTCGCAGGCGACGCGGGAGAAGCGGTCCTGGGCGAAGCACGCGTCGAGGACGGAGTCCGAGATGCTGTCGGCGACCTTGTCGGGGTGGCCTTCGCCGACCGACTCGGAGGAGAAGGTGTAGGAAACGGGACGGGACATAAGGACCCCGATGCAAAGGGGAAACCGGGCCTTAGCAAGCAGGCATCAAGGTATCTGGATGGGAAGATGTGTCATTGATTAGGGGTTGGGGGTTAGCGATTGGCGGTGAGCGGGGGGCGAAGCGAAGGGGGCACGCTGGCATGCTGGCACGAGGGCAAGGAGAGACAGGGGGGTACGGAGGCGCCAGGGGCAGGCAAAGGATCAGGGGAAGGACTATCCTGCCCCTGGCCCTGTCCCTGGCCCTGTCCCTAATCGAGGTCTTCTCCTCGCGGACGAGCATGGACGCGCGCACCTACCTTCGCGCGACGCGCGCCTCAAGTGGCTTTCTCCACGCCCTTGCCCACGTGCCCGCTTGCCAGCGTGCCCCCCGCTCCATCCACCCACAAAAAGGGCGCCCGGTGGGCGCCCTGGTTCGTCGCTGGCCGCGATCCTCAGCCGCCGATCGACTTGAGGGTGCCGAGGTACTCGATGAGCGAGGTGAACTCCTCGACCGTGAGGCCCGCGGCGAGGCCGGCGGGCATCATGGACTGCGGGAGGTGGCGCTCGTTCCGGACATCCGTCCGCTTGATCTTGGAGACCTGGCCGGCGATGTTGCGGAGGGTGACGACGCCGTCGGCCTCGCCGGTGACGAAGCCCGACTGCTCGGAGTCATCCTTCATCTGGAAGACGACGGTCTGGAAGCCCTGGGCGACGACCTTGTTCGGGTCGAGGATCGAGTCGATGAGGTACTCGCGCGGGAACTTCGCGCCGGCGGCGCCGAGGTAGGGGCCCTTCTGCTCCGCGGCGAGGTCGACGGCGTGGCAGGCCACGCAACCCTGCTGGGTGAAGAGCTTCTGGCCGAGCTTGACGTTGCCGCGGCCCTTGAGGGCGGCGGCCGTCACGGCCTTGGCGTCGAGCTGGGCGATGGTCTTGCCCTTGCTGGCGGCGGCGAGCTTGCCGGCGGCGAGCGCGGCCTTGGCGGCGTTGATCTGGATCACGTTGTCGCCCTTCATGCCCTCCGCGAGCTGCTTGTCGAAGCCCGTGAGACCGAGGTCGGCGATGGCGTGGAAGAAGCCGATGTCGCGCGGGTTCTTGTCGACGTGCTCGCGGACGGCCTTCTTGTGCTGGTCCTTGGTGAGCGGGCTGCTGAGCACGTTCAGGAGCGCCTTCCAGAGGATGGTGGAAGCGGCGTCCTCGGCCTTGTTGGCCATGGAGCGGAGCTTGTTCACCTGGTTGCCGCGCTCGGCCTCGTAGATGAAGTCGCTGATCGCCTGGGTGGCGGCGGCGGGCGCCTGGGCCTCCTTGGACCAACCGGCCAGGACCTTGACGCGGGGCTCGAGGCCGGCGTCGCCTTCGATCTTGAGCAGGGCCTTGTAGCAGTCGAGGCGCTCCGACCACTTGCGGGAAGCCTGGAGGGAGGCGTCGACGAGCAGGGCCATGTCGGCCGGGCGCAGCGTCTGCGTGGCCATCGCGAGGCGGATCGGGTCGAGGCCCTCGAGCTTGAGCTCGGTGATCGCGATGCGGTTCTTGGCGAGGAGCTCGAGCGTGGCCATGCGGGCCGCGTTGGGCAGCTTGGCGTAGGCGGCCTCGATGGCGGCCTTGATGCGCGGGGTGGCCTCCCACTCGGCCGGGATGAAGTACGGGCCGCGGTCATCCGGACGGGTGCTCCACCAGTCCTTGTAGTTCCAGGGCTTCTCGACGTGGTAGAGGCGGGCGAGGGCGCCGAGGGCGCCGGCGCGCAGGGCGTCGTCGCCGGTCTTGGTCAGCTCGATGAGCCCGTCGACGGACTCGGCGGTGTGGATGAGCTGGAGCGAGCGCAGCGCGATGTACCGCTGGGCGGGGTCCTTGGCGGCCTCGACGAGCGGCTTGGCGTTGGCGAGGCGCTCCAGGGCGTGGATCGCGGTGTGCGGCAGGCGGTAGTGGGCGCCTTCCTCGAGCTTGGCCTCGTCGGCGGGCCAGGTCGCGGCGGCGGCGGCGAGGGCGCCGGCGGCGTCCTTGGCGCCGAGGCGCTGGAGGCCGATGGTGGCCTGCAGGCGGACGCGCGGATTCGGATCCTTGAGGCCATCGAGGAAGGGCTGCACCGGGACGCCCTTGGTCTCCGTGGTGCGGTCGGCCAGCGCGCGCAGGGCGAACTCGCGGACGGCGGCGTCCTTGGTCAGGCCGACGAGCCCGTCGGTGGAACCGGCGCCGAGGAGCTGCTTGTAGGTGAAGATCGCGGCGACGCGGTGGTAGAGATGGGCCTGGCCGGAGGCGGCGACGGCGAGCACGGACTCGGCCAACCCGGTCTTCTTCAGGTCGATGATCCGGCGCGAGGCCTCGAGGCGCTGCACCGCGCTGTCGGAGGTCAGGAGCTTCACGAGGTCGGCGTCGGACGCCTTGGTGACGTCGACGTACTGGTGGGGCTTCACGCCTTCGGCGACGACCTGCTGGATCATGCCCTGCTGCTTGCCTTTGCCGAGGTAGCTGAAGCCGCCGGCGCGCCAGTCGGCGATGTAGAGGCGGGAGCTGCCGTCGACGTCGATGTCCGTCGCGCGGGGCACCTTATGGAAGGTCTGCTGCTGGGCGATGAAGGTCGCCTCGAAGGGCTTGACGGGGTGGTTATGGATCGTGCCCGTCGTCCAGTCGCAGGTGAAGAGCGTCTCGCCCCAGGCCTTGGGGAAACCGGGCTCGGAGAGGTAGAGGCCGCCGGTGCCGGAACCACCGCCGTAGTCGGCCAGCGGGCGGGAGGTCTCGTCGTCGAAATTCTTGTACAGGCGCGGGTAGCCGGCGTCGGCCAGCGAGGTGAAGTGGTGGAAGCGCGTGTTCCAGCCCTTGCCGTCGTTGGTGTTGTCGCGGGAGAAGAGGTCGAGCGTCGGGGAGATGGCGACGTCGCAGATGTTGCGGGTCATCGCGGTGTAGACCTCGAGCTCGGAGCCGTCCGGACGGACGCGCATCACGCCGCCGCCGTAGAGGGTCACGCGCTTCTTGTCGCCCAGGCCGATGGCGCCGTCGTTGTCGCGGATGAGGCCCGCGCCGAAGTCACCCACGGCGATGTAGAGCCAGCCGTCGATGCCCATGCGGCAGCCGTTCGTGGTATGGTCGGCGCCGCGGGGGTGCTCGATGCCGCCGCCGAGGCCGTCGACGAGCAGGGTGCGCTCGGACTCGTAGTCGGCCTTGCCGTCGCCGTCCTTGTCCTGGAACTTGGAGAGGAAGGGCGGGTGGACGAGGTAGAGGGCGCCGCCGACGAAGTGGCCGCCGCGCGGGCTCTCGACCTTGGTGTACTCGATCATGACGTCGGCCTTGCCGGCGCCCTTGGTGTCGCGGGCCAGCAGGATGCGGCCCATGCCCTTGATGTGGCCGAGCGAGCCGTTCTTGTCGGAGGAGATGTAGACGTCGCCGTTGGCGGCGGCGGACACCGCGGTCGGGTAGATCTCGGGCTCCTGGGCGGTGCCGACGAACTCGCGGATGGTGAAGCCTTCCGGGACCGCATGGGCGGCGGCGGTCAGGAACAGGAGGCCAAGGGTAGAGCGAACCATGGGGATACGGGGTGTGAAGGTGTAGATGTAGGGTTTTGACCTTAAGTTCCAAGCGGGAAGACCAATTAATCGAGCCATAGCGGCTTGCCCCGTCTCCGCGCGGGCTTATCCCTTCCTGGAGATGAGCGACCCGGCGCCCAGTTTCCTGTTCCCGCCCCGGGAAATCATGCTGGGCGACGGTCGTTTGTCGCTCAGCGCGCCCGACCGATGGCCGACGACCCTCGCGGAAGCCCGGGCATGGACGGATACCGGCGCCCCCACGGGGTGGACGGTGCGCCTCGACCCGCGGCTGGGGGCGGAGCATCACCGCCTGACGATCTCGCCCGCGGGCATCGAGCTCACGGCCAGCGACGCGCTCGGCGTCCTCCACGCCCTGCGGACCTTGCGCCAGCTTTGGACGCAAGACGCCGCCACCCTGCCCTGCCTGACCTTGAGCGACGGCCCGGCGCTGCCGGTGCGCGGCTTCATGCTCGACGTCTCCCGGGGCAAGGTGCCGACGATGGCGGAACTGCGGCGGCTGGTCGAAGGCCTGCACGCGTTGCGCGCCAACCAATTGCAGCTCTATGTGGAGCACACGTTCGCCTGGCCCGGCCACGAGGACGCCTGGGGCGACGCTTCGCCGCTGACGGCCGCCCAGATCAAGGCGCTCGACGACGCCTGCGCGGCGGTGGGCATCGAACTGGTGCCGAACCTCAACAGCTTCGGCCACATGGAACGCTGGCTGCGCCACCCGCGCTACCGCGACTTGGCCGAGTGCCCGGAGGGCTGGATCCACCCGCTGACCGGCCAGTTCAAGGAATTCCCCGGCACGCTGCGCCCCGACCAGGCCTCGCTCGATTTCATCGACGGCTTGCTGGCGGACTACCTCCCCTGTTTCCGCAGCCGCCAGGTGAACATCGGGGGCGACGAGCCGTGGGAGCTCGGGCAAGGCCGGAGCAAGCAGGCCGTCGCGGAACGCGGCAAGCACCGCGTCTACCTCGAGCACCTGCGCAAGCTCTGCGCGCTGACCGCGCACCGCGGGTACCGCGCCCAGTTCTGGGGCGACATCCTGCTGGAGGACCTGGACCTGGCGCAAGAGGCCCCCGCCGACACGACCCCGGTGGCCTGGGGCTACGATGCGGGCCACCCGTTCGACGCGCAGGCCGGACGCCTGCGTGAACTGGGCCGCACGTACCTGATCGCGCCGGGCACGAGCACGTGGCAGAGCTTCACCGGACGCCTCGACAACGCGCTGACCAACCAACGCGAGGCGGTCGCGGCCGCGCGCGCGCACGCGGCGCGTGGCATCCTGCTCACGAGCTGGGGCGACAACGGCAATCACCAACCATGGCCGACGAACTGGCCCGCGATGGTCGCGGGCTTGACGGAGGCGTGGACCGGTCGGCCCGCCGACGACCTCGCTCCGGGCTGCGCCGTGCTCGGGGGGGTGGCTCCCGCCGACGGGCAGGCCGTCGCCGCGGCCTTGACGCACCTCGGCCGGCTGGATGGGCGGATCGCCAAGGCCAACCGCAACAAGAGCCTGACCTGGGATTTCCTGACCGCGCGGCCCGAGGCGCTCGCGAAGTTCACCGAGGGCGTCGCCCCGGAGGAGATCGGGGATTCCTGGTCCCACCTCGACGCGGCGACCCCGCTCCTCGCGGCGATCGCCGACGAGACCATCCGGGAAGAGCTGACGTTGGGCGCCGACCTGGCCCGCGCGGGGCTGCAACGCGCCGCCGGCCAGCCCTTGTCGCGCCGGGAACGCGGGTCGCTGACCGAGCGATACCAAGCCGCGTGGCTGAAGCGGGCGCGCCCCGGTGGCCTCGACGAGAGCCTCGGGCTGCTCTTCGGCGCGGGACCGGCGTGACCGCGGCCGGGAACTAAACCAACCCTTCGGGGTTCACCTCTTACCCCGATGCTGCGCGTTTCGTCCCGTCTACCGTTGCTTCTGCTAGGCATCGCCTCGCCGGCGGCGACGACGACGCGCGCGGACGCCTTGTTCGCCGGCGAGGTCCCGGTGATCGAGCTGACGATCCCCGACGCCGGCCTCAAGAAACTCGCCCAGGATCCGCGGACCTTGGTGGAGTTCACGCTCAAGGAGTCCGGGAAACCGGACCTCGCGCAGTGTTCGATCAAGCTGAAGGGTAGTTTCGGGAGTTTCCGCCAGATCAACGATGCGCGCCCGGGCTTCTCGATCCGCACGGCCAAATCGACCGAACAGGCCTTCCACGGACTCACGAAGTTCCAATTGAACAACTGCGCCCAGGACGGCAGCATGATCCACGAGCAGCTGGCCGGGGAGATCGCGCGGGCCGCCGGCGTGCCCGCCTCCCGCTGCACCCACGCCCACGTGACGATGAACGGCAAGGTGCTCGGGGTCTACGTGCTCAAGGAGGGTTTCGACGGCGAGTTCCTCCGCCCGTTCTTCGCGGACACCCACGGACACCTCTACGACGGCGGCCTCCACACCGACATCAACCCGGACCTCGAGCTGGACAAGGGCGACCCGAAGGACAAGGCCCGGATCACGGAGTTCACCCAAGCCCTCCGGGAGGGCGACCCCGTCAAGCGGCGCGACCGGCTCGGTCGGATCCTGGACATCGACGGCTACCTCCGGCATCTGGCGATCGAGAACATCCTGGTCCACGGCGACGGCTATTCCTACCGCGCGAACAACTACCGCGTCTACGAGGACCCTTCCGCCGGCAAGTTCACCTTCATCCTGCACGGCATGGACAACGTCTTCGGCATCGACTCCTGGGGGCAGAGTTCGCCCCGCGCCTACGTGTTCGCCTCGCCCGTGGTCGCCCCGCTCTACCCGGGTGCCAGCGTGACGGCCGTGGCCCAGGCGCTGTGGGGCGACAAGCAGGACCTGGCGATACGCGAACGATTCCGGCGGCAGGCGCGCCAGGTCTACGCCCAGGCGATCCAGGGGCGCGACTGGGCCAAGCGCACCGAGGAGGTCGCCGCCAACTTGAAAGCCCGGCTCCAGACGGTGGACCCCCAGGAGGCCGCCCGCGCCGAGCGACGCGGGCTGGAGGGCGCCGCGCAAGTGCGGCGCCGGATGGAAATCGTGCGGACGCAGTTCGAGGATGCGGCCAAACTCGGCGCCCCGGGCGGCGCCATCGGTCTCGGGCCCTATCTCTGGAACGTCTCCACCGACCGCGGCGAAGCGCGGGAGATCCGGGCCGAGAACCGCGATTGCCTCTACCTCAGGAAATCGGCCCCCGGAGGGCAGGTCGACGCGCGGCTCCCGCTGGCCTTGGAGCCGGGTCGCTACCGATTGAGCGCGACGATCCGGACCCGCGGGGTCGCCGGCGGGCCAGGCTTCCGGCTCCGGCTGGGCGGGGAAGGCGACCGCCGGGACCTGCCCGCCTTGACGGGGGACGGCGATTGGCGGGAGACCTCCGTCGAGTTCGCCGTGGCCCAAGGAGACCCGACGCTCGTCCTCGAGCTTCGCGCGGAGGCCGGGGAGGCTTGGGTCGACCGCGAGAAACTTCGCCTGACGCGGCTGCCATGAAGACCAGCCGAGGTGACGGCCGCGTGAATAACTCGCGGCGAAATCGCGTCGGAGGGGTTGACTACGGCGACCACGAAAAACAACCTACGCCCTTCCCCGTGCCGCCCCGCCCCGCCGCCACGATTCCCGCCGCCGGCCTCCTCGCCGGAGGGTTGCTCGGTTGCCTGACCCTGCTCGGTCAACTGCAGGCGCAGACGACCCCGGCCACGCCCGTTCCAGGTGCGCCGGCGACCCCGGCGGCGCCGACACCACCGAAACCGAAGGCGCCGGACCTCCCGAACGACGCCCTTTTCGCCGGCTTCGTCCCGAAGATCGAGCTTCTCATCTCGCCGGAGAACATCGACAAGCTGGCCAAAGATCCCCGCAACTTCGTCGAATGCTCCATCAAGGAGTACGGCGGGGTCACCCTGGACAAGTGCTCGGTGAAACTGAAGGGCTCGGCCGGCAGTTTCCGGCAGATCAACGACCCGCGACCGGGGTTCTCGCTCCGGACCGACAAGGTTAAGAAGGGCCAGGAGTTCCGCGGAGTCGGCAAATTCCAGCTGAACAACTTCGCCCAGGACGGGACGATGCTGCACGAGCAGATCGCGGGGGAACTGGCCCGGAAGGCCTTCGTGCCGGCCTCGCGGTGCACCCACGCCTACGTCCTGATGAACGGCAAGGTCCTGGGCACCTACCTGCTGAAGGAAGGCTTCAACGACGAATTCCTGAAGTACTTCTTCAAGGACACCCGCGGGCACCTCTACGACGGCGGCTTCGTCAGCGAGGTCAACCCCAACACGGAGTGCGACCGCGGCAACCCGAACGACAAGACGCGCCTCCTCGAGCTCATCGGCGCCTGCAACGAGCCCAAGCCCGAGCTGCGCCTGCCCCGCCTCGACAAGGTCCTGGATATCGACGCCTACTTCCGCTACGTGTTCGTCGAGACGGTCCTGACGCACTGGGACGGCTATTCGTTCAACCGGAACAACTACCGTTTCTACGAGGACCCGACCACGGGCAAGTTCCACTTCATCCTCCACGGGATGGACCAGACCTGGGGCGACACCCGCTGGTACATCTTCCGTCAACCCAACGCGATGGTCTCGAACGCGCTCTGGAGCGACAAAGCCATGCGCGAGCGTTTCCGCGCGCAGTGCTTCCTGGTCTGGGAAAAAGCCATCCGACCCGTGGACTGGCCCCGCCGGGCCGAGCAGGTCGCGGCCGACCTCAAGAGCAAGATCCGCACCTACGACAAGGCGGACGCGGCCGCGTTCGAAGGCCGCGGGCGCGACGCCGCCAACCAGATCCGCGCGCGCCTGGACTCGGTCAAGACCCAGATGGAGGACGCGCTCAAGCTACGCACCGCGGGCGGCAAGATGACGCTCGGCAAGTACGCGTGGGCCCCTTCCTCGGACAAGGGCGATACCGTCGAGGCCGCCTACGCCGGGCGCGAATGCCTCGCCCTCAAGGTCGGCCCGAACGGCGGCGGCGACTTCCGGTTGCAACTTTCTGTCTCCGCCGGCCGCTACCGGCTCGAGGGCAAGATCCAGCACAAGGGCGTGAAAGCCGGCGACGGCGACGCCAAGGGCCTCCGGCTCCGCACCTCCGGCTCCGCCCCGGACCCCAAGAACCCCGCCGCCGTCGGCGACGGCACCTGGAAGAGCTTCTCCCACGAGTTCACGGTGACCGACGCGGACCCGGTCCTCATCGCGGAGCTTCGGGGGACCGCCGGCGAAGCCTGGGTCGACCGGAATTCCCTCACCCTCACCCGCCTGCCCTGAGCCCATGGACACCGCGGACCGCTTCGAGTACAAGTTCCTGATCCGCCGCGACCAGCGCGACGCGCTCCTGGGCCGCCTCGCGGGCCAGCTGCTGCCCGACACCCACGGCGGTTCGGACGGGCACTACCCGATCGTCAGCCTTTATCACGACTCCCCGGACCTGCGCTGCTACTGGGACAACTGGCGCGGCCTGCCTTCGCGCCGCAAGCTCCGGGTCCGTGTCTACGGGTCCCTCGACGGCGCGATCGCTCCGACGAGCTTCATCGAGGTGAAGCACAAGTCCGACGGACGCGGGGTCAAACGCCGCATCCAGACCTCGTTGGCGCAGGCGCTGGCCGTGACCCAAGGCGGCCGCCCCGACGCGTCCTTCAGCGCCCATGACCTGCGCATCGTCGAGGAGGTGCATCGGCTCGTCGAACAGGAGGGCTTCCGCCCCGCCTGCGTGATGCGTTACGACCGCCACGCCTACTTCCTGCACCTGCCCGAGGAAGCCGTCCTCGGCCGCGAGCCCTTGCGCGTGACCTTCGACCAGGATATCGCGGTCCGCTTCGACGACCTGACGCCCGCGGTCGACGACCGGAAGTTCTCCCGGTACGTCCTGCCGGCCGACCACTGCATCATGGAGGTCAAAGGCGTGGGGGCCGTGCCCTACGCCTTCGCGCAAAAACTCACCCAGCTGCGACTATCGCCTCGCAACTTCAGCAAGTACAGCGAAGGTGTCCGCCGGTTCGCCCTCCCCGCGCCCGCCGTCGCCTGAACCCCCTCCCCATCCCACCGCCATGCTCCCTTTCCTCGCGCAGACCACCCCGACCGCCCCGGCGGCGAACCCCGGCTTCCTGGAGACGATCTTCGCCCCGTCCGCGCCCGCGCACGTGGCCGGCATCCCCGAGATCCTGTTCGCCATCCTCTTCAGCTTCGCGCTCAACAGCCTGATCGCCGCCGTCTACAAGCGTACCTACCGCGGGGCCCGCTACTCCCAGGACTATGTCCACACCCTCCTGATCCTGGGCACGGTCGTCACGATGGTCATCATGGTCGTCCATGGCAACTCCGCCACGGCCTTCGGGATGTTCGCGGCCTTCTCCATCATCCGCTTCCGCCGTTCCGTCTCCCAGTCGCGCGACATCGGCTTCATCTTCCTGGCGATGGCCACCGGCCTCGCGGTCGGCGCCCAGCAGTATCTCCTGGCCCTGATCACCGTCCCGCTGGTCTGCGCGATCATCTGGGCCATCTCCGCCCGCGACCTCTTCGTGGCCCAGCGCAGCTCGCACCTCCTGCGCATCCGGGTGGGCAACGACTGCGACTACGACGTCGCCTTCGCGGAGGTCTTCGGCCGCTACCTCTCCGACCACGAGCTCACGTCCGTCGAGACCATCCAGGCCGGCATGATGACGGAGGTCGCCTATGAGATCACGCTGCGCGACGTCCGCCAGCTCAACGGCTTCGTCACCGCCTTGCAGATGGTCAACGGCAACAACCGCGTGATCGTGACCCGCGCCGCCGAGCAGGCCGAATCGGACGCCGACTGACCGCGAGCGCGAGCGGCCAGCAAGAAGGGGCGCCATCCGGCGCCCCTTCTTGCTGGCCAAGTCCCCTCGCCCGCATGACCTCGCGGCGCCGGGGCGCCGCGCTCAATCGCCGCCCTTGGAAGGCTTGCCGGTGGAGGAGAAGAACTCCTTCACGCGGGCCCGGAGGTACTCGCGGTTGAGCTTGGCGATGACATCGAGCGTGATGCTCTTGGGGCAATGCGCCTGGCACTCGCCGTAGTTGGTGCAGTTGCCGAAGCCGGCCTCGTCCATGGTCTTCACCATGGCGAGGGTGCGGCGCTCGCGCTCCGCCTGGCCCTGCGGCAGGATGTTGAGATGGTTGATCTTGGCGCCGACGAAGAGCATCGCGGAGCCGTTCTTGCAGGAGGCGACGCAGGCGCCGCAACCGATGCACTCGGCGGCGTCCATGGCCTCGTCGGCGACGGGCTTGGGCACCGGGATGTTGTTGGCCTCGGGGGCGGAGCCGGTGCGGGCGGTGATGAAGCCGCCGGACTGGATGACCTTGTCGAAGGCGGAGCGGTCGACCGCGAGGTCCTTGAGCACCGGGAAGGCGCGGGCGCGCCACGGCTCGACGGTGATCGTCTCGCCGTCGCGGAAGTTGCGCATGTGCAGCTGGCAGGTCGTCACGCCCGGGAGCGGGCCGTGCGGCATGCCGTTGATGGTCATCGAGCACATGCCGCAGATGCCCTCGCGGCAGTCGTGGTCGAAGGCGAAGGTGTCCTTGCCCTGCTTGATGAGCTGCTCGTTGAGCATGTCCATCATCTCGAGGAAGGAGGCCGAGGTCGGCACGGCGGCGAGGGCGTGCTCCTCGAAGGCGCCGGGCTGGCCGCGGCGCTGGCGCCAGACGCGCAGCTTGAGCGCGAGGGTGGTTTCTTTTCCGTTTTCCTGGACCATGGGGTTACTTGTAAGAGCGGGTGGAGAGTTGGGTCTCCTCGTAGACGAGGGGCTCGACGTGGCGGACGGGCAGCTGACCGTCGCCGGACCAGGCCCAGACGGCCGCGTGGGCGTACTGCGCGTCGTCGCGCTTGGCCTCGCCGGCGTCCTGGTGCTCGGTGCGGAAGTGGCCGCCGCAGGATTCCTCGCGCGTGAGGGCGTCGAGGCACATCATGATGCCGAAGTCGAGGAAGTCGGCCACGCGGCCGGCGCGCTCGAGCTCGGGGGCGAGGGCGTCGCCGGAACCGACGACCTTGACGTTCTTCCAGAAATCGTCGCGAAGCGCCTGGAGGTCGCGGATCGCGCCTTCGAGGCCGGCCTTGTCGCGGGCCATGCCGCACTTCTCCCAGGTGATCTTGCCGAGCGCCTTATGGTAGTGGCGGGGGGACTTCGTGCCGTTGATCGACAGGAGCTTGGCGACGCGGTCGTTCACGTCCTTGACGACGGCCTGGAACTCGGGGGCGTCCTTGGACGGGCGGCTGCCGGGCTTCTCGCCGGCCAGGTAATCGGTGACCGTGTAGGGCAGGACGAAGTAGCCGTCGGCGAGGCCCTGCATGAGCGCGGAGGCCCCCAGGCGGTTGGCGCCGTGGTCGGAGAAGTTGGCCTCGCCGCCGACGAAGAGTCCGGGGATGTTGGACTGCAGGTTGTAGTCCACCCAGAGGCCGCCCATCGTGTAGTGCACGGCCGGGAAGATGCGCATCGGCTGCTTGTACGCGTTCTCCCCGGTGATGTTCTCGTACATGTCGAACAGGTTGCCGTAGCGGGCGCGGACCTCGGCCTCGCCGAGGCGCTTGATGGCGGCGGAGAAGTCGAGGTAGACGCCCAGGCGCTTGCCATCCACCATCTGGCCGACGCCGCGGCCTTCGTCGCAGACTTCCTTGGCGGCGCGGGAGGCGATGTCGCGCGGGGCGAGGTTGCCGTAGCTCGGGTACTTGCGCTCGAGGAAGTAGTCGCGGGCCTCCTCGGGGATGGCGGCGGCGGGCTTGCCGCAGTCGGCCTTGTCCTTCGGGACCCAGACGCGGCCGTCGTTGCGGAGCGACTCGGACATCAGGGTGAGCTTGGACTGGTCCTCGCCGTGCACCGGGATGCAGGTCGGGTGGATCTGCGTGTAGCAGGGGTTGGCGAAACCGGCGCCGCGGCGGTGGGCGCGGAAGGTCGCGGTGACGTTGCAGCCCTGGGCGTTGGTCGAGAGGTAGAAGACGTTGCCGTAACCGCCGGTGCAGACCACCACGACGTCGGCGGACCAGGACTCGACGGCCCCGGTGACGAGGTCGCGGGTCACGATCCCCTTGGCCTTGCCGTCGACCAGGACGAGATCGAGCATCTCGTGACGGGTGTACATCTTCACGGCGCCGAGGCCGATCTGGCGGGAGAGCGCGGAGTAGGCGCCGATGAGCAGCTGCTGGCCGGTCTGGCCGCGGGCGTAGAAGGTGCGGGACACCTGGGCGCCGCCGAAGGAGCGGTTGGCCAGGAGGCCGCCGTACTCGCGGGCGAAGGGCACGCCCTGGGCGACGCATTGGTCGATGATGTTCGCGGAGACCTGGGCGAGGCGGTAGACGTTGGCCTCGCGGGCGCGGTAGTCGCCGCCCTTGATGGTGTCCTGGAAGAGCCGGCGGACGCTGTCGCCGTCGTTCTGGTAGTTCTTGGCGGCGTTGATGCCGCCCTGGGCGGCGATCGAGTGGGCGCGGCGCGGGCTGTCCTGGTAGCAGAAGCAGGAGACCTCGTAACCCATCTCCGCGAACGAGGCGGCGGCGGCCGAACCGGCGAGGCCCGAGCCGACCACGATGATGTGGTACTTGCGGCGGTTGGCCGGGTTCACCAGCCGCAGCTTGGCCTTATGATTGTTCCACTTGTCGGCCAGCGGGCCGGCGGGGATCTTGGAGTCCAGTTTCATGGGGGCGGGCGCTTACTTGATGCAGCCGGTGAGGACGGCCAGGGGGATGGAGATGAAACCGAGGGCGATGAACCAGGCATAGACCTGGGCCAAGGCGTCGAGACGGCCGCGCCAGCGCTCATTACGCAGGCCGAGGGTCTGGAAAACGCTGCTCACCCCGTGACCGAGGTGGAGGCAGAGCAGCAACATGCTGACGATGTAGAAGAGGGCCACGGCCGGCTGGGAGAAGCCCGCGACCACCATGCCATATACGCTATCTCCTTGGTAGGCAACGGCTACCGACTTGAAGGTGTAGTGCAGCAGGTGGAAGATGATGAAGCCAAGGATCACCACGCCCGAGTAGGGCATCGTCCGCGAGCCCAAGGTGGCGCGACGGGTGGCGTCCACCGCGGGACCACCGGCGCGGGAGGCCTTGTTTTCGAGCGAAAGCTTGATGCCTACCCAGATATGAGCGAAAACGCTTATGAGCAAGACGCTGCGGGCGGTCCAGATGAGGCCAGGATGGTCATGCAGCCACTTCGCATAAGCATCGAGGGCGGCCGGCCCCTTGAACATCAGTAAGTTGCCGAGAAGGTGACCGAAGACGAAGCCGATCAGGACAAGGCCGGTGAGAGCCATGACCACCTTCTTACCGATGGAGGAAGGTTGGCAACAAGAGCAGCAGGAACTGGCGGACATGGTGGACGGAGGGTGCTAGGCGCGGATGGACGCAAAAGGCATCAAATAGGGTCGCCCACCTCCCACCACCCCGGAGAGGGGGTTTCGGGGAGGTATTAGACCGAGGAAGCCGAGGTGTGAAAAACCCTCATAGACGGGCGAGGCCGACCGCGCCCCGCCGACAATCGTCGGAATAACCGCTTGCCAGCGTTTCCCCGGCCCTTGAAATCCGAAAGTCCAGACCGGCTCACCGCATGCGGACCAGCCGGTCTTATCTTTTTTTACGCCCTTCCCCTCACGTCCGCGACCGCCCCATGAAATATATTTTCGTCACCGGAGGAGTCATCTCCTCGCTCGGCAAAGGCCTCACCGCCGCGGCCCTCGGCGCGCTGCTCGAATGCCGCGGCCTCAAGGTGCGCATCCAGAAGTTCGACCCCTACCTGAACGTCGACCCGGGCACGATGAGCCCCTACCAGCACGGCGAGGTCTACGTCCTCGACGACGGCGCGGAGACCGACCTCGACCTCGGGCACTACGAGCGTTTCACCTCCGGCGTCCTCTCGCGCCTCAATAGCCTGAGCTCCGGCCAGGTCTACGAGACGGTGATCCAGAAGGAACGCCGCGGCGACTACCTCGGCAAGACCGTCCAGGTGATCCCCCACGTCACCAACGAGATCAAGGACCGCATCCTCAAGGGGGGCGAGGGCGTCGACGTCCTCATCACCGAGATCGGCGGCACCACCGGCGACATCGAGGGCCTGCCGTTCCTCGAGGCGTTGCGCCAGTTCCAGCACGACGCGGGCCGCGAGAACGTGGCCTTCCTGCATTGCACGCTGGTCCCCTTCATCAAGGCCGCCGGCGAGCTCAAGACGAAGCCCTCGCAGCAGTCCGTCGCGAAGCTCCGCGAGATCGGCATCCAGCCCGACCTGCTGGTCTGCCGCACCGACCGCCCGATCGGCGAGGACAACCGCCAGAAGCTCTCGCTCTATTGCAACGTGGGCCTCGACGCCGTCTTCGAGTGCCGCGACGTGGAGCACTCCATCTACGAGCTGCCGATGCAGCTCGCCGAGCAGCGCATGGACGAGGTCGTCGTGAAGCGCCTCGGCCTGCGTTGCCAGCCGATGGACATCACGCCCTGGCGCGAGATCGTCCGCCGCCTCCTCCAGCCCAAGCATCGCGTGCGCGTCGGCGTCGTGGGCAAGTACATCGAGCTGCAGGACGCCTACAAGTCGGTCTACGAATCCATCACCCACGGCGGCATCGCCAACGAGACCGCCGTCGAGGTCGTGCGCATCGACGCCGAGGACCTGGAAGCCAAGGGCACCGCGTCGCTCGAGGGCCTCGACGGCATCCTCGTGCCGGGCGGCTTCGGCAACCGCGGCATCGAGGGCAAGGTCATCGCCGCGAAGTTCGCCCGCGAACGGAAGATCCCCTACTACGGCCTCTGCCTCGGCATGCAGATCACCGTCATCGAGTTCGCCCGCCACGTGCTCGGGCTCGTGGACGCCCATTCGACCGAGTTCGCGCCGGAAACCAAGAACCCGGTGATCCACCTCATGGAGTCCCAGAAAAGCGTCGTGACCAAGGGCGGCACGATGCGCCTGGGCGCCTACGACTGCGCCCTGACCCCGGGCAGCAAGTCCCGCGCCGCCTACGGTAAAGACCTCATCCAGGAACGCCATCGCCACCGTTTCGAGTATAACGACGCCTACCGGACGCGTCTGGAGGCCGCCGGCCTGCTCGTCGGCGGGACCAACCCCCAGTCGGGCCTCGTCGAGATCGTCGAGGTCAAGGACCACCCCTTCATGGTGGGCGTCCAGTACCACCCCGAGTTCAAGTCCAAGCCCAACCACCCTCACCCGCTTTTCGCGGCTTTTGTGAAAGCGGCGGTTGAGAAGTCCCGGCGCTCCTGCTAAGTAGCAGACGAAACCGGCCTCGCCGGTCGCTCTTTCAGCATGGGCGGAGAACCGCCGCACGAGGCCCCCGCCTCGCCCACCCTCTCCCCTACCCCCATGTCCAACTCCATCCCCGCCGCCGGCACCTGGGTGCCGCGCCTCCGCGAGCAGGTCGCCCGCGTGGTCGTCGGCCAGCAGTACCTGGTCGACCGCCTCCTGATCGGCCTCCTCGGCAACGGCCACGTGCTGCTCGAGGGTGTCCCGGGCCTGGCGAAGACCCTCTCCGTGCGCACGTTGGCGCAGACGGTGCAGGCCGATTTCTCCCGCGTGCAGTTCACGCCGGACCTCCTCCCGGCCGACATCGTCGGCACGCTCATCTACGACCCGAAGTCCGGGGAGTACAACGTGAAGAAGGGGCCGATCTTCGCCAACTTCGTGCTGGCCGACGAGATCAACCGCGCGCCCGCCAAGGTCCAGTCGGCCTTGCTCGAGGCGATGCAGGAACGCCAGGTGACGCTCGGCGGCGAGACGCACAAGCTCCCGACGCCCTTCCTCGTGCTGGCCACGCAGAACCCGATCGACCAGGAGGGCACCTACCCGCTGCCCGAGGCCCAGGTCGACCGCTTCATGCTCAAGCTGAACATCGGCTACCCGACGCGCGACGAGGAACGCAAGATCCTCGACGCGATGGCCACCACGGCCCCGAAGCTCGACGTCACCCCGGTCATCACGCAGGCCGACATCCTCGCCGCCCGCCAGGCGGTCGACGCGGTCCACGTGGCCGACCCGGTCCGCGACTACATCGTCTCGCTGGTGCTCGCGACCCGCGGCCACCACGAGGGCGGCCCGGACCTGCGGAAGTTCGTCCAGTTCGGCGCGTCGCCGCGCGCGACGATCAACCTCACCCTCGCCGCCAAGGCCTGGGCCTTCCTCCAGGGCCGCGACCACGTGACCCCGCAGGATATCAAGGACATCGCCCCCGACGTGCTCCGCCACCGTCTCATCCTCACCTATGAGGCCGATGCCGAGGGCGTGGACGCCGACGCCATCGTCCGCCGCGTCCTCGACGCGGTGCGCGTGCCCTGAGCCGAGCCCGTGGACCCCGCCGTCCCGACCAACCCGCAGGAGACCCTCCGGCGCGCCCAGCGCGTGGAGGTCGTCGCCCTGCGCGCGGTCAACGACGCGATGGTCGGGGCCTACCTCTCCCGCTTCAAGGGCCGCGGGACGGACTTCGAGGAGCTGCGCGAATACGTGCCGGGCGACGACGTCCGCACGATGGACTGGAACGTCACCGCCCGCACGGGCAAGCCGTTCGTCCGCCTCCACCGCGAGGAACGCGAGCTGACGATGGTGCTGGCGCTCGACATCTCCGGCTCCGCCGGTTTCGGCTCCGGTGACCGGACGCTCCGCGAGCGCGCGGCCGAGGCCGCCGCCTGCCTCGCCGTGTCCGCGCTGAAGGCCGGCGACAAGGTCGGCCTGCTGCTCTTCACGGACCGCGAGGAACTCTGGCTGCGCCCGCGCAAGGGTCGCCGCCAGGTGCTGCGCATCGTCCGCGAGGCCCTGGAGTTCCGGCCGACCTCCCGCCGGACGTCGTTCGGCGGCCCGCTGCGCCGGCTCGCCCGCGCGCTGAAGCGCCGCGCGATGGTCTTCGTGCTCTCCGACTTCCTCGCCGGCCCGGAGGGCGACGACGCGATGGCCGCGGCCCTCGGCGAGCTCAACGCCCGCCACGACACCGCCTGCCTGCAGCTCGTCGACGCCCGCGAACGCGAGCTGCCCGACGTCGGGCTCGTCGCCCTCGAGGACGCCGAGTCGGGCGAGATCCGCGAGGTGGACACCGGCTCGGCCGAGGTCCGCGCCCGCTTCGCCGCCGCCGCGGACGCGCGCCTGACCGGCGTCGCCGCCACGCTCGGCCGCGCCGGCGTCGACGTGGCCCGCCTCGACCCCGGTTCCGCCGTCGCCCCCACCCTCGCGCGCTTCTTCGAGCGCCGCCGCCGCCGATGATCCTCGCCGCCGACGAGAAGGCCTTCGCGCTGCTGGGTCCGCGGCCCGCGCTCCCGCCGGGCTGGTGGGAATCCTACTGGGCCGTGGTCGTGCTCGGCCTGGCCGCGGTCACCTTGCTGGCGCTCCTGCTGGCCACCTGGCTGCGGCGCGAGCGGCGCGGACCCGCGCCGTTCGCCGCGTTCGAGGCGGCCCTCGCCGCCGCCGCCGACCGACCGGCCCCGGAGGCCACGCGCCTGGTGACGGCGGCGTTCCGCGCCTACCTCGCGGCCGCGCACCCCGCCGCGCACGCGGCGCTCTCGACCGAGGAGCTCTCCGCCCGCCTGGCCGACCTGCCGCTGTTCCTGCCCGCGCGCCAGCCGCTCCTCGCGGCGCTGCGCGCGGCCGACGCCGCGAAGTTCGCCGGCGCCCCGCTCGAACCCGCCATCCTGATCGCCGCGGTCCGCGAGGCCGCGCAACGCGTCGAGGACGCGCGCCGCGCCCTGGGAGGGGACACCTGACATGGAACTGGGCTTCGAGTTCGAACACCCGTGGGTGCTGCTCTTCCTGGCCGCGCTGCCGCTCTACGCGTGGCTGCGCGGGCGCGTGGGCCGGACGGCCGCGCTGCTGTTCCCGGACGCCACCCTGCTGGCCGGCCTGTCGCGGACCGTCCGCGAAGGCGCCGGCGGCCTCCGCCTCTTCCTCCGCCTCGCCACCGCCGCCCTGCTGATCGTGGCGATCGCCGGGCCCCGGACCGCCAGCAAGGAAGTCGAGCGGGAGACCGAGGGCGTCGACATCATGCTGGTGGTGGACCTGTCGTGGTCGATGATGGCCCTGGACATGAGCCCGCCCGGCAAGGAGTCCACGCGCTGGGAGGCCAGCCAGCAGGTCATCCGCGAGTTCCTCGCCCGCCGCCCCGACGACCGCGTCGGCGCGGTGGTCTTCTCCGGCAAACCCTACCTGCTCAGCCCCCTGACGATCAACAAGGGCTGGATCGAGAAGGGCGTCGACCGCATGCACATCGGCATCGTGCAGGAGACCGGCACCGCCATCGGCGAAGCCGTCGCGATGGGCGTCGACCGGATGAAGACCGTGAAGGGCAAGGGCTCCAAGGTGCTCATCCTCCTCACCGACGGCGACGACAACCAGAGCAAGGCCATCCTGCCGGTCCCCGCCGCCGAGCTGGCCGCCGCCATGGGCATCAAGCTCTACACGATCGGCCTCGGCAAGGATGAGCCGACGGTCCTGCCCCAGTTCGACCGCCGCACCGGCAAGCTCAACCGCGACGTCTTCGGGAAGATCATCCCGATGATGACGATGAACCCCGCCAACTACGAGATGCTCGAGAAGATGGCGAAGATCGGCCATGGCCGCTTCTACCGCGCCCTCGACCGCGACCAGCTCCAGCGCGTCTACGAGGAGATCGACCGCCTCGAGCGCACCGAGGTCAAGATCCGCGAGACGGTCACCTACGAGAGCCACCGGCAGGCGTGGATGCTCGCGGCCCTGCTGTTCCTCCTCGCCGAGCTGCTGGGGGCGCTCGTCCGCCCCCGCGCCCCCTGAGCCATGGACTTCGCCGACTTCCATTTCGAGACGACCTGGCTGGCGCTCGCCGCGCCTTTCGCCGGCGCCGCCCTGCTCGGCGCCTTGCGTTGGACGGAGGCCCGCCGCCGCCGCGGCCTCGCCGCCTTCGCGGCGGAACGCCTCCTGGCCCGGCTGACCGCCGGGTACTCCGCGGCCCGCCGCCGCACGAAGGACCTCGCGCTGGCCCTGGCGACGGCGCTGCTGCTCGCCGCGCTGGCCGGCCCCCGCTGGGGCCGGGAGGTGACCGAGGCGAAGGCCGCGGCCGAGGACGTGGTCTTCGTGCTCGACGTCTCCAAGTCGATGCTCGTGGCCGACATGCGGCCGAACCGCCTCGCCCGCGCCAAGGCCTCGATCGCGAACTTCATCCGCCGCAAGGGCACCGGCAGCGTCGGGCTCGTCGCGTTCTCCGGCTCCGGCTTCCTGCAGTGCCCGCTCACGCGCGACTACGACGCGTTCTTCCGGACGCTCGAGGAGACCGACACCGCGAGCATCCAGGTGCCGGGCACCGACCTCGGGCGCGCGTTGACGGAGGCCGAGCTGGCCTTCGCGCCCAACCGCAACCGCAAGCTGGTCATCATCCTGACCGACGGCGAGGACCTCGAGGCCGGGGGCGTCGACACCGCCAAGAAACTCGCGCGCCAGGGGCTCGTCGTCCACACGGTCGGCGTCGGCACGCCCGCGGGCGGCACGATCACGATCATCAACGACGTCGGCGCGGCCGACACGCTCAAGAGCGGCGGCGAGGAGGTCCTCAGCCGCCTCGACGAGGACACGCTGGCCAAGGTCGCCGAGGCGACCAACGGCCGCTACGTCCGGCTCGGGCAGGCCGGCGAAGGCATGGAAGCCCTCCGCCTCGCCATCCAGGCCGGGACCGACGCCACCGGCTCGGCCCGCCGCGGCGTGCCCCGCGAGGAATGGTTCCTGACGCTCGCCCTCCTGCTGCTCGTCGCCGAGTCGCTCCTCACCACCCGCCGTCCCTCCGCGCCATGAAGTCCCTGCTGCCCTTGCTCCTCGCGGCTTCCCTCCTGGCCGCCGAACCGCCCGCCGACGACCTCCGCCGGCTCGACGCGCGCGAGCTCCACAACCGCGGGACGCGCCGCCTCGCCGAAGGCGACCTCGCCGGCGCCGAGGAGGCCCTGCGCGCCTCGCTCGGCCGCGACGTCGACGCGCTGCGGACCCCGGCCCTGCACAACCTCGGCCACGTCCGCTTCGGCAAGGGGCTCGCCACGTTGGGCGGCAAGACTTCCGGCGACGTCACCGAGCTCTCCATCGCCCGCTCCTACCTCGAGGCCGCGGACGCCGACATCCACGACATGCAGGACCAGATCACCCTGCTCGACCGGGCCAAGGCCGCCGGCAAGGAGCCGGATTACGTGCCGGCCGTGGCCGCGCTGGGCCAGGGCATCGACACCTACCGCACCGTCAAGAAGCTCATCCCGAAGGAGGAGGCCATGCTCGCGAAGCGCGCCGGCGTCGTCGCGGCCTGGACCCGCTCCGTCGGCGACTTCCGGAGCGCGCATGAGCTGGACCCGCGCGACGCCGGGTCCCGCGCGAACGCCGACGCGATCGACGAGCTGCTGCACGCCCTCGAACGCGAGACCCGCCAGCTGGCCGAGGCGGTCGCCGCGCAGCGCCGCAAGCAGGACGAGCTCCGCGAGGTCATCAAGGAGCTGATCAAGCGCATCCCCGACGACAAGCTGCCGCAGAACGCCGAGGGCGACGGCGAGGACGACGAGAATTTCCTCCCCGAGGACCGCCAGAAGCCGGGCTCCGGCGGCGGCAAGCGGGAGCCGAAAGCCGGCGAGGAGCAGAAGATGACCGAGCAGGAGGCCCGCGGCGCGCTCGAAGGGCTCAAGAACGAGTTCGGCCGCAAGATGTCCACCGGCGACAAGCCCGGCGCCGAGGGCGACGGCAAGCCAGGCAAGCCCAACGCGAAGAAAGGCAAGGACTACTGAGATGACGGCCCGTTGCCTCCGCCTCCTCGCCGGCCTCCTCGCGCTCACCTGCGCGCGGGCCGAGGACCATGTCAGCTGGGAGATGACCCCGCCGGTGGCCGGCCCCGGGCAACCCTTCAAGCTGCAGGTGCGCATCGAGTCCGACGTCATCCTGGGCCCGGCGGACCGCGTGGGCCGCGAGCTCAAGCCGCCGAAGGGCATGGCCCTGCGTTTCTCCGGCCAGCTCTTCCGCGCGAACACGAACGAGGCGACCCTCAACTTCTCGGGCGTCGCCCCCGAGGAGGAGGGACCGCACGTCATCCCTTCCTTCAACATCCGCTTCCCGGCCAAGCTGATCAAGATCCCCGAGATGACGGTGAACGTGAGCGCCACCACGGGCTTCCGCCGCGAGGGCCAGGCCCGCGCCGAGCTGGTGATGCCGACGCGCACCTACTACGTCGGCGAACGCATCCCCGGCGCGATCCTCCTCAAGGGCAGCGAGCAGGAGATCGTCAACGGCTCCTTCGGGCTCGAGTGCGAGGCCGAGGGCTTCACCTTCCAGCAGACGGGCGCCCGGAACGAGGAGCTGCCCAACGGGCAGGGCCTGCAGACGGGCTTCGAGCTCACGCCGCTGCGCACCGGGACGAGCGAGATCGTCCTCAACGGCATCATGCTGGTGAACACCGGCGGGCTCGGCGGCTTCGCCACCTCCGGGCGCGACCGGCCCTTCACCTTCCGCCGCAAGGTCACCGTCGAGCACGTGCCGGAGACCGGCCGGCCCGTCGAGTGGACCGGCGCCATCGGCCGCTTCCTCGCCGAGTCGGTGAGCGTCTCGAACACCAAGCCGGAGGTGGGCGAGCCGATCCGCCTGCGCGCGATCATCGCGGGCGAGGGCAACCTGGACCGCATCCTGCCGCCCGAGCTCGGCAGCAGCGAGACCTGGGACGTGGTCCCGGGCAACGACCGCCGCTTCCGGCGCGCCGAGGATCAGCGCTCCTTCACCTACACCCTGGTGCCGCGGCTGCCCGGCAAGCACCTGACCCCCGCGATCCGCTTCGCCATCTTCGACCCGGAGACGCGGACCTTCCAGCGCCTGGAATTCGCCCCGCAGACGGTGACCGTCACCGGCAACGCCCCGGCCAAGGTCGACCTCGTCGCGCTCGATCCGGGCGCCGCCGCCGGCTCGCCGGCGGCGAAGGGCTTGACCGGGCTGGCGACCCCGGACCCGACGCACCGCGGCCTGCTGGACCCCGGCGCGAAGCAGGTCACCCCGCTCGCGGCCTCCCGCCCCTTCTGGACCACCAACCTGACGTTGCTCACGCTCAGCCTGGCGCTCTTCGCGGGCGCGGCCGGCAGCGCCTACCTGCTGGCCCACCCGGAGATCCTCCGCCACGCCCGCGCCCGCCGCGAGGTCCGGGCCGGACGCCGGGCGGCCACCGCCGCGCGGGACGACACCGCCTTCGCGGTCGCGTGCGTGCGCGGGTTGCGCGCGGGTTGCGCCCCTTGGCTGGACGCCGAGCCGGCGGCCTTGACGCAGGGGGACATCCTCCGCGTGCTGCCGTCGGCCGACGCCGCCGCGCTCGACCGGGTCTTCCGGCACGCGGACGGCGCCAAGTTCGGCGCCCCGGGCGACACCCCGCTCGCCGTCGAGAAAAACGCCCTCCTCGCCCTCCTCGCCGAACTGGAGGCCCGCCTATGAAGACCATCTGGCTCCTGCTGGCCGGCCTGCTGGCCGCGCCGCTCCCGGCCGCCGAGCCGGACGCGGGCCAGGCGGCCTACGCCGCCGGCGATTTCGTCGGCGCCATCGAGCGCTGGCAGGCCCAGGTCGTCGCCGAGGGCGCCACCGCCGGGCGGCTGGCGGCGCTCGGTAACGCCGAGTGGAAACTCGGGCGCAAGGGCCGCGCGATGCTCTGCTGGGAACGCGCCTTGCTCCTCGACCCGCGCGACCCCGTCGCGACCGCCGGCATCCGCCATGCCCAGTCCGCCGGCGGGGTCGAACGACCCGCCCTGACCTGGGCCGAGAACTACGCGGCCTTCCTCGGCGCCAACGTCTGGCTCCTCCTCGCGACGGCCGGCTTCTGGGTGGTCGTCCTGGGCTTGCTCGTGCCGCGCCTCCGCCGGCGGCCGCCCGCCGACTGGCTCGAGAAGGCGGTCGTGGTCGGGGCCACCGTCTTCCTGCTCTCGCTGCCCGGGATCTGGGGCGCGCACCTCTACGCCCGCCGGGCGGTCGTCCGGCAAAGCGAGGTGTCGCTGCGGCTGACGCCGACGGCGCGCGGCGAGCCGATCGGGGGCGTCGCGGAAGGGGACGTGGTCCGGACGGACCGCCCGTTCAACGGCTACGTGCGCGTGACCACGGCCGAGGGCAAGAGCGGCTGGCTGCAGTCGCGCGAGCTGGAATCGCTGTGGGGCGGCGGGCTGCCCGCCAACCTCGACGCGAAGCCGGCGCCCTGAGCCCTTTCGCTTGGACAAAGCGGGGCGGCGGGCTTGGATGGTGGGGTGCGCATCCTCGACCGCCACGTCCTCACCGAGACCGCCATCGCCGGCGGGATGGCCACGGGCGCGTTCGTCTTCGTGATGGTGGCCGGCAACTTCCTCCAGCAGGTGGCCGGCGCGATCGCCACGGGCCGGGTGAGCGGCGGCGACGGCCTCGAGCTCGTCATCCTGCTTTTCCCGGGCGTGATCCCTTACGCCCTGCCGATGGGCATGCTCGCGGGGGTCCTGATGGCCTTCGGCCGGATGGGCGCCCAGCACGAGATCACCGCGATGAAGGCGAGCGGGCGCGGGCTCGCGCGCATCGCGCGGCCGGCCTTGCTGCTGGCCGCGGCCCTCGCGCTCTTCTCCGCCTGGCTGAACCTCGAGGTGGCCCCGGCGGCCAACGACCGCTACCACCACATCCTCTCCGGCTCGGCGCAGGATAATCCCGCCGCCATCGTGACCCCGGGCCAGCTCAACCGGCGGATCCCGGGCGTGATCCTGCGCGCCGGCGCCCGCGACGGGGACGTCCTCCGTGACTTCTGGCTGTGGCGGGTCGACCCCAACGGCCGGCTGACGCAGTCGATCCACGCGCAGGAAGCCCGCCTGACGGCGACCGAAGGGCCGGACGGCAAGCCGCTCCTCCGCGTGGCGCTGACGGAGGCCCGCATGGAGTCGCGCCCGCCCGCCGACGCCAACCGGAACGCGCCGGCCGCCTTCGCGATGGCGAAGTCGACGACGTTCGAGTTCCCGGCCGGGGCCGTCTTCCAGGAAGGCGCGGCGACGCGCAAGCTCCGGTGGCTGACCCTGGGCGAGCTGCTCGACGCGATCGAGCACGGCTGGCAGGTGACGCCGACCTCCACCGCGGCGGAGGTCGAGCAAGGCCGCATGATGGCCCGTACCCAGCTGATGACGCACCTCGCCTCGGCCTTCGCGATCTTCTCGCTGAGCCTGCTGGCGGTCCCCCTGGCGGTCCGGGTGGGCCGATCCGAGACGTTCGTCAACGCCGTCGTCGCCCTGGGCGTCGCGCTCAGCTACTTCCTGCTGACGGAGATGGCCAAGGCGGTGAAGAACCCCTCGTTCCGGCCCGACGTCCTGGTCTGGCTGCCCAACCTGGTCGTGCTGGCGGTGGCGATCGCCCTGCTCCGCCGGGCTTCGCGGCACTGACCGCTCAGCGGTCGCGCCGGTACCAGGCGAAGAACGCGACCCCCATGTTGATCAGCGAGAACGCCTCGTTGAAGCCCTTCATGATCGAGGCCCCGAGGATCATGTCGTCGGCCGCGCTCAAGCCCGAGATGCGCGGGGCGAGGCGATAGGTCTCGTAGATCGGGTGGTTGCCGAAGATCAGGGCGAGCCAGAGGGGCAGGTCGGCGATCATCAGGGCGAACGCGTAAAGGATGGCGGCCCCGTAGCCGATCCGCGGCAGCACGGCGGACCGGGAAAGCAACGGCCAGACCATGAGGATGGCCGGCAGGAACATCGACCAATGCTCCACGATGTGCAGCGGCCGGCTCCGGAGGGCGGCCTCATAGAGCTCGGGGAAGTGCCAGAGGATGAAGATGCCCGAGAACACCACGCCGGCGGTCACGGGATGGACGAGCCGGCGAAGGACCGCCGTCACCCGCGGGTGGGCGCGCAGGAAGGCGTCGGTCAGCTCCGGGGGCAGGCCGAGCACGATCAAAGGCGCGGCGATGTAGATCAGCAGCATGTGCTGAAGCATGTGCGCCGAGAGCAGGAAAGCTTCCCCGAGCTGGTCCAGCGGCGAGCCGACGGCCACGTAGGCGACCGCGACGCCGGCGTGGAAACAAATGGCGGAACCGACCGGGTAGGCCATCCCCGCCGGGGCCCAGCGGGCACGGCCCGGGCCGACCGCCAGGGCGTAAGCCCAGGAGGCGCCCACGACCACGAGCAACAGCAGCGGCTCGGTGTGCCAGTGGAGCGGGATATTCATCGACCCTTAATTATCCAATCCGGGTCCGGCTCGCAAGCCAAGGGCGAGAACCAATGCTTGGTCCGGGCATGGGCGCCGAGGGGCGTGCCCTTGAAACGGGTGGCTAGCACCCGATAATAGGGCTGGGCGGCGGCGGGCTCCATGTACTTGAGCAGGCCGCCGGCGTACTGGAGGATCTGGGAGCCGCCCAGATCGTCGTCCGGCAGCAGCTCGGCCGCCTTCAAGGCGAGCCGGGCGACGGCGTAACGGGCGGAGCGGTGGGCGCGATCCGGCTGCGCGAGGTTGGCGGCGATCCACGCGCTGACGCGCTCTTGTTCGTCCGGCCCGGGGCCGGCGAGCAGCGACTCGGGGTCTTCGCCGATGGGTTGGATGCGCAAGCGAGGGAGGCCGCCGGCATCGTGCCAATGCAACGGCTGGCGGTCATCCCGCTCGCCCGTGAAATCGAAGCCGCTCGACCAATCGGGACCGAACTCGCAGAACTGCGCGGCGTCCCCCAGGTCACGGAGCACGAGCGCCGCGCGCCAATAGGCGTCGGCCCGGGCGCGCCCAGGCTGGGCCTTGTCCTCGGCGCGACCCAGCAACTCGAGGTAATGCGCGACCGCCGGACGGACCTCCGCCGGGTAATAAGGCACGGCCTCGGCGACCCGGCCGGCCCGGAAAAGCCGGCGGGCGAGCAGATGACGGATCGCCTGGGCCGGGGGCAAGGGCGTGCATTCCTCCGGTTGCTCGTCGATCCGGTACTTGAGGCGCTTGACCATGGGCTTGCCCGCCGGCGGGTCTTCGGGCCAGGCCCGGTCGACGTAGGCCTTGAGTTCATCGACCTTCAGCACGCATTCGGCGACATAGGCGAAATCCTTCGTCTGCCCGAGCCGGTAGAAGTGTTCGAGCGAATCCACGTATCGACCCCGGGCGAGGAGCAACGTCGCCAATTCCGAACGCGCCTTGGCGACCTGCCCCGCGGCGACGTCCGGACGCTCGAAGCGGTAGGCCGGCAGCTGGACCGGGTCGGCGCCTTGCGACCGGTCGTCGAAATCGTAGTAATAGACCCCGAGGCTGAAGCGCCGGGCATGCGGTTGGAGCAAGGCTCCCAAGGCCGCGGCCGCCTCGGGCTGGCGACCGGCGCGCAGGTCGAGCCGGGCGCGGAGCAGGACCGCCAACGGGTCCGTCGCCGGGGCGTCGCGCAGCGTGCGGGCGCAACCGTCCCAGTCGCCGACCCGATACGCCAGCGCGGCGAGCCGCAGGGCATCGGCGGAAAAGTCGACCTTGGCTTCGCGCAAGGCCGCCAACCAGGCGCGGGCGGGCAGGATCAGTCCCTCGCCGCTCAACATCGCCCTGTCCTGGCCGCTCCGGCCGGCGCCCGCCAGGAAGGCGGTCATCAATCGACGCAACTCCGGGTCGCGCGCGCATTCGGCGAAATCCTTGGCCTCCGCCGCGGCCCGGAGCAGATGGAGGATCGAGTCGTCCGCGGTCGGCTCGCCGCCGCGACGCTGCTGCAGGTAAAGCCGCAGCGCCTGGCCGAGGTCGGCCTCGCCGAGGGCGCGCAAGCGCGGCAACGGCAGGACGGCGCAACGCAGGTGCGCGAGCCAGCCTTGGGCGGCGAAAGCGACGCCGCCGACATCCGGGTAGCCGGCCTGGACCGCCACGCCGACCGCGAGCAAATCGGCGCGGATCGCCGCCAAGGAGCGTCGCAGCGCGGCATCGTCCACGTCAGCCCGGTCCAGCGACTCCATCCGCAGGCGCGCCCGACGATAATGGGCCACCGCCGTCAGGTGCCGCCGTTCCGTCGGCGGCAACGCCAGCAACTCGTCGCAGAGGAGCGCGCCATCGGACCCGGCGTAGTCGAGGGAGCGGAGATAGAGGCGAAACTCCGCCGGCAGCGACTTCACCGCCGCGGCATAGGCGGCGTCGCGGGACGCGACATCTTTCTCGGCGTAGCGAAGCGTGCGGACGGCGCGAGGGGGGAAGACGACCTGCGGGCCGCCGACGACGAGTTTCCAGGGGCCATCCTTGGCCAGCTGGTAGATGCCGCCTTCCTCCGCAAGACGGATGGCCAGGTGCAAGGCCACGGGCCGCAGCAACTTCTCCCGCCGCTCCGCGGACCAAGTCTCGGTGGCCGCCCTGAGTTCGGCCAAGAGGCCCTCGCTCGCCGTGAGCCGACGGCGCAAGCCTTCCTGCTCCGAGTCATAGCCCGTCACCGGCGAGCCCGTCGGTCCCGCCGGCCCATGGTACGCGACGAGGTCGGTCTGGAAATCGGTCTCGAACGGGCGGCTGAGCGCGGCGTCACCCGCGGCCAGCCCCTCGGCCGGCGGCCCAC